>Ga0315907_10001613_pt1 | contig 30193 bp, 29 predicted proteins | sample LakEriMetagenome_3_FD_203525 | JGI IMG/M metagenome (GOLD analysis project Ga0315907, IMG submission 203525) | Freshwater fungal communities from buoy surface, Lake Erie, Ohio, United States - Buoy 12 MA123 | ecosystem: Environmental > Aquatic > Freshwater > Lake > Lake biofilm | place: USA...
CGCGCGCCATGCCGGGTGTTGTTGCGGTGCTGACGGCGCGGGATGTGCCGGGGGCGAATGATATCTCGCCCTCGGGCCGCGAAGTGGAACCGCTTTTTGCCGAGGATGAATTGCGCCATCACGGCCAGCCCATTGCCTTGGTGGTGGGCGAAACACGTGATGCGGCGCTGGCGGCCCTTGCTGCGCTGAAGCCGGAAATCGGAGCGCTGCCCGCCATTCTTTCCATTGAGGATGCGCTGGCAGCCGAAGCCTATTTGCTGCCGCCGCAGGAAATCACGGTAGGCGATGCCGCGGGCGCGATTGCTGCTGCACCCATGCATGCGTCAGGCGAATTTCGCGCTGGCGGGCAGGAGCATTTCTATCTGGAAGGCCAGATCGCGATCGCGCTGCCGGGCGAGGATGGGGATATCGCCATCACCTCCTCCACCCAGCACCCGACTGAGGTGCAGCATATCGCAGCGCGCGTGCTGGGCTGCGATTTCAACCGCATCACGGTGCGCTGCCGGCGCATGGGCGGCGGTTTTGGTGGCAAGGAAAGCAATGCGTCCTGGGTGGCGGCGGCAGCGGCACTCGCCGTGCGCGTCACTGGCCGGCCGATAAAGCTGCGCCTTTCGCGGAAGGCGGATATGGCCGCCACCGGCAAGCGCCATCCTTTTCTGTATCGCTGGCGCGCGGGTTTTGATGCGAACGGGCGCATCACTGGATTGGAGGCGATGCTCGCCGCCGATGGTGGGCATAGTCTTGATCTGACCGGCGGCGTGGTGTTTCGCGCGCTGACCCATGCGCTGAATTGCTATGATGTGCCGGCGGTGAAGCTGCGCGCGCTGTCGCTGCGCACCCATACCGTGAGCCATACGGCCTTTCGCGGTTTTGGCGGCCCGCAAGGCGTGGTGCTGATGGAAGATGTGCTGCGCCATGTCGCAGCCGCAACCGGGCAGGATATGGAAGCGGTGCGCGCGCGCAATTTCGCGGGCGGCGATAACGGCAGCAAGGCGCCTTATGGCCAGGCCATGGAAGGGGATTTGATCCGCCGCGTTTATGCCGAAGCCATGGAAGATGCCGGCTGGGCGGCGCGGCGCGCGGAAATCGCCGCCTTCAATACGCGCCATCCTTTCTTGCGGCGTGGGCTTGGCAGTTTTGTGCTGGCCTTCGGCATTTCCTTTGGCCTGATGCATCTGAACCAGGCCGGCGCGCTGGTGCATGTTTATGCGGATGGGTCCATCCGGCTCAATCACGGCGGGACGGAAATGGGCCAGGGGCTCAATATCAAAATCGCGCAGGTGGTGGCGGATGCCTTTGGCGTGCCGATTGGCCGCATTCGTATCACACCCACCAGCACGGCAGAGGTACCCAATACCGCGCCGACTGCGGCTTCCACGGGTTCTGATCTGAATGGCTGGGCCGCGCATTTGGCGGCAAGCGCCATCCGCGAACGCATGGCTACTGAGGCCGCGCGGCTTTGGGAAGTGCCGGTGGAGGTGATTGGCTTTGGTGAAGGCCGCGTCTTCGTCGCAAAACCCGGCGATAATCGCGCCATGGATTTCGGCGATCTGGCGCATCGCTGCTGGGTGCAGCGGATTTCGCTCTCGGCCACAGGTTTTTATCGCACCCCCGATATTCATTGGGATGCGAAAACCATGCGGGGCGAGCCCTTCTTCTACTTCTCCTACGGTGCGGCAGTGGTGGAAGTGGTGGTGGATACACTCACCGGCGAACATCGCGTGCTGCGCGCTGATCTGGTGCAGGATTGCGGGCGTTCACTCAACCCCGCGATTGATCGCGGGCAGATTGAAGGCGGCTTTGTGCAGGGGCTTGGCTGGCTGACAACGGAAAGCCTTTATTGGGACAAGGAAGGGCGGCAACGCAGCCTTGGCCCCTCCACTTACAAAATCCCAGGCAGCCGCGATGCGCCACCGGATTTCCGGCTCCGCTTATTGGCAAATGCGCCCGCGCGGGCGGAGACGATTTTCCGATCAAAGGGCGTTGGCGAACCACCGTTGATGTTGGCGACCGCGGTGTGGAACGCGCTGTGTGACGCAACCGGCCTGACCGCGCTTGATTTGCCGGCGACGCCGGAAGTGGTTTTGATGGCGGTGGAGAAAGCGCGCGGTTAGGCTGGCGTGAAGCGCGTATAGAGTGGCCGCAGCAGAAAGGGCGTCAGGAAAAGCGGGAATTGGCCAAGCGCGAAGAACAGCAAAATACGCTCATCCGTTGCGGCCGGCAGCACCGCCAGAAATAGCGCCATGTTGCGATTGCCGCCGAGCAAGCCTGCCGTCAGCGCCAGTTTCTTGCCCGTCGGCGCAAAAACCAAGGCGGTTGCGGCATTCAGGCCGAAATTGGCGGCAAAAGCCAAGGCCAGGCCGCCCGTCACCCAGGCGGGGTCTGAGGTGATCTTGGCCAGCATCCCATCCATCACGCCAAAGCCGAAAATCACCACCAGCCACACCACGGAACCATCCAAGGCGCCGGCATAGCGTTGCAGCCGCGCTGGGCCCAAAAGCCGGCGCAAAGCCACCGCAATCAGCAAGGGCAGCCCGACCACCAGCATCAGCCGGCCCATCAAGGCAGAAAGCGAAATCGCCAAATCTATGCCCATCAGCCCAAGCGCCAAGGGCGGCGCGGTGAAGGGTACGATCAGCGTGGTGATGATCGCCACCACGAGCGAGATTTCACCATCCAGCCCCACCATGCGCGCGAAGGCGGGGGAGGATGTGGCCGCACAGCCCATGGCGCTGATCACGAGCCCCGCGACCAAAGGCCCATCAAAGCCAAAGCCGCGCAGCACGAGGAATAGTAGGATGGGGCAGACCAGCATCATCCAGCCCACCAGCAGCGCCACCAGCACGGGCCGGCGCAAATACGCCACCACCTGCGCCAAATCCACGCGCAGCAGCACAATCGTCATCAGGGTGGCGACCGTGAAGGTGACCACATCACGAAACAGCGCGGCCAAGGGCGGGATGAACAGCCCCGCGAAGATGCCAAGCGCCAATAGCAGCCCGCCGCGGCGGGCGGACCATTCCAGGAAGGCAAGGGCCATCAGCTTGGGCGTTTGCGTGCTATCATAGTCGCAGCATTCCAATTCAGGGCGCGCGATACAAGCTATGTCGGAATTTGCGAAGGAGAAATCTGGCCATGCTGGCCCATGAACCGCTGATCAGGCTCGCGGCCTTTCTGGGGGTGCTCTGCGCCATGCTGGTGCTGGAGCGTGCCTTTCCGCGCCGGGCACAGCGGCTTTCCTGGCGGCGCTGGCCGGCGAATTTCGGGCTGGTGGTGATTGCTTCCCTACTCGTGCGGCTGCTGGCACCCGCCGCGGCGATTGGTGTAGCGCTTTATGCGGAAAGCCAGGGGCTTGGGCTGCTGCGTTGGCTGGGGCTCAATGGATTTGTCGCAGGCTTTTTGGCGGTGCTGCTGCTCGATCTGCTGATCTATTTCCAGCATCGCGTCTTTCACGCTGTGCCGGTGCTGTGGCGCTTGCATCGCGTCCATCACGCTGACCCGGAATTGGATGCTTCTTCCGGGCTGCGTTTCCATCCGGTGGAAATCCTGCTGTCCATGGCGATCAAGATGGCGGCGGTGGTAGCGCTTGGTGCGCCGGCAGAGGCCGTTTTGGTTTTTGAAGTGCTGCTGAACGCGACAAGCCTTTTCAACCACGCCAATCTCGCACTACCCGCTTGGCTGGATGGCGCGCTGCGCCTGGTGCTGGTGACGCCCGATATGCACCGCGTGCATCATTCCGAACTGCGTGAGGAAACCGATAGCGATTTTGGATTTTGCCTTTCCTGCTGGGACAGGGTGTTCGGCACCTATCGCGCGGAACCGGCCGCCGGGCAGCTTGGCATGGTGATTGGCGTTGTGGAATTTCGTGCGGATCAGGAACAGCGGCTTGATCGCTTGCTCACTCAGCCCTTGCGGCAACCGGTATAGTTTAGGCGGTTTGGGCGGTGTGCGAGCCTCAATTTTCCAATTCGCTGTCCCAATAAAGGTAATCCCGCCAGCTTTCATGCAAGTAATTGGGGGGGAAGGACCGGCCATTTTCCTGCAATTCCCAGCTTGTCGGCTGGCGCGGCGTCTGGCGCGGGATCATGGCGCATTCGCGCGGCAGCCTGCTCCCTTTCCGCAAATTGCACGGCCCGCAGGCGGTCACCACATTATCCCATGACGTGCGCCCGCCGCGTGAACGCGGGATCACATGGTCAAAGGTCAGATCCGGTGTGGGATGGGACCCGCCGCAATACTGGCATTCAAAGTGATCACGCAGAAAAACATTGAAGCGGGTGAAGGCCGGGCGCCGCGCCGCGGGGATGAATTCCTTGAGCGCAATCACACTCGGCAAGCGCAGCGCGATGGAGGGTGAATGTACCTCCACATCATATTCATTCAACACAGAAACACGGTCCAGAAAGACAGCCTTGATGGCGTCCTGCCAGGACCAGATGGACAGGGGAAAATAGGAAAGCGGGCGGAAATCCGCATTCAGAACAAGCGCGGGATAGGCATGCGCCCCCGCGAAGGTACTGCCATCTGGCAAGCCTCGCTCCTTCCAGCGTGGCGCCACAGCATGCGGGGGCTCTAGTCGGCGGGAACCCCCAGATGTAGTGGTACCACCGCGATTGATGAATTCATGACATGCGCCGCGCCTGGCTGCAAGCCATCCGGGGTAGGTTTCATCTGGCTGTCATGCTGCCAAGGCTAAGCGCCAGAAGCGCCGTGCCGGCGGCAAGCCCGGCATCATCCAGCCCATGGCCCAAATCAGGGCGCAGCAGCAATTCATGCGGCACCGCTTCGGCCTGCAAAGCCCGTGCGGCCTGGCGGCTGGCCATGGCGGGCACCACCTCATCCGCTTCGCCATGCACCAGCAGCACGGGCGGGCGGGCGGTGACTTCGCCGGTGAAGCTTTCCCGCCCCAAAAGCGCACCGGAGTAGGCCAGGATGCAGGCGGGGGCGGGAACCGCACCGCGCAGACCGGCGAAAAGCGCCACCATTGCCCCCTGGCTGAAGCCCATCAGCGCCAAACGGTCTCCGCCAAGGCCGAGTTCTGCCAGCTTCGCCTGGGTGAAGTCGCCAAGGATAGCGGCTGCGTGGCGCAGCCCCGCTTCTAGCCGTGCCGGCGTGCGGTCCATAATGTCGAACCATTGCCGGCCGAAGGGGGCACCCTGGAAAGGGAAGGGCGCATGGGGGGCGATGAACAGGGTGCGGGGCAGGGCCTCGGCCCAGACCGGGGCCAAATCAATCAGGTCAAAGCCATCCGCGCCCACGCCATGCAGGAGCAGCACGAGCGAATCAGGCATGCCGCCCGAAGCGGGGCCATATTGCGGGCCTTCCAAGGTGGCCATATGGGATTCTCCCCTTGCTTGCGATGCGCTTCGCCCGCTACCCGGCGGAAGCCATGGATGCAACGCCCGAAATCACCCGCTTCGCGCCAAGCCCGACCGGGTTTCTGCATCTGGGCCATGCGCGCGCCGCCTTGTTTGCCTGGCGCCGTGCACGCGCCACGGGCGGGCGGTTCTTATTGCGCATTGAGGATATAGATACCACGCGCTGCCGCCCAGAATATGAAGCAGCACTTATGGAAGATTTGCGCTGGTTGGGCCTGGATTGGGATGAGGCGCCGCGCCGGCAATCCTCGCATTTCGCTGAATATCGGGAGGTTTTGGATGGGCTGGCGGCGCGCCGTTTGGTCTATCCCTGTTTTTGCACCCGCGCCGATATTGCGCGCGAAGTCGCGGCGGCGGGTGCCGCGCCGCAGGGACCGGATGGGCCGCTTTATCCGGGGATTTGCCGTGACTTGCCGGAAGCCGAGGCTGCGCGCCGCATCGCTGTGGGGCAGCCCTATGCGCTGCGCCTGCACATGACGCGCGCCTGTGAGGCCGTGCCCGGACCCTTGCAGGCGCATGAGGAAAATGAGGGTTGGCATAGATGCCGCCCGGAAGTTTTCGGCGATGTGGTATTGGGGCGAAAGGATGTGCCGGCATCCTATCATCTCTGCGTCACGCATGATGATGCGCTGCAAGGTATCACGCTGGTGACGCGCGGTGATGATCTGAAGCCGGCGACCGATTTGCATCGGCTGATCCAGGCGCTGATGGGCTGGCCCGCGCCGCGTTATGCGCATCATCCGCTGAGGCGGGATGCGACGGGGCAAAGGTTAGCCAAACGCGATGGTGCGGAAAGCCTGCGGACGCTCAGGGAGAAGGGGCTTAGCGCCGCTGAGGTGCGGGCGATGGCTGGGGCGCCATGACGCCAGCGACGAGAAACGCTTATGCAGCGGGATCATGTTTCACCGACCATTTTTTCCAGCGGCTTCTTAGTGATGCGTGACCAAGTGATGGGCTGGCTACGGAAGTATCTTGTCCGATTCACCTTATTGAATGAGTTGGTCGGCACGCTCCGCAAACTCGGGCGGAATCCTGATCCCGATGTCGCGCGCGACTGCAAGGTTCACGACCAGCTCTGGCTGAAAGACGCGCACGATCGGTACCATGCCCGGACATTGTCCGCGCAGCACCCTGGCGATCATCCCCGACATGTGCCGCACTGTCGGGCTCGTCAAGTTCCCGGAAATAATCGCCCGCCCCCTTCCGGAATCGTCTCAACTCTCAATGCCCGTCTGCCGCTCACGCGACAGGCGGTGGATATCTGTTGCCCGTAGCGAGCCCAAACCCCGCCCCTGAGCAGCGCGACCCGCGCGCAGACGCTTTCGGCGGCCCCCAAGATGACTGCGGATCCGACTGCGGACCCGGAAACTGTCCCCGCGAAGGGGGAACGTCGAGAGGCCCTGGCGCTTGCCAAGCGAAACTGGATGGCGTTTGTTTTTTCTATCGAGCCCATCGCTCTTTATGAAGTTACCCTTCCAAGGTCCTGACCCCCAGCCTGGAGCCCCATCATGATCCGGATTCCCCACAGCGCCGTCCTTTTGGCCATTGATATGCAGCAAGGGTTTGAGGAGCCGCGCTGGCCGCCGCGTTGGAACACCCAATGTGATGCTAATGGCTTGGCCCTCTTGGCCGCTTGGCGCGGCGCGGATCGAACAATCCTGCATATCCGCCACGATAGTGTCGAGCCAGGATCAAGCCTTCGGCCCGACCGGCCCGGCAATGCGTTTCGTCCGGGATTTGAACCCCAGGCTGGTGAGGCCCTGGTGGCCAAGACGGTCAATTCAGCCTTTATCGGCACCGATCTTGATCTGAGGCTCCGGCGTCTGGGTGCAAGGGACATTGTTGCCTTTGGCATTTCGACGGATATGTGTGTCTCAACAACGGTTCGGGTCGGGGCCAATCTTGGCTATCATATGATTGTGGTCGAGGATGCCTGCGACTGTTTTGCCCTGCCTGATGGTCAAGGCGGCACGATTGACGCCTATGACTGTCACAGGGCCCATATTGCTACCCTGCGCGCCGAATTTGCTGAAGTGGTCACGACCTCTGACCTGATCCGTGCCCTGCAATCAGCCTCTTAAGACGCCGCTGAAAGAATTGGGCTTGCCGGGGGCGGATGGGTCATCGATGCCGCCCGGAAGTTTTCGGCGATGTCGTGCTGGGGCGGAGGGATGTGCCGGCATCCTATCATCTCTGCGTCACGCATGATGATGCGCTGCAAGGTGTCACGCTGGTGACGCGCGGGGATGATCTGAAGCCGGCGACTGATTTGCATCGGCTGCTGCAGGCGCTGATGGGCTGGCCTGCGCCACGTTATGCGCATCATGCGCTGATGCGGGACGCGACGGGGCGAAGGCTCGCGGAACGCGATGGCGCGGAAAGCTTGCGGGCGTTGCGGGAGAGGGGGCTGAGCGCCGCTGAGGTGCGGGCGATGGCGGAGGCGAATTGACTACCCCGGCTCCCCCATCGCCGGCGTGCCGCCGCATTTTTGCATCAGCGCGAACACTTCCTGCACGGCGGCTTCAATCGCTGCCAGATCAGTACCCTTCGCCACAACGGCCACACCGCCACCGCCGCCCTGGCGGTAATAGGGGTAGGAGCCGATATCCAAATCGGCATAGCGCTGCTGAATGGCGGAAAGCCCCTCAGCAATCGCGCCTTCCACCACGCCATGCGCATGCACGCTACGCGACAGGATGGGCGGGCCACCTTGCAGCCGGGGCGCAAGCGCTTCGAACATCGCCTGCATAATACGCGGCACACCCGCCATCACATGCACATTGCCGATGGTGTAACCCGGCGCGATGGAAACCGAATTTTCGATCAAGATCGCGCCACGCGGCATGGTCGCCATGCGTTGCCGCGCCGCGTTGAAATCACCGGGCGGGGTCTGGCGCGCGTAATAGGATTCCAGCGCATGCCAGGCTTCGGGCTGCGGTTCCCATGGCACGCCAAAGGCGCGCGCGACACATTCGCTGGTGATGTCATCATGGGTCGGGCCAATGCCGCCGGTGGTGAAAACATGATCGAACTTCGCGCGCACTTCATTGACCGTATTGATGATCACTTCCGGCACATCGGGAATGACGCGCACTTCCTTCATGGGAATGCCAATTTCGCCAAGGCGCGTTGCCAGGAATTGCAGATTGGCATCCCGGGTGCGGCCAGAAAGCACCTCATTGCCGATGATCAGCAGGCAGGCGGTCGGGTTCGGCATGGGTCTCTCCTGGATTGGCAAACTAAGCTCAAAGGAAATCGCGGAGCATGGCAACCAGCGGGATATCGGCGGGCGGCATGGCGTAATCGCCAAGCCGCACCGGCCGCACCCAGGCCAGCGCCTGGCCTTCCATCGCCGTCACCTGGCCCTGCCAGCGCCGGCACAGATAAAGCGGCATCAGCAGATGGAATTTCTCATAGGTGTGGGACGCAAAGGTGAAGGGGCCAAGGCAGGCGGCACTGACATCAATGCCCAATTCCTCGCGCAATTCGCGGATCAGTGCTTCTTCCGGCGTTTCGCCGGGCGCAACCTTGCCACCTGGGAATTCCCACAAGCCAGCGAGGGGTTTGCCTTCCGGTCGGCGCGCCAGCAGCACGCGGTTTTCCGAATCGATCAGCGCTACCGCCGCCACCAATAGCGTCGGCTTGCCAGAGGCAGGCGCAGCTTCCACCGGGGTTGGCGCTTCGACGGCTATATCCATTCGCGTGGCACTGAATAGCCTGACGGGCATGAGCCCGCCGCGCGAGATAAACTCCTGGCTGCCAGCGCCGCTTTCCTTGAAGCCGATCCGCTGCAACACCGCCGCCGAGCGTTCATTATCCACGAGCGCCGAGGCCACCAGCCGATCAATCTCCAGATTGGCCAGCGCCCAATGGGCGAGCCGCCCCGCCGCTTCCGACCCGAGCCCCTGGCCCCAATGGCGCCGACCGATCCAATAGCCAAGCTCCGCCTCTCGCGGGTTTTTGGGATCAAGCGTCAGGCCAACACAGCCAAGCAGTGCTTCCGCGCCATCTTCATCGCGCGTCACCGCCAAATGCCAGGCGGTACCGGCGGCGATTTGCGCGCGGGTGGAAGCGATCCATTCATCCGCCAGATCGCGCGGATAGGGGAAGGGCACGCGAGCGAGCGTTTTCGCCACTTCCCAATCATTGACCAAGCGATGCAAGGCAGCGGCATCATCGGCGCGCAAGGGGCGGAGCGTGAGGCGCTCCGTTACCAGCGGTACAAAATCATTTTCCATGGCAGCGCTGCGGTGTGTCAGCTCCGGTAACTGCCATTGATGTCAATATAGCCATGCGTCAGATCGCAGGTCCAAACCGTGGATTTGCCCTTGCCAAGGCCAATATCCACGGTGATTTCCACTTCGCGGCCCTTCATGTGCTTAACGACGGGCGCTTCATCATAGCCATCCACCACGCCGCCATTGCGCGCCATCCAGACGCCGCCGACATTGACCGAAAGCTTGTCGCGATCCGCGGGCTCACCTGCCTTGCCGACAGCCATGACAATGCGGCCCCAATTCGCGTCCTCACCGGCAATTGCGGTTTTCACCAAAGGCGAATTGGCAATGGACATGGCAATGCGATGCGCGGAACGCGCCGTGGTGGCACCGGTCACGTTGATCTGGATCAGCTTCTGCGCGCCTTCACCATCGCGCGCCACCATCAGCGCCAATTCCATCAGCACTTCATTCAAGGCGCGGGCGAAATCCTTCAGCACCGCGCCACCTTCCGCCGGCACGCGGGGATGCTTCGCCGTGCCGGTCGCAAACACCATCACGGTGTCGGAAGTGGAGGTATCGGAATCCACCGTCACGCAATTGAAGGAACGATCAACACCCTTCTTCAGCAGCGCTTGCAGCGCAGCAGCTGGAATTTTTGCATCGGTCGCCAGGAAGGACAGCATGGTCGCCATATCGGGCGCGATCATGCCGCTGCCCTTGGCGATGCCGGCGATGGTGACTTCGGTTTCACCGATGCGCGCCTTGCGAATGGCGCCTTTCGGGAATGTATCGGTGGTCATGATGGCCTTGGCCGCGCCCTGCCAATCACGCTCCGCCGCCGCTTCAAAAACGCGCGGCAGGGCGGCGATCAGTTTTTCGGTCGGCAGTTTTTCGCCAATCACGCCGGTGGAAGCCAGAAACACTTCCTTGGGCTTGCAGCCCAGGATTGCGGCGGCGGCCTTGGCGGTTTCCTCACAGGTTTGCCGCCCGGCACGGCCGGTAAAGACGTTCGAATTGCCGGCTGTCACCACCAGGCCACGCGCCTTGCCGCCGGGCAGGGCGCCCCGGCACCAATCCACCGGCGCGCCGGGGCAGCGATTGCGGGTGAAAACCCCCGCCACTGTGGTGCCGGCTGGGAAGGCCATCACGGTCACATCATCGCGATCCTTGTAGCGAATCGCGGCGCGGCCTGAGGCAACGCGCACCCCCGGCACCGCCGGCATTTCCGGCAGCGGGAGGGCGAGTGGTGAGGTGGGGATATCATGTCCGGCCATGGGGCTTCTCTCACTTCAACGACGGGTAGGGGCCGCGGGGCGGCCCGCCGGGGCGGTTGGGGTTGGGGGTTCCGCCGCATCAATCGCGCGCGGTGTGGAGCCATCCATATTAAAGCGTTCGATCTTCGCCGTGTTGCGGGCCTGCTGCACCACAGCGTTGATTTCACCTTCGAACAGGCGTTGGCGGAGCGCTTCGCGCGCCTCTTCAAAGCTTGGCGGCGCCGATGCGCGGCGTTCATCTACGCGAATAATGTGCCAACCAAAGGGGCTGCGCACGGGCGCCGCACTCATTTGCCCCGCCGGTATTGCGAAGGCCGCTTCGGCGAATTCCGGCACCATGTCGCCACGCTTGAAGAAGCCAAGATCACCGCCTTCCCGCGCCCCGGGGCCGGCGGAACGGCGCTGCGCCACGGCGTTGAAATCAGCCCCGGCGCGGATTTCGGCCAAGGCTTCGCGGGCTTCGGTTTCGGTCGGCACCAGAATGTGGCGGGCGCGCACTTCTTCTTCAGCCGGGCGGGCGCGGATTTCCGCATCATAAGCGGCGCGGATGCGTTCTTCCGTCACGCGCCCGGCCAATTCGCGGGACAGATAGGCCTGCTGCAATTCCTGTTCCTCGGCGCGGCGGATGCGCGCACGCACTGCCTCATCCTTATCAAGCCCCGCGCGGCGGGCGGCGGCGGCGACGGACCGCCCCGCGATCATCTGATCCAGCAGCAGCGGGTAGAGCATTTGCGCCGGCGCGCCGCGCAATTCCTCGGGCAATTCCTGGGCGGCATTGGCAAGGTCTGAGAAGCGAATCTCCTCCCCATCCACCTTGGCCACAATGGGGTCAGCCGGCGGGGCCGCTGGGGCGGGCTGGGCCAGGCTGGGCTGGACAAGGGTGACCCCCAGCAGCAGCGCCAAGGTGGCGCGAAGGGGGGCAGAGGCGGCAGGGCCGCGCGAATGGCGCATAGGGGCTGGTCCCAAATCGGTGATCGGCCCGGAACATGGCCGAAGCGCCCCTTCCCCACAAGGCGCAAGCGTTGACCCGCCCCCCGGGGGAGCCTATCTCTGCGGCCAATCCGAAACATGCTTTAGGCGCCCCGGCGCCACGAACGGGCGTGAGCCCGCCGGAGATTGACGCGCCAGATGTTTGCCCGCCTTGCAGCCGCTATTTTCGGCACCTCCAACGACCGCGCCTTGAAGCGCTATCAATCCCGCGTGCCCGCGATCAATGCGCTGGAACCTCGCCTGCAGGCGCTTTCAGATGAAGCGCTGGCGGGGCAGACCGCGCTGTTCCGTGAAAGGCTGGCCAAGGGCGAGGCCTTGGATGCGCTGTTGCCGGAAGCCTTTGCGACCGTGCGGGAAGCATCCCGCCGCGTGCTGGGCTTGCGCCACTTCGATGTGCAGATGATCGGCGGCATGGTGCTGCATGAAGGCAAGATCGCCGAGATGAAGACCGGCGAAGGCAAGACGCTGGTGGCGACCCTGCCGGTTTACCTGAATGCGCTGCCCGCCAAGGGCGTGCATGTGGTGACGGTGAATGACTATTTGGCCAAGCGCGATGCGGAATGGATGGGGCGCGTCTATGGCTTTCTGGGGCTCACCGTTGGCGTGATTGTCCATGGGCTGACGGATGACCAGCGCCAGGCGGCTTATGCCTGTGATGTCACCTATGGCACCAATAACGAATACGGTTTCGATTATCTGCGCGACAATATGAAGTATCGGCTGGAAGATATGGCCCAGCGCGATTTCGCCTATGCCATCGTGGATGAGGTGGACAGCATCCTGGTGGATGAGGCGCGCACGCCGCTGATCATCAGCGGGCCGACCGACGACACTTCCGACCTTTACCGCCGCACCGATGAGGTGATGAAGGAGTTGGTGAAGGACAAGGAGACTTACGAGAAGGACGAAAAGCAGCGCGCCGTGAGCCTGACCGAATTGGGCGGCGAAAGGGTGGAAGAATTACTGCGCCAATTTGGCCTACTGACCGAGGGCAATATGTATGACACGGAAAACGTGTCTCTGGTGCATCATGTGAACCAGGCCTTACGGGCGCATACGCTTTTCACGCGCGATGTTGAATACATTGTCCGGCAGGATAAGATCATCATCATTGATGAATTCACCGGCCGCATGATGGAAGGCCGGCGCTATTCCGATGGCCTGCATCAGGCGCTGGAAGCCAAGGAACATGTGACGGTCCAGCCAGAGAATCAAACGCTGGCTTCCATCACCTTCCAGAATTACTTTCGGCTTTACCCGAAGCTTGCCGGCATGACCGGCACGGCGGCGACAGAAGCGGATGAATTCGCCGAAATCTACAAGCTGGATGTGGTGGAAATCCCGACCAATGTGCCCGTGGCGCGGCTCGATCAGGATGATGAGGTTTATCGCAACGCCGAAGAAAAATACGAAGCCGTTGCGAAGCTGATCGAAGAAGCCCGTGGGCGCGGCCAGCCCTGCTTGGTCGGCACCACCAGCATCGAAAAATCCGAACTGATTTCGGCGCTGCTGAAGAAGAAGAACATCCCGCATCAGGTGCTGAATGCGCGCTACCATGAACAGGAAGCGACCATTATTTCCCAGGCCGGGCGCGCAGGTGCGGTGACAATTGCGACCAATATGGCGGGCCGCGGTACGGATATTCAATTGGGCGGTAATCTGGAAATGCTGGCGCGGCAGGAAGCCAATGCTTCCGAAGGGCCGGAATTTGAAACCGCTTTGGCGCGCCACAAGACCGAAGTTGACGCAGCGCGGCCCATCGTGCGCGACGCGGGCGGGCTTTTCGTGATTGGCACGGAACGCCATGAAAGCCGGCGCATTGACAATCAGCTGCGTGGTCGTTCCGGCCGCCAGGGCGATCCGGGCGCTTCGCGCTTCTTCCTGTCACTGGAAGATGATCTGATGCGCATCTTCGGGTCTGACCGCATGGGCGGCATGCTGCAAAAGCTTGGCCTGAAGGAAGGGGAAGCAATTGTCCATCCCTGGATCAACAAGGCCCTGGAACGCGCGCAGAAAAAAGTGGAAGCGCGGAACTTCGATATCCGCAAGAATCTGCTGAAATATGATGACGTGATGAATGACCAGCGCCGGGAAGTTTATTCCCAGCGCCGCGCCTTCATGATGGCGAATGAGGTTGCCGAAACCATCACGGAAATGCGTGAGGAAACCATCACGGATATCGTAGCCCGCGCCATTCCGGAAAACGCCTATCCCGAACAATGGGATCTGGAAAAGCTCGATCGTGACGTCAAGGAAATCCTGAACCTTGATCTGCCGGTCGCGGATTGGGCGCGCGAAGAAGGCATTGATGATGACGCGGTGCGCGAACGCCTGATGCAGGCTGCGGCGCAGGCTTATGCTTCTCGTGCGGCCAATGTGGGGCCGGAGATCATGCGCCAGATCGAAAAATCCCTGCTGCTGCAGATTTTCGATCAATCCTGGAAGGAGCATTTGCTGTCGCTGGATCATTTGCGCCAGGGCATTGGGCTGCGCGCCTATGGCCAGCGTGATCCGCTGAATGAATACAAAAGCGAAGCCTTCCGCCTGTTCAATTCCATGCTGGAAAATCTGCGCGAACGCGTGACCAGCCTATTGCTGCGCATTGAAATCCGCCCCGATGCGCCACCACCCGCGCCGGAAGGCATTGGCGTATTTGATATGCGCCACCCGGACCCGGCCTTGGCCGGGGCGGAGATGATGGAAGTGGAAGGCACCGCAACCGCGCCAATCGGCACGGCAGCGCCGCGTTCCTTACCCGCCGCGGTTGATCCGAATGACCCAAGCACTTGGGCAGGTACACCGCGCAATGCGCCTTGCCCCTGCGGCAGTGGCAAGAAGTTCAAGGCGTGTCACGGGCGGGTTTGAGGCATTTGCTGGTCCAGTAATTCCATCTGGCTCACAAAGGCTTTAGGCCAGCGCTTCTGCGGCAGGGACCTCCTCATGCTGCTGCGCCGCGCCCTTATCGGCCTCGACCTCGGCCAGGAACCCGTCCACTTCCTGCCGTGCATCGGCCTTGAGAAGGCGCTTGAGCAGCTTTCATGATCGCGCTACGAACTGCGCATGATCCTCGTTGGCCAGTTCGACTCTCCCTTCGCGCGGCGCGTGGCGGTGACGCTCAATCACTACCGCATGCCTTACACGCGCAATCCGATCTCGGTGTTCCGCGACATGGAGGAGATGCGAAAGATCAATCCGCTGGTGCGCGTACCTTCGCTGATTCTGGAATCGGGCGAGGTGCTGATCGACTCCTCCGCCATCATCGACCACTTGGACGAGTTGGCGGAACCAGCCCGCGCGCTGACGCCGCCGCATGGGCCGGAGCGGCGCAAGGTGCTGCAGGCGGTGGTGCTGGCGCATGGATTGATGGACAAGTGCGTTGCGCTGTCCTTCGAGCGGCTGTTCCACAGCGACAAGCACATCAACCGTGACTTCGAAAAGCGGCTGATGCAGCAGATTTCGGCCGCGCTCGACAAACTGGAGCATGACTGCGGCGCGCCTTGGTTCTTTGACGGGAAGATGACGCAGGCCGATATCACTGCTGGCTGCCTTGTTGGCTACATGAAGATGCGCGTGCCCGATATGTTTCCGGCGGACAAGTATCCGAAGCTTCACCACCTCGCGCTCCATTGTGAGAGCATGGAAGAATTCGTGAAGGCCCGCCCCTCGGCAGACGAAACGGTGCCAGACCAGACGCGGAATTAGCCGGCTATAAGCCCGACCTCCTGGCAAAGGCCATGCCGGCTAGGAAATACAAGGCGTGTCACGGGCGGATGTAGAGCGTTTTCAAGCCAAGCAGCGGCACAAGGACAAATCTGGATTGACAGACCTTCAGGCGGACCATTAGCGTCTGTTGCATGAATGAAGTCTGCCTCTGCAACGCTAACCGACGCCGTCGCTGCTTCTCAGCGGCGGCTTCTGTGGCTGCGTGCAGACAAGCCCCTCCCCCGGTGAGGTCCGCCTTGTAGCGGTCCATACCCGAGGCGGCATCAGCCCGCATCTTTGAACCCCCGCAGCCCCTGGCTTCGGGGGTTTTTCTTTGCCCAGATCACAGGAGAACACCGTGCGAAACAGCGACTCCGCCCACCCCGATCCTTCACAAGCATCTAAAGATGCCGGGCACATAACAATACGGCGCGCCACCGCCGCTGATGCGGTGACCGTCCGCGAACTGACCCGCGCGGCCTACGCGAAGTGGGTGCCCATCCTTGGGCGTGAGCCGCGGCCGATGACAGCCGATTATGATGCGGCACTGCGTGAACACCTCGTAGATCTGCTGCGTGTGGATGGCGAAGCCATGGCGTTGATCGAAATGGCGCCCACGGCTGACCACGTGCTGATCGTCAATGTCGCGGTGGTACCCGCCCAGCAGGGCCGCGGGCATGGCCGCGTGCTGATGGCGCATGCGGAGGAGGTCGCCCGATCGCTCAACCTGCGCGAGGTGCGTCTCTACACAAACGCGCTCTTTGCCGAAAATCTGCGACTCTACAGCCGGCTTGGCTACCGGGTGGACTGCGAGGAGCAGCATCCGCAGTTCGGGGTTGCCGTGCATATGAGCAAGCGCCTCGGCGCCGCAGCCGATGAGCACTCCAGCAGCAGGACATCACCATGAGCATTCGAATTGGCATTGTCGGGATCAGCGGTTTTGGCGGTGGTGAGGCGATGCGCCTGGTAGCAAACCACCCGGCTTTCGAACTGACCTACGCAGCCGGTGAAGGCAGCGCCGGCAGCCGCTTGGGGGACCGCTTCCCCGGTGCGCCAGCCAAGCTGGCCGAAATGATGATCGAGAAATGGGACCCTGCGATGCTCCCGAAACTCGATGTGCTGTTTGCTTCGCTGCCTACGGGCAGTTCGGCCGAGGCGCTGGCGCGTGTCCCCAAGGACGTGAAGATCGTGGATATCGGCGGCGACCACCGTTACGTTGAAGGTTGGGTCTATGGTTTGGCCGACATCTGGCCAGCGCAGATCGCGGGTCAGACCCGCATTGCCAATCCCGGCTGCTTTCCTGCGGCGACGCTTACCGCGCTGGCGCCACTCCTGGCCAATAAGCTGATCGAACCCGGCAACATCGTGATCGACGCCAAGACCGGTATTTCCGGCGCTGGTCGGGGCGGCGGCGACAGCAGTTTCGGCTATGCCGAGAGCAATGAGAACCTAGTGCCCTATGGTCTGCTGAAGCACACCCACATGCCCGAGATGGCCAGGACGATTGAGCAGCTAAGCGGCAGTAGCGCCGCCGGGCTGGTGTTTACGCCGCACCTGGTGCCGATGACCCGTGGTATACTCACGACCATCTACTGCCGCGGCCGCACCACCACGGACGAGTGCCTGGACGCGGCACGGCGCTTCTATGCCGGGCGGGCCTTTGTTCGCGTGACTGATAAGCCACCACAGACCAAATGGGCCACCGGGTCGAACCTTGCGTTTGTCAGCTACGCGGCAGACCGAGAGCGCAATCTGGTGATTGCGATGGGCGCGGTTGATAATCTCGGCAAGGGTGCAGCAGGCCAAGCGGTGCAGAATGCGAATCTGATCTGCGGCCTGCCGGAAACGACGGGGCTGGATGGCGCGCCTGTTTGGCCATGAGGTATGCCAAGCGCATCCGGCGTACCCCGCGCCAGATCGCGCATTTCGCGCTATAGGCAGGCAGGATAAGTCAGAGGTCGGGCGCCGCCCGAAAATGCCGCATGAAATTGGCCAGCCTTGGCCTGATCGCAGTGATGCTGCTGGCGTTCGCGCCGCCAGCTGATGCTGCGTGGGAATATACGCGCTGGGGCATGACGGAAGCGCAAGCGGTAACTGCGTCGCACCGCGCGGTGCGCAGCCTGCCGGCAGCAGAACGGCGCATGATGGATGCGCGGGTGGAATATCGCGCACGTGGCACCTTCAGCGTGGAGGGGCTGCGCATGAATATCGCCTTCGGTTTCGAGACAAAAACCGGTGGCTTGGCGTGCGTTTCAGGCCGCGGTACTGCAGCGCAGGGCGATCTTCTGCGCCAAAGATTGATCACACGCTTCGGTCCGCCTGAATTCGATGATCAGGATCCGCGCAGCAGTGAGCAGGATATCGGCTGGACGACGCCGGATAAGATTGATCTGGTGATTACCTCGGCCGGCTTTACCCTGCTGCATTGCGCGCCGGGCTACTGAGCAACGCCATCAGCGGCGCGATGGAAGCCGCCTGATCCAACGCCCAAAACGCCGCTATCTGCGCCTCTACATCGGAAGTCGTCCCACCAAGCGCCGCATTGGCGCAGTATTTGGCGGCGAGTTCGCCATCACTCAGCGGGCGTTCCGCACTGCCGCGCGGGTGTTCGATAGTGGCCTGATGCGTGCTGCCGTCAGCAAGCGTGATGGTCACGCGTGCTGCACCGCGCGGCAGGCTGGCATCGCATTCCGCCACCACTTTGGCGCGCAGCGCCGCAAGGGCAGGGTTCAGCACCGCAGGTATTTCAAAATCCGCCACATCGGCGCGACCCAGCAGCAGGGCAATCGCGGTGCAGTGATGAATGCTGACGCGCGTGTCGCGTTCATTGCGCACTACGCGATCCCCGCGCGCCAGCAAAAGTGCATCGCCGGCAACTGTCACGCTTTTGATTTGCGTGACCGCTTCGCCAAGCTGTTCGCACAGCGCCAGACAGGCATCAATCACCGCATGAAAAACGATGCCCGCCGCATAGGGCTTGTAGGTATTGCGCGCGATTTCCCAGCGCTGGCCGAGCCCTTCGGTGATTTCAGCCAAGACCGGCTCATCCCCCATGGCCCGCGCCCAGCCCAGAGGCCCTTCAATGGCAAGCGGCGCGGCACGATAACCGCGGGCTGCGAAGCGCGCCGCCAATATGCCGTTGCGCGCCGCATTGCCGACGCCGATATTCTTGGCCGCTGTCGCCAGATTTTCTACAATACTACCGGATTGGCTGGCGGCGATGCCAAGCGCATCCGCAGTCTGTTCAGCCGAAAGCCGCATGAGCCGCGCCGCCGCCGCCGCCGCGCCGAAAACTCCGCAGCTTGCGGTGATATGCCAGCCCCGTGCGTAATGTCCGGGGGAGACCGCATTGCCGATGCGGCAGGCGATCTCTGCGCCCAGTAGAAAGGCATGCAAAACCTCGGCCCCGCTGGCGCCAGTTTCCTCACCAAGTGCAAAGGCCACCGGAGCAACCGGCGCGCTTGGGTGGATCACAGTATTCAGATGCGTGTCGTCATAATCAAGCAGGTTTGAAGCGATGGCATTGACGAAAGCCGCCTCCATGACACCAAGCCTATCGCGCTGCCCAAGCACAGTGGCGCTTGGCTTGCCTGAAGCTTCGCGCATGATCTCAAGCGCTGTGATCACCGCCGGATCGCGCGCGACCCCCAGGGCGCAGCCGACGTGATTGAGGATGGAGCGCCGCCCTTCATGCCGCAGCGCTTCGGGCAGGGAAACGAAGCGCGATTCAGCAACAAAACGCCCCAGGATTTGCGTGGCGGAAGATGCTTCACCCATGGGGCAGTTCCTTTGATTAGTCGGCGATTTCACGCGCCATGACGCGCGCCGGTGCGCCATCCGATCCGGTGATGGAAAGCGCGCCAAAGATGAATTCCACGCGCTTGCCGGCAAGCGGGCGCGGCCCGCGCAAATGCTCACAAATCAGCACGCCATCACGCAACAGGCGCTGATGCACGGGCCAGGTGAAGCCCTCAGCCGGGCGGCGATGTACGGGTAGATCAGGCGTTGGGAAATCACAGGCGAGCAGCTTTACCTGCTTCGCCACAATCCAATCCGCCGCTGCCAAACTAAGGCACGGATGCGCATCATAGGCGGGCGTATTGATGTGCGGCGAAGAACCCGTATCAAGCGCCAGGATATCACCCGGACGCAGCAAGGGGCGCGCGGCTTCCAGATGTTCCGGTTCAATCAGGCTATTGGGCGGTAGGTCAAAGCGCCAGACAACGCCGGGACCATTCCAGCGTTCCAGCGGCACTTGTTCCATGCTTGGCCCATCGCTGAAGAAATGGCAGGGCGCATCCACATGCGTTCCGGTATGCACCACCATCTCAAAGCTCGTCACCGTCAACGGATCGGCGGGCAGGCAGAACAGCTTCTTCACCTTGGGCGGGCCGAAGGTCGGCACACGCGGCATCGCCTCATCTATCGGGTGCGTCAGGTCCAACCAGGGGCCGAGCGGTGTGGTTTCCGTCCGGGGAGGCAAGGGCATCCAACCACGCCAGCCAAGCCCGCGTTCCTTTGCCTTGTCGCACATAGCGCTTTTCCTTCCTTAAACTGCCCGCAGCCAACCGCCATCCACATCCATGAGCGTGCCTTGCACATAGCTCGCGCGGTCGCTGACCAGGAAGCTGATGACCTCGGCGATTTCCTCAGGTGCAGCGAAGCGTTTGATGCCGGCCTCCCGCGCCAGATCAGCCGCGGCGGCCGCATCATCTGCGCCCAATTCTTTGGCGCGCAAGCGGATGCGATGTGTCAGGCGATCCGTATGAATATTGCCGGGATTGATAAGGTTGACGCGCACGCCATCCGCCACGCCGCGATCTGCAAGCGCCTTGGTGAAATTCATGAGCGCCGCATTGACCGAACCGCCAATGGTGAAATCCGCACTCGCCAAACGCCCGCCAACGCCACCTATGTTCACAACGGCGCCCTTCGCCTTGCACAAATGTGGCCAGGCTGCGCGCGCGAGTCGCACAGCGCCAAACAATTTCAGCGCATAGCCATCCGCCCAATCATCATCGGAAAGCGTCAGGAAATCGCCGCGCTTTGTCGCACCCGCGCTATGGACAAGAATATCCAAGGCGCCGAAGCGCTGGATGGCGACTTCTACCGCTGCTTTGGCGGCGGCATCTTCGCGCAAATCACCGGGCACCACCACGCAATCCGCGCCGCAATCGGCGGCAACCTTCTGCATATCGGCTTCACTGCGCGCCAGCAGCACCAGCTTGGCGCCATCACGCGCCAGGATGCGGGCAATCGCCGCGCCAATGCCGCGGCTGGCACCACTTACCAAGGCAACCTTGCCAGCAAGAGGCGCGGTCATTCCGCGGTGATCCCGGCATCGCGGATGACCTGCCCATAGCGTGCGACATCATTGGCGATCAGCGTACCGAAACTTTCGGCAGTGCCACCAACAACTTCCGCCCCGGAATCGAGCAGCTTTTGGCGCATCTCCGGCGCAGTGATGATGCCACCAATCAAGCTATTGAGGCGTTGCGCCGCAGCCGGCGGCATGCCACGCGGCCCGACAATGCCGTACCATTCAGCGATTTGATAACCGGGGATGGCCGCTTCCGCGATGGTGGGCGCTTCCGGCAGGAATGGCAGGCGCTGCGCCGCTGTCACGCCCAGTGCGCGTACCCGGCCACCGCGCACATGCGGCAGCGCGGATGTGGCATTGGCGAACATGATTGGCACATTGGCGGCCATCAGGTCCGTCAGCGCTGGCGCGCCGCCGCGATAGGGCACATGGGTCATCGTGAGCCCAGTCGCAAGGCGGAACATCTCCCCACTAATATGCGTCGAAGTCCCGGTACCTGATGATGCGAAGGCGAGTGGATTGGTTCGCCCCCAAGTGATCAGCTCCGGCACGGTGCGAGGTGGCAGGTTGTTGTTGATGCAAAGGATATTATGGACATCAGCCACATGGATCAGCGGCGTGATGTCGCGTACCGCATCAAAGGGGTGGTTCTTTACCAAATGCGCATTGGCGGCATGGGTGCTGATGATGAAGCCGAAGGCATGGCCATCAGGATCGGCGCGCACAATGGCTTCCGTACCAATCAGGCCGGCCGCACCGGCGCGGTTTTCGATGATCACGTTTTGGCCAAGCCCTTCCTGCAAGGCCGGCGCGATCATGCGCGCGACAATATCCGTGGTGCCGGCGGGCGGCCAGGGCACGATGAAGCGGATGGGGCGTGTCGCCACCCAGGCGCCTTGCGCGCTCACAATACTCGGCGCGGCAAGTAGCGCGCCGCCGGCAGCGATAAATGAACGTCTTTTCATGGTGGCCTTCCTCCCCTCTTCTTGCGCTTATCGTGGACGGGCGCGCGCTATCTGTCCAGCACGGGCGCCGCTTTCCCTGGCGCGCAACAGGGGCAATACTCGGCGCCGGAAAGTAAGGGATGGAACAGTATGGCCAAGGATGGCGGTTTGCTTTGCGTGATGAATGATATCGCGCCTGCTTGTGATCGGCGCGATTATGAAGCCTGGTATCAGCAGGATCACGTGCCGGATCGGCTTGGCATTCCGGGGTTTCTCTCTGCCCGGCGCTGTCGCCGCCTGAATGGCCCGCGCGCGGAATTTCTCACCTTTTACGAAACCGCGACACCGCAGGTGTTGTGCTCCGCACCGTATCTAAAACGCTTGGCGGAGCCCACGGATTGGACCGCGCGCATCATGGCGCATTTCCGCACCATGTCGCGCAGTATTTGCCGCGTGGCCTTGGATGAAGGGCAGGCCGGTGCCGGCGGGTTGCTGGCGCTGATCGCGCAACAAGAAGCACCAGCGATGGGGCTGGAAGCGCAATTATCTGCAATGCTTAAACAGCCGGGTGTGACGCGCGTGCGGATATGGCGCGCTGATCCGACCGTCACCGTGCCAAGCCCTGAAGAAAAACTGCGCCCCGGGGGCGATGGGTCCTTCGCCACGATCATCGTGGTTGAAGGCACGCATGCCGAGATGATCAATGCAGCGCTTGTGGCCCAAGGGGTATCGGACCCCGCCAGTTTTTACAGCCTGATTTACGCCTCACCAGCAGCGCCCCAGAAGGAAGAAACACGATGACCACACGCGCCCTTGCCGAATTTACGGCCGGTATCAGGCCGGATGCGCTGCCGCCAAAAGTCATGCGCCAAGCGGCGCGGCTGGTGCTGGATGCGCTGGGTTGCGCCATGGCGGCCTGGACAGAGGATGCGGAAAAATCCCGCATCGCGCGCGATATCGCCGCCCTTTATCCCGGCGCGCCCGGCGCGCATGTCATGGGCACCAAGGGCGCGGCAGTGCAGCCCGCTTTCGCCGCGTTGGCCAATGGTATCCTGATCAATGCCGCCGATAATGATGACACGCACAAGCGCGCCTTGTTGCATGTCGGGTCCGTCATGGTGCCAACCGCGCTTGCCTTGGCCGAAGCGCGCGGGCTTTCCGGCCGCGCCATGCTGGCGGCGCTGGTGGCGGGGTATGAAGTGGCGGTGCGGGTCGGCATGGCGGTGATGCCAACGCATTACCGTTTCTGGCATTCCACCGCGACCAACGGTACTTTCGGCGCCGCTGCTGGCGCTGCCCATGCCATGGGGCTGGATGCGGATGGTGTGCAACGCGCGCTTGGGCTGGCCGGCACACAAGCTGCGGGGTTGAACACATTCTTTGAATCCGGCGACATGACCAAATCCATCCATCCGGGCAAGGCCGCGCTGAATGGGATTCTGTCGGCGCAATTGGCAGCGCTTGGTGCCACCAGCCCGCCCGGTATTCTGGAACACCCCAAAGGCTATCTGGCGGCGTTTTCGCTGGAACCGAAAGCCGCCGCGCTCACTGCGGGGCTAGGGACGGAATGGGAGATTTTACAAAACGGCTTCAAATACTTCCCCTCCATCCTGGCCAGCCATTCACCGATTCAGGCGACCCTTGCCATCGTCGCCAAGCATAAGCCGGACCCGAAGCGGATTGTCTCCATCACCAATGAAACCTATGACACGGTGAAATCACATTTTTCGAATAAAGATGTCACCTCGTTGATGGGTGCGCGGGTCTCCGTGCCGTATTGCATCGCCGCTGCCGCGGTGGATGGTGAATTGACGCAGCGCCAATTCGCCGCCGGGCGTGTGCATGATGCGCTGATCCGCCAGGTGCTGGCGCGCACAGAAGTGGTGCCGGATACGGAACTGAATAAGCTCTATCCTGCAAAATTCCCGGCGCGCGTAACGATTACGTTGGATGATGGCACGAAGCTGACGGAAACCGTGCTTTTGCCGAAGGGCGACCCGGGCGCACCGCTTTCGGATGATGAATTGGAAGCGAAATACCGCGACAATGCAGAACCGCTTTTGGGCAGGGCGGGTGCCATGGCGCTGCGCGATGCGATCTGGCGGCTGGATGGCGCGCCTGATGTGGCGGAGCTGGTGCGCTGCATGCGCCCCAGCTAAATCCTACGTATAGCGCTGCAAAATATCGCGCATGGCCGGCGCCAGATCGGGCCGGGCCAGCGCGAAAGCCACCTGCGCTTCCAGGAAGCCGGCCTTGTCGCCGCAATCAAAGCGGCGGCCTTCATAACGCAGCCCATGGAAGGGCTGCGTGCCGATCAGCTTCGCCATGCTGTCAGTCAATTGCACTTCACCGCCCGCGCCCTTTTCCATCCGCGCCAAATGGCCGATCACTTCCGGCATCAGCACATAGCGGCCGATGATGGTCAGGTTGGATGGCGCCTTTTCAATCGGTGGCTTTTCGACCAGGCCCTTCACAGAAACCAACCGCCCACGATCTTCCGCCACATCCAGCACGCCATAGCGGTTGACGCGATCACGCGGCACTTCTTCGATTGCCACCACATTGCCGCCGGTTTCGCGATAGGCATCGGCCAACTGCGCGGTACAAGATACTTCGCATTGCATCAGATCATCGGGCAACAGAATGGCGAAAGGATCATCGGCAATGAAGGCGCGCGCGCACCAAATAGCATGGCCGAGCCCCATCGGCACTTGCTGGCGGACAGACATGATGGAACCAGGCGCCACGGCATCGGCGCGCAAAGCCGCTAATTCTTTTTCCTTGCCGCGTTCTGCCAAGGTGCGTTCCAGCTCATAGGCAATGTCGAAATGATCCACCAGCAGGGTCTTGCCGCGACCGGTGATCAGGCAGATTTGTTCAATGCCCGCGGCGCGCGCTTCTTCCACCGCGTATTGGATCAGCGGCTTGTCCACGATAGGCAGCATTTCCTTCGCCATGGTTTTTGTGGCGGGTAGGAAACGCGTTCCCAGCCCGGCAACGGGCAGCACTGCTTTCTTGAGCGGCTTCAACGGCACAGGACGATTCCCCTGGATTGGTCTGAAGTCACTTTATGCCGCGAAAGCCGGGCATCATTAAGGCGGGGCGCCATATCAAAACACCGAAAAGCGCTCTTCCAGAATGCGGCGTTGGGGCACGCCGAGCGCGGCCAGCCCTTCTCGCGCGGCCTGGATCATCGGCCCGGGGCCGCAGAGCAGGAAAACCCAACCCTCCCGCGCGGCCTGCGCGGCTTCGGCCTGGATCAATTCTGACGTCATCATGCCGGCGAAGTCCGTCCAGCCAGGCGGCGGCTCCTGCAACACATGGTGCAGATCAAGCCGCAAGCGCCCGGCAAGCGCGGCCAATTCCGCCGCTGCCATGATCTGCCCTTCATGCCGATTGCCATAAAGCAGGGTGATGGGGCGGGTTTCGCCGCGCGCCGCGGCCTCCCGCAACAGGGAGAGCATGGGTGCCAGCCCCGCGCCGCCCGCGATCATGAAAATACCGGGCTCCCGCCGGCCTTCCAGACAAAGCGCGCCATGCGGGCCATCCACAAAGGCGCGCGCGCCCAGCGGCAGCGCACCGATCTGGCGCGTGAAATCGCCCACTTCCTTGATCAGAAAGCGCAAAGCCTTCCCATCCGTGGGCGCTGAGGCGATCGAGAAAGGATGCTCCCGCACCGAAAAGGCCGAACAATTCAAGCGCAGCCAGGCGAATTGCCCGGCGCGATAGGAAAGCCCCGCATGGCCATCGGGTTCCAATGTCAGCGACCACAGCCGATCCCCGACACGTTCCAGGCTGGCGATGCGCCAAGGGCGGCGCGCCAATTGCCAGGGTCGCAGCAGATAAACCGCAACCAGGCTGCCCAAACCCAAGGCCAGCATGAACGCCCAATAGGCCATCAGCGCCGGCGCGCCCGAATAGCGCCCGACAGAGACGGCATGATGCAACGCCAACCCGGCAAGCAGCGCAGCGCCAAGCCCATGGCCTATTCGCCAGGCTTCATACCGATAGGGCAAATCATCGCGCCTGATGGCCGTGATTATCAGTAATCCCAGCAGCAACCAGGCCAAAGCGCCAGAAATGAGCGAGGCTGCATCCAAGCCCAGCACCAGCGCGCCGGTAGGATCATCCGGGCGATCAAAAGCCGCGCCGCTTGGGCTGAGGTAAAATAGCGGATGCAGCAATGCCGCGATCGTCAGCACCTGCGCGAAAACCTGATGCCAGCGCAGGCTGCGATCCATGCCGATGCCGGCACTGATCACGCGAAACCGGCCAGAGAGCAGAAATTCCAACAACAGCGCCGCGGTCGCCATCATGGCGATGGCGCTGGAGGCCTCATCCAACCACGGCCGCGCGGGGCCGATCAGCCACCAGCCAAGTGCGACCGGCAGCGCAACCAGCAGGGCATAGGCAGCAAGTATCACAAGGGCGGGCAGGGCGTATCACCTTTCAGTACGCGTGCAGCCTATCACCGCCAGCGCCGCACGTCTTGGTTTTGACGCCTGCGTTGAACGGGCCTTGAATGCCAAAAACATAAGGGAAGCCCTGCATGACATTCTCTCTGCTTGGCCGCTGCGCCCGCACTGGGCAATTCGGCGCGGCGGTCACCACATCCTCCATCGCGGTCGGCACGCGCGTGCCCTTTGTGGCGCCGGGCTTGGGCGGGGTGCTGACGCAGCACCGCACCGATCCCAGGCTTGGGCCGCGCGGGCTTGATCTGCTGCGTTCGGGTTGCTCGGCCGAGGAGGTGGTCGCGGCGCTGGTTGCTTCCACCCCGCATCACAAGTGGCGCCAGATTGCGGTGATGGATCGCGCCGGGCGCACCGCGCATTTTCATGGCGCGCGCGTTAAGCCCGCCCTTTGCGTGGCGCATGGCAAGGATGTGGTGGCGATTGGCAATATCCTCGCGAATGAAAGCATCGCCGCCGCCATGGCTGCAGCCTTTGAAGCCAGCGCGGAACAGCCCTTGGCGGAACGCCTGCTGCGTGGGTTGGAAGCGGGCGAAGCCGCGGGCGGTGAGCATGGCGATGTTACCTCAGCCAGTTTGTTGGTGATGGCGGACTACAGCTTCCCTTATGTGGATTTGCGCGTGGATAAATCGCGCACGCCCCTTACCGATTTGCGTGGCCTTTGGACGGAATATGCGCCGCTTGCGGATGGCTTTGTGCAGCGCGCCGTTGATCCTGATGATGCGCCGATCATTTGAAAGGCTAATCGCATGATTGCGCCGCTTTTCGATCCCGCTGCGTTTCGCATCGCCCCCGGCATCGCGCATCTTTGTGCCGCGGGGGAAACACCCTTTCTGCGCCAGCATGATGCTGCCTTTGCTGCCTATGCCGCTGATAAATCCGATGGCCCTGCCGGGCGCCATCGTCAGGAAGCCATGATGGAAAGCGCGCGGGCGCGGGCGGCGCGGCTGTTTCACGTGGCGCCCGCCGATATCGGCTTTGTGTCATCAGTGGCCGAGGGCGTTTCCATGGTAGTGGAAAGCCTGGATTGGCGCGCGGGCGATACGGTGCTGGCGGACCCGGATGAATATCCATCTGTCGTCGCACCGCTGACGCTGCAACGCCAACCCAAAGTGACGCTCCGCTTCGCCAAGGCCGCCGACCCTGCCAGCTTCACCGCGGCGATTGATGGCTCCACACGCATGATTGGCGTCAGTGCTGTTTCATTCCTGAATGCCGCGCGGCATGATCTGCTGGCCCTGCGCGCGGCGGCAGATAAGGTGGGTGCGCTGCTGGTGGTGGATTTCACAAAAGGCGCCGGCTGGATGCCGATCCATGCCGAGGTCGCGGATTTTGCTCTCTCCGCCTGCTATAAATGGATGTTGGGCTGTACGGGTGTTGCGCTGGCCTATTGGAACCCGAAGCGCCAGCCAGGCTGGGTACCGAGTACGGCGGGGTGGCATTCCATCGCCTCCATGGGGCGGCCGGATTGGTCCGAAACGCCGGCGCTACTGCCAGGCGCTGCACGTTTCACGCGCGGCAATCCATCGCATCTTGGGCTTTATGTTTTGGACTCGGCGCTGCACTATCTGGAAGGCTTTGCGCCGGAGGCGATTGAAGCCCATGTGCAGCACCTGTCGGTGGGGCTGCTGGAAAAGCTGCGTGATGCCGGTATTGCTTCCACCACGCCGCCCGATCCGCGCTGGCATGGCGCCAGTGTTTGCGCTGAACACTCCAAGGCGGCTGCGATTGTGGAGGGCATGGCAAGGCGCGGCGTGCTGGCCTGGAATGGGCGCGGACGCATCCGCATTTCCTTCCATGGCTATAATGGCAGTGATGATATGAACCGCGCCGCCGATGCCCTGATTGCCGAATGGCATGCCGCGGGTGCAAGCTGAGATTCAAGGTTATCAGGAGGAAGCGTCGATGCGCATGAAAGCCGCCATTCTTTTCGAGCAGGGCCTGCCGCGCCCCTATGCCAAAAATCGCCCCTTGGTGGTCGAGGAGGTGGAGCTGGACCCACCCGGCCCCGGCGAAATCCTGATCGAAGTCGCGGCGGCCGGGCTTTGCCATTCCGATCTTTCCACCATTGAAAATCAGCGCCCACGCCCGCTGCCGATTGTGATCGGCCATGAAGGCGCGGGCATTGTGCGCGAATGCGGGCCTGGCATTACGGATTTGAAGCCCGGTGATCACGTGATCACGGTATTCGCTTCATCCTGCGGCACTTGTCGTTACTGCGCGCGCGGTCGGCCAAATATCTGCCCCAGCGGCAATGCCGCGCGCGCGGCGGGGTCCTTGGTGAGTGGTGCCAAGCGCATCAAGCGCCTGGATGGCAATTATGTGAACCACAATAGCGGCTTGTCATTGTTTGCGCAGTTCGCCGTGGTGGCCCGGCGTTCAGCGGTGAAGATTGATAAGGACATCCCACTGGATGACGCGGCGATTTTCGGCTGCGCGGTGATGACCGGCGCGGGCGCCGTGATCAATACCGCGCGCTTGCAGCCGGGTGAGAATGTCGCCGTGGTGGGCCTGGGCGGTGTTGGCATGAATGCTCTTTTCGCCGCTGTGGCATCGGGCGCGGATCGCATCATTGCCGTTGATACCAATCCGAAAAAGCTGGAACAGGCCAAGGAATGGGGCGCCACTGATGTCTTCCTGGCCGGCAATGATGATTGCGCGGCGGCGGTGCGCGATGCGACAGATGGCGGCGTGGATACGGTGATTGAAACCGCCGGCACCATCCCCGCCATGCAGCTTGCCATCGCCATTACTGCGCGTGGTGGCAGCACCATCAGCGCTGGATTGCCGAATGTGAATGCCACTGTCTCCTACCTCCATGCGAATTTGGTGTCGGAGGAAAAGAGCATTCGCGGTTCCTATATGGGGTCCTGCGTGGCGGAGCGCGATATTCCGCGCCTGCTCTCACTTTATCGGCGCGGCAAGATGCCGGTGAATAAGCTCAAAAGCGGTGTGGTGAAGCTGGAAGAAATCAATGAAGGGTTTGACCGGCTATCCGATGGCACCGTGCTGCGGCAGATGCTGAAGCCGAATAGCTAACGATTAAATACTCCCATCCTTGGCGGGCAGGCGGCTGAAAATCGCGGCCCGCCAGGAAATCGGCAAGGCGCCTGCGAAGCGCGCCAGCATATAGGTCGGCCAGGGATAGGCGATGCGGGTTTTGCCGCGCGCCAGCCCCGCCAGCGTGCGCCGTGCGGCTTCATCCGCATCCATCAAAAACGGCATGGGGAATTTATTGCGCGCGGTCATGGCCGTGCGGACATAGCCGGGGCAAATCGCATGCAGCCGAATGCCGCGCTTGCGTTCTGTCGTATCCAGCGCCTCCGCCCAGCGCTGCACCGCGGATTTGGTGGCGCAATAGGTCGGCGCGCCCGGCGCGGCCACGAAAGCGGCAACGGATGCGACAACGCCAATGCGCCCGCGCAGCCCATCCGCGCCGGGGGATTGCGCCGCCATCACCTCCAGCGCCGGCAGCGCCGTGTTCAAGACACCGGTGACATTGACCTCGAAAATGCGGCGGGTCTGGGCAGTGGGTTCCGTGGTGCCGCCGGTGCCGGCGCTAATGCCGGCATTGGCAATCACAAGATCAAGCCGCCCGGCGCCCATGACCCAGCCCGCCATGGCCGCTGCATCGCAGACATCCAGCACGCGGGGCAGCACTTCGGCGCCACGCGCGCGGCAGGCGGCAGCGGCTTCTTCCAGCCTGGCGGCATCGCGGCCCGAGAGATGCAGCACCACGCCAGGCGCGGCGCAGGCCTCTGCCAGGGCGCGGCCCAGGCCGGATGAGGCGCCGGTAATCAGCACATTTTGCCAAAGCGCTTGCATAACATCTCCTCTGGGGCAAAAACCGCGCATGGCCAAGCTTGCATCCATGACCGGTTTCGCCCGTGCCGATG
>Ga0315907_10001616_pt1 | contig 30171 bp, 25 predicted proteins | sample LakEriMetagenome_3_FD_203525 | JGI IMG/M metagenome (GOLD analysis project Ga0315907, IMG submission 203525) | Freshwater fungal communities from buoy surface, Lake Erie, Ohio, United States - Buoy 12 MA123 | ecosystem: Environmental > Aquatic > Freshwater > Lake > Lake biofilm | place: USA...
CTACTTTATTGCGCTCTTCCAGCATCTTTCCAAGTTGATAGTAGCTCGCCAAATATTCAGGATCGTTCTTGATGATCTTCTGAATGATTTTAATAGCATTCGTAATCTCACCGTTCTTCTGGTGCTCGAGGGCAGCGGCGTAATGAAGAAAACTATCCTTCGGATTGGTTTCGAGCATGGTTTCGATCATTTTTAGTCTGTCTTGCATCATAAGCTTGGTTTTAAGGTTGATTGTTCCCGACAAAAATATCTGACCACCTCGGCGTAATCGGTAGTTTAAAAAAATTGAAAATGCAGTTTTTCAACAGGGTTGTAGACAATGACTAGTGACTAATGACCAATGACCAATTTGTCACTAGCCACTCGTCATCAGTCACTAGTCATTAATTACATCATCGGCACTTCCAACAACAGTATCCTCGCCTCATCACTATCAGCGGTGATGTTCAGCTCATTCAATTTCCACAAACCATAACCATCGCGCTTATTGAGCGCTTGGCCGTTGATGGTAAAGTCACCTTCCACGATGAACGCATATACTCCATGCGTAGTTGGGCGCTTCAATGAATACTTGATACTCTTGTCTTTATCAAAAGTACCCAAATGAAACCAGGCGTCTTGGTGAATCCACACTCCGGCATCATCCGGACTTGGTGAAAGGATTTGATTCAATTCGTTTTTCTTTTCGAGCGGCAACGGCATCTGGTCGTAACGCGGTGTAACATTCGCTTTGTTGGGAAATACCCAAATCTGAAAGAGGCGCAAATCGACATCTTTCAAATGATTGAACTCACTGTGCTGTATGCCGGTTCCTGCGCTCATTACCTGTACTTCACCGGCAGTGATGGTACCCGAGTTGCCCATGCTGTCTTTGTGAGCAACAACACCTTGCAACGGTATGGTGATTATCTCCATGTTATCGTGCGGGTGGGTATTGAAGCCCATGCCAGCCGCAATAAAGTCATCATTCAAAACACGCAGGGCACCGAAGTTCATGCGGTCAGGATTATAATAATTGGCAAACGAAAAGGAATAGTTCGTCTTCAGCCAGCCATAGTCGGCATTGCCGCGGGTCTGGGCTTTGTGCAATACAGTGTTGTCGTTCATAACGGTCGCGTGTCCGGGGTGATGATTAAATCCTACTTGTTTGTTCAAATCAATGGGCTTGAGCTCATCGATGTCATTTTTGATGACTGCTGCAACTGCACCTCCTGCGGCAATGACGCCGGCTCCTGTTAGTGCTTTCTTGAGAAAGTTTTTTCTGTCCATGTAGGAAAGGATTTATACCGCAAATTTGACACAACTCAAAGGTAAACACATTGATCTATATCTATGCTTTTCTTTTCTTTCTGGTAGCCCTGATTTATAGTGCTGCCGGTTTCGGAGGTGGTAGTATGTACCTGGTTATACTGGCACAATCAGCGCTGTCTGTTGAAGTATTGCGTATGGCTGCACTGAGCTGCAATGCCATCGTAACGGCTAATGGCACATGGCAATTTCACAAAGCCAATTGGATTGTTTGGAGGGGAGTGCTGGCTCTTCTTTTATGCAGCGTGCCTCCTTGTCTGTATACATCAAGCCTCAGGCTTTCGGAAAAAACGTATTTTATTTCGTTGGCCATTGCCTTGCTGATTGCCTCGTTAGCTATGATCATGAGACAGTCTAAGGCAGAACAGCTCACGGTGTCACCTCTGCGATGGTGGATGTATCCGCTGTCATTTGTCATAGGCGGCGTATCGGGAATCACCGGAATCGGAGGAGGTATCTATCTAGCGCCCTTCCTCTATCTGTCACGCTGGGGAAGCCCAAAGCAAATCGCCGGCGCTTCCAGTGTTTTTATTTTGGTTAATTCTATAGCCGGGCTGGTCATGCAAACGTGGGTCAATGGCTGGCTTCTAGATTGGAGTTTCGTTTCGCTTTTTGTGGCGGTTTTTGCAGGAGGTCTCATTGGATCGCAATGGAGCAGCGCACGATTTACTCACCGCATTGTGCGTTGGATTACCGTCGTTGTTATCATATTTGCCGCTGTTCGAATGCTGTTGAAGTACCTATGAAAATAACAATTCTATTCTTCGGTGTGGCTCAGGATATCGCTTCAACGCGACAATTGACGCTTGAATTGCACGATGATATGACTGTGCTTCGTATTCGTCAAACACTTGCAGAGCGTTTTACCGGAATGGATGATTCGTTGGCTTTTGCATTAGCGGTCAATGAAAAATTGGCGCATGATGATCAAGTACTTCATGATGGTGATGTAGTAGCTGTATTGCCCCCGGTTAGCGGCGGCTAAACGTAACTCTGATGAGCAATGGGCAATAATTATATTCAACTTACATACGAGGCTCTATCTGAAAAGGAATGTCAAGCTTTGATTCAACATGATGCTTGCGGTGCGAATGTTCTTTTTGTCGGGACGGTTCGAAATAACGCCAAGGGAGCTGATGTTACACATCTTGAGTTTGAAGCATACGAACCCATGGTATATCGTGAATTAGCGGAAATAGCTCAAGAACTTCGAGCGGAATTTGGCGTCTCTAATGTCTTGCTTTTTCATCGTTTGGGAAAAGTGGAAGTAGGAGAGGCAGCTGTTATCGCAGGCATATCCTCAGCCCACCGCGCGGAAGCCTTTCATGCTGCCGAAGCGCTAATGAATAAATTAAAGAAAACGGTGCCGATTTGGAAAAAGGAGTATACATCAACGGGTGCCGTTTGGGTATCTCCAACGCCGTAACAATTACTCCAATGGCTCAAAAGGGATTTGCCCGGCCATACGTAACTCGTAATCCTGCAAATCGCGTTGTGCTTCCTCGTTGCTCGGATTCTCAAGAGCATATTGTAAAATTTCCCGGTAGTAGACATCCTCAAATCGCCAAGCCAGACGCGTTGAAAGGGGCGTAACGATGTAAAACGTAAGAACTATGCTTAGAATAGATGAGCGAACCATGATTCCGCGATTGAGTTTGGGTTGATCATCTTCCAAAAGCCGCATGGAAAAAAACATGATTGCTGTTAGCACAATAATCGCTGCAATACTGATAGAGGTAAAGCCATAGACAAACAGTTCACAAAATGCAATGGCTATTATACTGAGTGCAAAGGCAATTCCTGATGCTGTTTTCATAATTAACGATGGACGCATTTCAGGTAGCGTAAGTTTCCAGGCCGCAGGTAAAAACGTATTTCGCGTCAAGCCAATACCCGTTATTAAATAGAAGAGTGTGTTGACGCTAACTGCCAGCGTAATAACTGGCTTGGCGGCTGCCATGCCACTATAGGCCATAGATACGGCAAGCAAGAGCATCATGAAACAAAGGAGCTCTATTCGCTTCATGATAGTTCAATTTGAATTCCTACAGGACAGTGATCACTGCCATCAACGTCATTTAATATGAATGCTTCGGATACTTTTGGAAGTAGGGTATTGGATACTAGGAAGTAATCGATGCGCCAGCCTACGTTTTTCGCACGCGAATTAAATCGTGCGCTCCACCAGCTGTACTTCACTGTATCGGGGTGAAAATGACGAAATGTATCCGTAAATCCGGCTTGCATTATCCGGCTCAAACCATCAATTTCTTGCTGGGTATATCCGGCAGACTTGTTATAATTCGATTTTGGATTAGCCAAATCGATCGGCTGATGAGCCACATTCATATCACCACACCAAACAACAGGCTTCTTCTTTTCCAGGTTTTGTAAATGAGCCAGCATGGCCACATCCCACGTTTGTCGATAATCAAGTTTAACCAATTCTGCTCCGCTGTTGGGAACATATGTGTTGACCAGGAAAAACGTATCAAATTCAACAGTGATAGTTCTTCCTTGCGTGTCATGGTCTGCAATTCCAAATCCATAGCTGACGTTTAACGGCTTCTTTTTGGTAAGTACAGCGGTGCCGCTGTATCCTGCTTTTTCAGCGGCACTGGAATACAACTCATATCCCTCCAGACCAAAAAGGGCTTCACGAACCTGATCATTGTTTGCTTTGGTTTCTTGCAAACACAAGACATCCGGGTTCATCTTCGCAATCGAATCGAACAGTCCTTTTTTCACAATGGCGCGCACGCCGTTGACATTAAATGATACAAGCTTCATGAGTTACTTTTGAGCGATCAAAGAAAGAAAGAAATGAGCAGAATTGAGCGTCAGGCGAAAAGAATAATTGTGCTGCTATGCATTCTGCTCGCTCATTCACCGGAGGTGTTTGCCGAAGGTTCAAATCCTAAGTCTATTCGAATTTTTCCTGAAATACAAGGCTATTGGTTTTTGGATGGTAAACTTCCTTTCGGCTGCGAGGTAACCTACACAAATGGTGGTAAGAGACGAACAGCAGGTTACTTAAACGGCAATCTGCCTTGGCGTGAATTGATATGTGAAAGTGATCAGGCGATTATTCACGGAGATGAGTTATTGGTGGATCTCTACAAGGTGAAACAGAATAACAATACTCTGAGGATTAGCGTTCGCATGCGTGATTTCCAAACGGTGAAAGCGGAATTCGAGTTGAAAATTCCTCCAGTACAAGATATCCGTGTTTTGCTTCCGGAAGATGCAATGCCAAGGTATGGAAAAGTCATAGAGCCATTCGTTCGGTTGAATTGGGTAAACGGGGCAAGCTACACCTATCAAATGAACAACGTCAAGGCTCTTGTACCGCGTGACAGTGTGAAGTTGTTTTTCAATGATTCGCTTCTATTCGATGGTCTTGTGCATTTGCCTTCTTTCAATCGAATGGAAGCTCATTCGTTTTCTCTTTCTGTGGTTTGGGCCTCCAGGCCTCAGATGAATGATACACAGGTTTATCCCTACATCGGCAAAGAGCATGAAGTCTGGGAATTCGAAGCAAGACGAGGGGCTGATGCAGCAAGGCAAATCACCGCTCCTACCGGCATGGATGGGGCAGAGGGTTTTCATGGCTTACCGGGTGCGGATGCTTCGGACGTGAAAGTAAATCTTTCGTTCAATGCCGATAAGTCGAAGCTTATTGTCGAAGCCAGCAATAATAATAAAGCCTATCGCAGGGAGTTTTCACCCGCTGAATTTTCATTGGAAATTATAGCTCGGGGTGGCAATGGTGGCAATGGCGGTAGGGGAGGTGACGGCGGACCCGCTCCAGCCGATGATCCTTATCGCGCGGGCATTGGTGGCAAGGGCGGGAAAGGCGGACGAGGTGGCAAGGGGGCTTCCATTCAAATTGAAAGCTCCTCGGATGCAGAGGCATTCATTCCGTGTATTATAGTCGATAATTTCGATGGAAAGCCAGGAAAGCCCGGCCCCGGCGGACGCGGCGGTATTTTTTCGAGCGGCTACGGTATGCCCACGTTACTCGAATTAATCTTCCCTTCGCGCAACTACGATGGAGAGCCGGGTGAAGATTGGTGACCTTTTTTTATGAAGTAGCGCTCATAACGGAAATACACGTAATATGAAAGCAGCAGCGTTGCGGCGATTGGCACAACAAGCTTCCATACGTTCCATATTTCAATTCCTCTCGCTTCTGCTCTGTGAAAAGCGAAAGCCCAAATAGCAAAAACGAGTGGATGTAGCAGGTAAACAGAATAGCTTGCCTCACCCAATAGTTTAAATGCGCCGTGTAGAATTGAGGGCAACTTTCCGGTCATTTTATAAGCCCCCAAACAAATAAGCAAGGAAGCCAAGGTGAACATCCACCGTTTATCTTCTGTAATAAGGGTTGCTGTATTTCCCTCGGCCGGTATGAACGTGAATAGAAGAAAACCGATGAGTATTATACTCAGGCCACACCAAAAAGGAAAGAGACGCGCTTTGGTGAAGTGGCCAATGGCAATTCCCGCTACGAAGAAGAATATCTGGTTCAGCGGATTGACATAATCTCTCCATTGCTCAGAAAGCGGTAGGGATGGATGAAGCACATAATACGCAAAGTAATGGTGCAGACCGAAAGCAGCCGCAATGATTGCAGCCAGAAAAACGGGTCTTTTCATGCAGGCGAAAAGGATGAATGGAAAGATACTATAGAACACAAGTTCGTTGCCTATAGACCAGGCACCCGTGGAGAAGTAAACGTCCCATCGGATAAAGCCAAAAAGCCCTGTGAGATTGAGAAAAACATCGACGAGATTGGGCGCCTTTCTCGATATGAGTATAGCAATTATGGTAACCAGCCAGAGCAACGGAAAGATACGGTAGATGCGCTTGCGAATAAAGCTGCCAATTGAAAACGTCTCCTTGCTAGTGGAGTACTCATAAACATGATAAAGAGTTAGCCCACTGAGCACATAAAAAATGGCCACTCCATAAACGCCAACACGTCCCATAAAACTATCGGAAGTAAAGGCCCCCTGAATCCAAAAAAGATAGTGATAAATCATGATGCCGAATGCGGCTAAACCCCGCAAGTAATCGAGCGAGTAGAGGCGTGCGATCATGGTTCGGGCTTGAAGGCAACACGAGCAATCGATTCTCGTGTTGTTTCCGCCCAATCCATTTCGAATAGGGTAGAAGGCATAGACGATACGCGAGGTTTACGACCACTTAAATGATATTCATGAATGTCCGGGTGATATACCTTTTCAAAGGTCTCCGGTTTGATTCCGCCCCCGGGCATTATAAGAATACTCCCCGATGCGGCTTCATGCATGGCCAATAGGGTATCGAGTCCTTCCGGCCCGGCGCTCTTTCCGCCTGAAGAAAGAATGCGTTCACAACCACAAGCGGCTATTTCACCAACCGCTGCTATGATATCCGGCGTGCAATCTACGGCTCGGTGAAAAGTTACCGGAATCTTACCGCAATGGTCGACCAGGCGTTTAGTGAGCGATTGATCTACAAATCCCCCCGAAGTTAAAGCGCCGAATACAAAGCCGTCAGCACCCGAAGCCCCCAGCAAGTCAATCTCTCGCTTCATCACTTCCACTTCCTCTTTACTGTATGTAAAATCACCTTCTCGGGGACGAATCATGACGTAAACCGGAATCTTGATATGGCGCTTCACAACTTCCAGAAGCCCTGAACTGGGCGTGATACCCGCTGCGCCAAGAGCGGAGCATAATTCTATACGACCGGCTCCTCCCAGTTCTGCTTCAACACATGAATGAACACTGGAAGCTACAACTTCTATCAAATAGGGATTACGATGCATGGCTTACGATTTGCGGTCGTCTTTGCGCAGGGCATAAATGCGTTCAATAATATCTACTACCTTCAATCCTTCCAATGCATTCGTAGTAATGGTTGAATTGCCATGGATGGTGTCTACCACATTTTGAATAACGTAATGGTGATTGTTAGCAGAACCTTTATAGTGTCCATAATCGTTGGCCGGATTGGTGGGAGCCAATTGAGGCATTTCGTATCCTTCAATGTGGCAATATTCTACTTTATCCATGTACTGTCCACCGACTTTTACACTGCCTTTGCTGCCTATGATAGTTAAACTACTCTCCAGATTGGTGTCCCAAACCGCGGTGGAGTAGTTGATGGCTCCCATGCCACCGTTGATGAAACGGAAGTTCACAAATCCACTGTCTTCAAATTCAGTGGAGTGGTTGTGCGTAAAATCATTGAATTTGGCCTGTATATCGGTGATGTCGCCAAATAACCAGTACATGATATCAATGAAGTGCGAAAACTGCGTAAACAGCGTTCCACCGTCCAATTGCTGATTTCCTTTCCAGCCCCCTTTTTTATAGTAGCGGTCGTCTCGATTCCAATAACAGTTCAATTGAACCATATAAATATCACCTATGATTTTCTCTGAGACAATCTTCTTCAGCCATTCAGACGGTGGTGAAAATCGATTCTGCATCACACAAAAAACCTGGCGGTGCATCTGAAGAGCTTTATAGATGAGTGATTCGCAATCTTGCTTGTGAAGTGCCATCGGCTTTTCGCAAACGACGTGCTTTCCGTTTTCCAATGCTGCCATGGCGTGCTCGGCATGAAAGCCATTGGGCGAGCATACATTAATCACTTCAATATCCGGATGCGCCTGCAACATGGCATTGTGATCATTGTAGATGGGCACATCCAGTTCTGCTAGGCCCAGCGCATTTTTTTCTAACACATCACAAACCGCTACCAATTCACAGGAGGGATTGCGGCGCACCATTTCAGCATGGCGCTTTCCAATGTGCCCTTGACCAATTACAGCAAACTTTACTTTATTCATGATCTGATTAATCGGGGTTGGATGCGCAGCAGCGCATCTTATATCTATTGTTTATTAGTAGGTGGCAAACCGCCAGAATTTCTTACTTCAGCTTGCTTACTGCACCATTCTTTAATTCATATTGTTCTCCGGATTCACTGCAAACAGCCATACCGTTGGCGTCAAAATGCAACTGCTGTCCATATTCGCTCATCCAGCCTCGCTGTCGGGCTGGGTTACCCACCCATAGGCTATAAGCCGGAATATTCTTAGTAACTACAGCGCCTGCTCCTATGAAAGCGAATGGACCAATGTCATGGCCGCAGACAATGGTTGCATTGGCTCCGATAGTCGCTCCTTTTCCTACGTGTGTCTTCGCATATTCACTCTTGCGGTTTACTGCACTGCGCGGATTAATAACGTTGGTAAATACCATGGAGGGTCCCAGGAAAACATCGTCGTCGCAAGTTACACCGGTGTAAATCGATACATTGTTCTGAATTTTAACGTTGCTCCCCAATACAACCTCGGGTGAGATGACAACGTTTTGTCCAATGTTACAGCGCTCCCCAATGTGGCAGTTGGGCATGATATGCGTGAAGTGCCAGATTTTGGTGCCTTTTCCTATGGCGCAGCCATCATCAATAACTGCTGTTGGGTGAGCGTAATATTCGTTGTTTTCCATCGTGATGTTGAGGCGCTAAAAGTAATTTAAATGATGGAATGGACCATTAGCTTTTCGTATCCAGCTTTTCATATTCGCTGTTACGGCTCACGTATTCCGGGACAAGAAGCTTGAGTAAGCGCACCATTTCTGTATTGTTTTGGCTATCGAAGAGGTTGACCAACTCCGATACCTTTCGGTTAACCATTTCCATATCGTATTCTCTAACCTTGGCTCGTACTATCTTCGGGTGGTGCGTGGGGATAGTGTCCTCTGCGGAATTCAGGACTTCCTCATAGAGCTTTTCTCCCGGGCGTAAACCCGTAATGGCAATCTCGATGTCTTTGCCTAATTCCAACCCTGAGAGGCGAATCATGTTTTTGGCTAAGTCAATCACTTTTACGCTTTCCCCCATGTCGAACGCAAATATTTCACCTCCACTGCTCATAGCACCTGCTTCCAGCACCAGTCGAGATGCCTCGGGTATTGTCATGAAGAAACGGGTAACATCAGGGTGAGTTACCGTTACAGGACCGCCTTGCTCGATTTGTTTCTTGAAGGTGGGTATGACCGAACCGTTTGACCCGAGCACATTGCCAAAGCGAGTGGTAACAAAAGCAGTGGCGCTCGTTTTATCTTTCGATTGCACATAGATTTCAGCTACTCGTTTGGTTGCCCCCATCACATTGGTAGGATTAACGGCCTTGTCTGTTGAAATAAGCACAAAGGTCTCTACCATAAACTCTTCCGCTAGATCGGCCATTACGCGTGTTCCATGCACGTTTGTCAGCACGGCGACACTTGGATTTTGTTCCATCAGCGGAACGTGTTTGTATGCTGCTGCGTGATATACAATACTAGGTTTGAAATGCGACATCATGCGGCGCATACGATCCATGTTGCAAACGTCGCCCATGACCACCTCGAATTTCCCTGCAAATCCTCGCGACAACAATTCATTCTCGAGTAAAAAAATAGGGGTCTCGGCTTGATCCAGAATAATAACTTTTCCAACCTTATAGCGAAGAAGCTGCCGCACCAATTCACTACCGATACTTCCGGCTGCTCCTGTAACCAAAACTATCTTTTCTGAAACCTGTTGCTTCACGGCAGTGCTTTCCAGCTCTATGGTTTCGCGGCCTAGTAACTCTTCAATCTTGATTTCGCGTATTTGCTTAGCACTTAGCTGGCCACCTATCCATTGATTTATGGGAGGAATATTGGAGACATGAATACCGAATTGTAGGGCTCTATTGATAAAGTCCGCTTTCGTTTTGACGTCCAGGCTTGGAATAGCAATAATTACCTCATCAATTTTTTCTGTTTCGAAAAGCTCTTGCACTTTGTCGCGCGAATAGATGGATTTTCCATCAAGCGTTTTTCCTTGTTTGTGTGGATTATCATCCACAAAAGCAATTATCTCCATGCGTGAGCGTGGGTCGCGATCAATGGCCTGTTTGGTAATAAGCCCGCTTTCTCCGGCGCCATAAATGATGGCCCGTCTTTGCACCTTGTCGGGGTGCTTCAATTCAACATACATTACCTTGACGGCAATGCGCAGCACAATCATGGAGAACAGTGTAATCAGATACTCAATGACCACGATTGAGTTAGGAATGAAAAACACACCATCTACAAGAGAGAATCGCACTATGTTAAGCAATGCAAATACACCTGAACCACACGTCAATACGATAAAAATGCGCAAGGTGTCTTGCGAACTCGTGAAACGTATAATTCCTGCGTAGGTCTTACCGAGTAAAAAACTCAATAAACGAACGGAAATTAAAATTGGGAAAAATGCCTTGGCTAATATTAGTTCTTCTGCAGGTGGTGAAAGCTCGAAACGAACGAGATAGGCTGCAGCATAAGCCAGGAGGCAAATGAATAAATCAAGCCCCAGCACAATCCATCGTGGAGTATTTCGCTTCGGAATGAGCACGCGCAAATGTAGGATAGGTTTGTAAATGTATTGGTGTCGCTATAATTAACGAATGCTTCAAGTCTATATTCCTTCCAACGCGCTTTCCGTCGTATTTTCGCGGAACATTAATTAGTCATGGAAATCATCGGAAAAGTGAAATTGATCCGCGATGAGCAAACGTTTGCCAGCGGTTTTACCAAGCGTGAATTTGTAATAACAACAGAGGAACAATACCCCCAGGATATACAGTTTGAACTCCTTAAGGACAAGGGAAGTCTCATTACTTCGTATAATCAGGGAGACCGTATCAAGGTTTTTTTCGATATACGCGGCCGCGAATACCAGGGTAAATATTACAATAGCCTAGTCTCATGGAAAATTGAAGGTCAGGGAGTGGAAGCGATGCCGCAATCAGGGTCGCCTATGCCTCCTCCTATGCCTCCTACTGCCGCTGAAATGGAAGATGATCTCCCTTTCTAAGCTTAACACAATAACGCCTTTTGGAATTTACAGAACTCAATCTGCATAGTCAGCTACTCGAGGGTATTCTCTCGATGAATTATAAAAATGCCACTCCCATTCAAGAGAAGAGCATTCCGGTGATTCTCTCAGGAAAAGACCTGATTGGTATTGCTCAGACAGGAACGGGGAAAACAGCAGCCTTCGTTTTGCCCATTTTAAACATGATCATGGATAAACCGGATCATGGTGGAACTCAGGCCCTCATTATAGTGCCCACTCGAGAACTTGCCCTCCAAATAGATCAGGCCGTAGAAGCATACTCTTATTTTACCGGTACTTCTTCCGTAGCCATCTATGGCGGAGGCGATGGCCAAGATTTCTATCAAGAGAAAATGGCTATTGTGAATGGTGTCGATATCATTATTGCAACGCCGGGTAGGCTTATTTCTCATATGAATGTCGGGCACGTGGATTTTTCACGGCTACGGTTTTTGATTTTGGATGAAGCAGATCGCATGCTCGACATGGGCTTTCAGCCGGATCTTTTCAGAATTATTCGCGGTGTGAATGAAGACAGGCAAACACTGATGTTTTCCGCGACGATGCCACAGGGCATTGCTCAATTGGCTAAAACATTCATGCGCGATCCCGAGCAAGTAAGTATTGCGATTTCCAAGCCCGCTGAAAAGGTGAAGCAGGGAGTTTATATGGTACATGACTCGCAGAAATTGGCTCTCATGCTTCATATACTCCGCGATGAATCAAGAAAAGATCAATGCATCATCGTATTTTGTTCCCGAAAACATGCCGTTTCTGCTCTGCATCGAAAATTGGTGCAAGCCGGTGTTCAAGCCGATCGCATTTCGAGCGACTTAGAACAAGAACAACGGGAAGAGGTCATGCGCCGTTTTCGTAATAAGCAAATCAATGTTTTGGTAGCTACTGACGTTATCAGCAGGGGTATTGATGTGGATGGAATTGACATGGTGGTCAATTTCGATGTACCACGCGATGCCGAAGATTATGTGCACCGAATTGGTCGTACCGCTCGAGCTCAGCGAAGCGGCGAAGCCCTCACACTCGTTTCTCCGGAAGACGTGCGTGGCTTCAGAAGAATCGAAAAGCTAATAGAGAAAAATATAGATGTGATTCCCTTGCCCGAAGCTTTGGGGCCGGCTCCTGAATTTCCTAAAGAGCCACCCCGACAGGCAGGTAAGAAACCTTTTCGTCATAAAAGACGCCCTCAGTGAGGACTGATTACGATGCACTGTTGAATGCGTTTATCGGAGTTTGGAAGGTTAGCTGAAGGAACGCGATAGGAGTACCATCGTTCTCTATTCCTTCTTCATTCCCGCTTCTCCATTCTCCTTCTATCTATCTTTGGCACGTCATCAAAGTAATTTACCTTGTCCAGCAATCAGTCGCCAATATCGGTGGGGTCTCATCAAGCTCCTGTCTATGCGCTAGGAGAAGGAATGACTCATGAGCAGGTGTTCACCGGTGGCGGCGATAGAGTGGTGGCTCTTTGGGATGTTACCAACCACAATCAACTGCCGTTTGCAGTCCGCACAGACGCACCAGTTTACTCGCTTGTTCTCCATAAACCAACTCATCAACTGTTCATCGGATGTAGCAACGGTAAGCTTCATGCGGTCGATATGCAATCGAAAAAGGAAATCTTCGCTTGGAGTTTGGACGCGAATGGGATTTTTGATTTGAAAATAGATTATGCTCGCAATCGCTTGTTGGCCGCCGGTGGCAATGGAGTATTAACTGTAATCGATTTATCGTGCATGAAAGTGCTTCGTTCCATTCCATTGTCACAAGGGAAATTAAGAAGATTGGCATTGCGCAATCAGGGTGACCTGGTAGCAGTGGCCGATAACTCCGGCCCGGTGCACGTGCTCGAGGCAGAATACTATCATTCGGTTCATGCATTGAGTTCTCACGAGGAGGGAGCTACGGCTGTTGCTTGGCATCCAACAAAACCTGTTTTGATAAGCGGAGGGAAGGATGCTTACATCCGATGCTATAACCTCGGCGATGATTATAAGCAAGTGCTGTCGCTGCCTGCGCATCAATCGACCATTTACGATATCGTATACCACGAAACCTCCGATTGTTTTGTGTCTTGCAGTCGCGATAAATCCATCAAATGGTGGAACCCGGTTACGTTTGACCCCCTCCGTAGAATTGGTTTTGCCGATGGTGGCCATAAACATTCAGTAAACCGTTTGTTGGCTCTCGGCCGAAATATCATCAGCGCAAGTGATGATCGCGGAGTGCTTGTATTCGGTGCATAATTTCTCGTTTTTTCGAACATCACGTCTTTTACCTTCGCACCAAGTTCAAACTATGTCTCAACCGTCTATTCCTAAAGGTACGCGCGACTTTTCACCCGAGGTGATGGTGCGCCGCAATTATATATTCAACACCATACGATCCGTGTTCCAACGATATGGCTATTTGCCATTGGAAACCCCAAGCATGGAAAACGTGGAAACTCTCACCGGTAAATATGGCGATGAAGGGGATAAGCTCATTTTCCGAATCTTGGATAGTGGCGATTATCTCAAATCCGTTTCCGATGAGGCGCTTCAACATCGTCAATTAAATGCCGTAACAAAGAGCATTGCTGAAAAGGCACTCCGTTATGATCTGACCGTTCCTTTTGCCCGTTTCGTGGTCATGAATCAACATGCCATAGCTTTTCCTTTTAAACGGTATCAGATTCAGCCTGTATGGCGTGCCGATCGACCTCAAAAAGGGCGCTATCGAGAGTTTTATCAATGCGATGCCGATGTGGTGGGAAGCGACAGCCTGCTCAATGAAGTTGAGCTTGTGCAGATTTTCGACGATGCCCTTTCTGCGTTGCACGTGCCTTCCAGTATTAAAATCAACAACCGAAAGATATTGCAGGGTGTCGCGCAACTGGCGGGAGTGGCCGAACGCATGATGGAAATGACCATTGCTATCGATAAGCTTGATAAGGTAGGCGAGGAAGGTGTTGTCAAAGAATTGACTGAACGTGGGTTTTCAGAATCGTCCATTCAAACCATTCGCAGTTTGTTTTCGCTCGCCGGAAGTAATGAAGAACGACTGACAACACTGGAGCGATTGTTGGCCCAATCGGAAGCGGGCATGAAAGGTATTGAAGAGTTGCGCTATGTCTTAGCGCGCGTGCAGGATATTGGATTAAAAACATGTGTGCTTGAACTGGATATTACACTGGCACGTGGACTCAATTATTACACCGGAGCAATTTTCGAAGTGAAGGCGACCGGGGTTCAAATGGGAAGCATATGTGGTGGTGGACGATACGACGATCTCACCGGTATATTCGGATTAAAGGGCGTTTCCGGTGTGGGAATCTCTTTCGGTGCCGATCGCATCTATGATGTTATGACCGAGCTGAATGCATTTCCGGCCAATGCCATGCAAAGCACAAAAGTGCTGTTTGCTAATTTCGGAGAGAAGGAAGAAAAGTATTGTATGCGACTTATACGACGATTGCGCGATGCAGGAATCAACGCAGAGATTTACCCTGAAAACGCAAAGATGAAAAAGCAGTTCAAGTATGCAGATGATAAGCAAATTCCATATGTCGCGATAGTAGGCGAGGACGAAATAGAAAAGAATGTCGTTTCCCTGAAGCACATGCAAAGCGGTGAACAAATGGTTTTTTCTGTTGAGGATCTTATTCAAAAATTGCTTGATTGAACCCCGTATGAAGTACAACACGATTGCTGCCGCTGACATACAAGCCTTTCAAGAAATGCTCGACCCCTCTCGTGTTTTTTTTGATGATGAAACGCGCGCAGCCTATGGTCATGACGAAACTGAAGATTTGGTTCATCCGCCCGAAATAGTATTGAAGCCAATCGATACGGCTGAAGTAAGCGCAATTCTCAAATACTGCAACGAGCGTAATATTCCTGTCACTGCTATTGGCGGAAGAACGGGGCTAAGTGGTGGCGCTCTGAGTGTCTATGGTGGGGTAGGCCTTAGTATGGAAAAATTTAGTCGTATTGTGGAAATTGATGAGCTCAATTTGCAAGTGACAGTAGAACCTGCGGTCATAACGCAAGTGCTTCAAGAAACCGTTGCTGCCCGTGGTTTGTATTATCCGCCTGACCCAAGCAGCAGAGGCTCATGTTTCATAGGTGGAAATCTTGCTGAAAATGCAGGAGGTCCCAGAGCTGTTAAATACGGCGTAACGAAGGATTTTGTATTGAACTTAGAAGTTGTATTGGCGAATGGTGATGTTATTAGAACCGGAGCGAATACGTTAAAGAATTCAACGGGTTATAACCTCACTCAACTAATGGTGGGCAGTGAAGGAACACTCGGTATTATTACGAAAGCAGTCTTGAAGCTGGTGCCACTGCCAAAGCATAATCTGCTAATGCTGGTGCCCTTTTACGATGCAGCCAAAGCCTGCGAAGCTGTTAGCGCCATTTTCCGTGCTGGCATCACGCCGAGTGCGCTTGAATTTATGGAACGCGACGCCATCGATTGGGTGCTCCGTTTTGTTGACGATGTGCACGTTCCGGTCGAACAGGAAATTCAGGCGCATTTGCTTATTGAAGTGGACGGCAATCATTTGGATGCTTTGATGGCCGATTGCGAGGTCATCTCAGAGGTGGTGCAACAGTTCCAGTGCGGTGAAATTCTATTTGCCGATGATGAGGCGCAAAAATCCCAACTATGGAAACTCCGCAGGAAGGTAGCTGAAGCGGTCAAATCGAATAGTGTCTATAAGGAGGAGGATACGGTTGTTCCGCGTTATCAGTTACCGGCATTATTGAAGGGAGTCAAAGAAATCGGTTCCCGATATGGTTTTCGTTCTGTTTGCTATGGTCATGCGGGTGACGGCAATCTGCATGTAAATATTATTCGTGGTGAGTTAACCGATAGCCAATGGAATGCTGAATTGCCGCGAGCGATACGCGAGATATTTACGCTTTGCGTTGGCTTAGGAGGAACCTTGAGTGGCGAGCATGGAATAGGTCTTGTCCAACGTGATTATATGGATATTGCTTTCAACGGAGCTGAATTAAATGCGATGAAAGCGATAAAAAGGGTGATGGATCCAAATCAAATCCTCAATCCAGGAAAATTATTTCCATCATAAATGTATTGATAATCTGTGGCTTATGTTTTTCACTGACATATTATCGTAGAAAAATGTAAATTATCAACAATTATGTTTTAAATTCGCCGCGTGCTTGTCAGAAATGATAAGTACATTTAGAGTTAGTTGAGTTGAGTCGCAATGACTCAAGACAATTACGATAGTTTTTAGTTTTTCAGTTTAAGCCAGGAAGCCCCGCTATCGAGCGGGGCTTTTTGGTTGTACAGATTTCTATGATTGCCGGCTAATTCGAATATCTCTATGGTTACATTTGGCCAATACTTTATTCTTTTCCTATGCGATTTCTTTCTTTACTGTTCTGTGTAGTGTTTATATCATCTGGTGTAGTGCTGCGATCTCAGTGTGGACCGGATTCCACATTAGTAACCATGCTTGTTACAGTGGACCCTTGGGGAGAAGAGAATTATTGGGAATTGGTTCCTACAGGCAACGGATGTGGTAATGGTGCGCTTTATTTCGGAGCGAATGAGCTGGTAGGATGTGCCGGCACCGCCCCTGAAATAGACGGTGGGTATCCCGATAATGCAGTATTTGAAGTGCCATCTTTTTGTCTGCCCACAGGTCAGTCATTCGACTTGATTTTTGTTGACTCATATGGCGATGGAGGTCCCATTTTCGAATTGTATGAAAACGGATCTTTTGCCCACGCCTACTTCGGTGGAGGTTATGGTAACACATGGACGTTTGAAGTTGGAAACACAGGTTTGCCGGCTTTCGATTCACCGTGCGGTGCTCTTGAAGTAATGGCCAACGATGCCGGTGTGCTTATCGATAATGCGGCATGTGTGGCTCAAACAGCGGAACCTCGTCCGGCCGGTGGAAACTGCGGTTTGCCTGGCGCATGGTGTGAAGGCAATATCACTAATACAGCTTGGGTCTATTTTATTGCCGAAGCAGACGTTACATATGAAATCACGAGTTGTAATGAAGGGGCAGGTTTCGATACCCAACTGGCTTTGTACAAGGCTTCAGATTGTCTAGGGTGGAGCTCGTTTGAATTGATTGCGGCGAACGATGATATGGCCGGGGGGTGCTCGGTTTCTAACGGTTATTCTTCGCTACTATATGCATCGTGTTTGGAGGCAGGGGCTACTTACTATGTGCAAATCGATGGCTGGGAAGGCGAGGTAGGATCTGCAATCATAACACTGAATACGGTCGATGTGGCCAATGAGCTCGGAGCTGTTTTCAATAATATTCGATGCCCTATTTCAAAGGGTGAAATTCCGCAGTCATCTATTTTACCATACTTGACCGGAAGCGGATCGAACTTCGAATGCGAGTGGACCGGTCCGGGTGGTTTTACAAGCACAGATCACAACATTTATGAAATTGGTCCGGGCAATTATACCCTGGATGTTGTGGACGCTTGTGGTAACACATTTCAAGAAACGTTCACCGTAACCCAACCCGACTTATGGACAGTAACGGCCGTTGAGTTGGGGCCCGCCTGCGAAGCAACAGCTGATGGCTCAATTCAACTTACGGTAAATGGAGCGACAGCACCGTACAGTTTTGAATGGATTGGCCCTGGCGGATTTTCAGGTGAAACGGAAGACATAGCGAATATCGCAGCCGGAAATTATCAGGTTACCATTATCGATGACAATGACTGTGAAACATCTGCCTACGTGATTCTAGAGCCTGAAAATTCCTTCAGCTTCAGTTTAGGAAATGACACAACGTTGTGTTTAGATCAACAGTACATGGTTATTGGTCCGGTGGGTGTACTATACCAGTGGCAGGATCAATCGCTTAACCAGTTCTTTAATATTGTCGCTTCGGAGTGGGGTGTTGGTACACATGCGGTTATCCTTACGGCTACTACTCCTCAGGGATGCGTGTATGCAGACGATGTCATCTTCACAGTGGAAGATTGCTCCAACTCTATTTATGCCGAAGAAAACAGTCTTCTGCGATTATTTCCGAACCCTAGCTCCGGAAATATTCAGGTAGAATGGAATAAACCGAATCAGTCAGGTCAGGTTAGTCTTTATGATATGCAGGGCCGACTTGCCGACCAAATCTCTGTGGTTGCGACTGCGAGATTGAATTGGATGCCGGTTGTTGCGCCCGGTGTTTATCAGATAGTGATTGAATCAGGTCAAGATCGATACACAACCAAATGGGTTAAACAAGATTGAATTGACCGTGAGTAGTTGATAATACCGTTGCTTTAACGGAAGGTCAGGTTGTAAATATTCAATGGAGCGATTATTTTTGCCAACGATAAACAAGAACGAAAAAATGGGACACTCACACGAAAATCACGACCATCATGGTCATATGGAAGCAGAGCAAAATGAGATTGGCGGACCGGTTACGTTCGCATTAGTTTGTTTTGCGCTGGCTATCGTGATTATTTATTTCTTGGCTCAGTAGGCTTCTTTGCACTGCGGGCTGCCGGCTTAGTAGGGCGTGTTTCCAGCGATTTTCTGGTGAACACGTGCTTTAGTTGATAATCGAGAAACTCGATTAGCTCGTTACCCTCTATAATATTAATTTCTTGTGAAAGACCCAAGATGAATCTGGCAACGGGTCTGAGATCGTATACCTTGGCTTTGAATGAATAGATACCTTGTTTTTCCAATAATCGAATGTGATCGAGCGTCATAGGGTATTCTTCCTTTAGTAAGAGTGCAGCACGCATCGAAAGGTGAAGCTCAATACTGTACTCTTCGTCTTTACGTGTAAACCCGAACGGATCCAATTCTTCCACACGATGGTGTTTCCCATTTCTGAAGGGATGTCGGGTAATTTCTACGGCTGTGATTCGATCGATATTAAAGATTTTGTTTTGTTTGGTGCCGATTTCGAATGCAATAAGGCTGCTGTAGTTTTCAGTAAATGCGATAGGTTCAACGAGTCTGTCTGTCACGGAGTTCGTATGGAAGCTATGGTATTTGCGCAAAATAACTTGGCGCTTTGTGTCTATTCCTTCGCTAATCGCTTCAACAATTTTACCCAGATGAGCATTGAGCGCCAGCTTAGTGCCTATTTGAACATCGGAATGAACCAGCAATTTGCCTAAAATGGAATCTTTGATTTTGACTTTCTTTCCTGTTGATTGCAGGAGCTTCTTCAAAAAAATTATCTCGTCGCGTGTAAATGCAACCTCATTATTTATGCGATCGGCTGGTATGTATACTCGATTTTGTTCATCCCGATGAATCTGGAATCCCAATTCTTCTAGTAAATTGAAATAACGGTAGAGAGTACGTTCAGTGCTGTCAAGTACTTCCGATATATGACGCATTGATTTTGCAGGCTCTGTTTTGAGCAGATTAATCAATTGAAAGACCCGAAGAATTTTGTTTTGATTATGCATCTCAGTTCATCTATTCCTTCAATAGAAGGTTTCCAGTTTATTTACTTTTTATAATCGCTTGATATGGTTAAAATCGATTCACATCGATTTTATATGGTATCCGAGACAAATATATTCGTTAGTGTGTATGCATTTTGTGTGTGGGCGATTTAGTTAGTATTCGGGAAATGAATAGTGTAGTCGCGCGTTATCGAACAATTCAACTGAAAGGTTCAAGTACGTTTTTAACGTCGATTTTACTAAATCAAATGCTAGCTTATGTAAAAGAAAAAAGCCCCGCAAAGCAGGGCTTTTTTAATCTTTAAAACGAAAATTATTATGCGTGCTGTTCGCGTTCCACGGATGAACCTCCGCCACGCTTTGCAACCAAATTCACATAGTCTTCGCTGTTTCCTACAATCATCTTTTGGAATTTGCGTACGCCGGCACCCGCTGGAATTGGGTGACCTACAATAACATTTTCCTTCAAACCAATGAGGTAGTCAGTCTTGCCTTGAACGGCTGCCTCGTTGAGAACCTTGGTGGTCTCCTGGAATGAAGCGGCTGAAATCCATGAGTCAGTTTGCAACGAAGCTCTGGTAATACCTTGCAGCATCGGACGGGCGGTTGCCGTGATAGCTTCACGCGCTGCGATTTCTGTCTTATCCTTACGCTTGAGCTGAGAGTTTTCATCACGCAGACTGCGAACGCTGATAATCTGACCAACCTGAAACTTGTCGCTTTCCCCGTTGTCTACTACTACCATTTTGTCGAACAAAAGCTCGTTCTCTTCCAAGAACTCAGCTTTATCGACGTTAGTGCCTTCCAAGAATCGCGTGTCACCGGCATCGGTAATTTCAACTTTACGCATCATTTGACGCACAATAACTTCGAAGTGCTTATCATTGATTTTCACACCTTGCAAACGATATACTTCCTGAATTTCATTCACCAAGTATTCCTGAACGGCTGTTGGGCCCTGAATATCGAGAATGTCGCCCGGAGATATAGCACCGTCAGACAACTGCATACCTGCACGTACGAAGTCACCATCCTGAACGAGGATGTGCTTCGAGAGAGGAATAAGATACTTTTTCTCTTCACCGGTGCGCGCTTTCACCGCAATTTCACGGTTACCACGCTTGATTTTACCATATTCTACTATACCATCGATTTCTACAACTACTGCAGGGTTCGACGGATTACGAGCTTCAAACAATTCGGTCACACGTGGAAGACCACCCGTGATATCGCTTGTTTTACCGGACATACGCGGAATCTTAACGAGAATGGTACCCTTGCCAACTTTGGCTTTATTGTCCACGTTCAAGTGAGCTCCCACAGGAAGCGAGTACACCTTAACCACTTCTTTGTTGCGCACAATTTCAATGGCAGGGTTCTTTTTCTTGTCTTTCGTCTCGATAATAACTTTCTCAGAGAAACCGGTTTGTTCATCGAGCTCAGTTTTGAAGGTAATACCTTCTTCAACTGCGTCGAATTGAATAGTACCATCCTCTTCAGTGATGATAACGCTGTTATATGGATCCCATTCGCAAATGAGGTCGCCTTTCTTCACAGAGGAGCCCGGCTTCAAGCGCAATATAGCACCATAAGGTATGTTGGCGTTGGTGAGAACAGTTCCTGATTTCGGATCAATAATCTTCATTTCAGATGAACGCGATACAACGATTGTTCGCATCTCGCCATTTTCGCCCATGTTTTCTACGCTACGCAGTTCCTCGATTTCAACGGTACCTGCATACTTTGCACGAATGTCAGCATCGATAGCGCCACCACCTGCGGCACCACCCGTGTGGAATGTGCGGAGGGTGAGCTGCGTTCCTGGTTCACCGATAGACTGCGCAGCAATAACACCCACAGCCAAACCTTGTTGAACCAACTTGGCAGTAGCCAAATCACGCCCGTAACATTTCGCACATACACCACGCTTGCTTTCGCAAGTGAGTACAGAACGAATTTCAACATCTTCGATTCCGGCTGCTGCAATGGCTTCTGCCTTGAACTCGTCTATAGTCTCTCCGGCTTCAACAATAAGTTCTCTGGTTTCCGGATGCACGACATCATGCACGCTGGTGCGACCCATGATACGGTCTTCGAGAGTTTCCACAACTTCGTCAGCTTTCTTCAACGCAGAGGCAACAATGCCACGAAGAGTCATACAATCTACTTCATTGATGATTACATCTTGAGCAACATCGACCAAACGACGTGTGAGGTAACCGGCATCTGCTGTCTTCAAGGCTGTATCGGCAAGACCCTTACGAGCACCGTGGGTAGAGATGAAGTACTCCAAAATCGACAAACCTTCCTTGAAGTTCGCCAAGATTGGGTTTTCAATAATGTCCTGCCCACCCATGGCTGCGTTCTTCTGTGGCTTAGCCATCAGTCCACGCATACCGGCCAGCTGACGAATCTGTTCTTTTGAACCACGCGCTCCCGAGTCGAACATCATGTAGATGCTATTAAATCCTTCCTGGTCGTGCTTGAGACGATCCATGAGGATGTTAGTCAACTTCGAGTTAGTGTTGGTCCAGATATCAATTACCTGGTTATAACGCTCGTTGTTAGTTATAAGACCCATGTTGTAGCTGTCAAATACTTCCTGCACCTTGGCAGTTGCATCAGCTACGAGTTTATCCTTTTCAGCAGGGATGACTACGTCAGTAAGTTTGAATGACAAACCACCTTTGAACGCCCAGTAGTAACCCAGATCTTTCATATCATCGAGGAATTTCGCCGTGCGGGCTATTCCTACGTGTTTCAAAATGTCGCCAATGATGTCGCGAAGTGCCTTTTTAGTCAGCAGCTGGTTGATGAAACCAACTTCGCGCGGAACTACGCGGTTAAAGATTACACGTCCCGTTGTTGTCTCGATGATGCTTTGGTTACCTGCGATATCGGTCCAACGTACTTTGATATTAGCGTGCAAATCCAATTTGCCTTCGTTAAATGCAATCGTCACTTCCTCCTCGGAGTAATACGTTTTGTTTTCACCGAGAGCAGGGTGTTCAGGAGTGCCTTTACGTGACTTGGTAATATAATAAAGACCCAACACCATGTCTTGTGATGGTACCGTAATAGGGGCGCCATTAGCAGGGTTAAGGATGTTGTGCGAAGCGAGCATGAGCAATTGAGCTTCCAGGATAGCCCCTGGGCCCAGCGGAACGTGCACCGCCATTTGGTCACCGTCGAAGTCGGCGTTGAAGGCCGTACAAACGAGCGGGTGCAATTGGATGGCCTTTCCTTCAATCAACTTAGGCTGGAACGACTGGATACCCAAACGGTGAAGGGTAGGAGCACGGTTGAGCAGAATAGGATGTCCTTTCAAAACGTTTTCTAGGATATCCCAAACTACTGCTTCTTTTTTGTCTACTATTTTCTTGGCTGACTTAACGGTCTTCACGATACCACGCTCAATCATTTTGCGAATGATGAACGGTTTGAAGAGCTCAGCTGCCATATCCTTAGGAATTCCGCACTCGTGCAGTTTCAATTCAGGACCAACGACAATAACCGAACGCGCAGAGTAGTCTACACGCTTACCAAGCAAGTTCTGACGGAAGCGTCCCTGCTTACCTTTCAGAGAATCTGAAAGAGATTTCAATGGACGGTTGCTTTCGGTTTTTACAGCAGATGATTTACGTGAGTTGTCGAACAAGCTGTCGACAGCTTCCTGCAACATACGCTTTTCATTACGCAAGATTACTTCCGGAGCCTTGATTTCTACCAAGCGCTTCAAACGGTTGTTACGTATGATTACACGGCGGTACAAATCGTTCAAATCGGAGGTAGCGAAACGGCCTCCATCCAATGGCACCAGCGGGCGCAATTCGGGGGGAATAACCGGCACAACGCGGGTAACCATCCATTCAGGACGATTGACAACGCGTGTATTGGCATCGCGAAACGCTTCTACTACCTGCAGGCGCTTGAGAGCTTCATTTTTACGCTGTTGTGATGTTTCGATGTTGGCTTTGTGGCGAAGCTCGAATGAAAGCTCATCGAGTTTCACTTTTGCCAGCAAGTCGTACAATGCCTCGGCACCCATTTTCGCAACGAATTTGTTCGGGTCTTTATCATCGAGGTACTGGTTTTCTTTTGGAAGCTTTTCTACGATGTCGAGATATTCTTCCTCAGTAAGGAAGTCAAACTCAGCCAACCCGGTTCCATCTGCTCGAGTGGCCGGCCCCACGTTTACGACTACATAACGCTCGTAGTAAATAATTTGATCGAGCTTCTTGGTAGGAAGACCTAACAAGTAACCGATTTTGTTTGGGAGTGAACGGAAGTACCAGATGTGTGCTACAGGTACACTCAAGGTGATGTGACCTGTGCGTTCCCGGCGTACTTTCTTTTCTGTCACTTCAACACCACAACGGTCACAAACAATACCCTTGTAACGGATACGCTTGTATTTACCGCAATGGCATTCATAGTCCTTTACCGGACCGAATATTTTTTCGCAGAAGAGACCATCGCGTTCCGGCTTGTAGGTGCGGTAGTTGATGGTTTCAGGCTTCAATACTTCACCGTGTGAACGCTCTAGAATTTCTTCCGGAGAGGCCAGGCTGATAGTGATTGATCTGAAATCGCTGTTTGGACGAGCTACTTTTTTTGCTTGAAGCATTGTGATTTATTTCTTTTCAGGTATAAAACAATTCGATGAAAGGGTAGAAGGGACGGGAGTTTTAAGGCTCCCGACCCACAGCTTATTTATCAGTTTTGGTTCAACGTAATGTTGAGACCCAAACCGCGCAATTCATGCAGCAATACATTGAAGGACTCCGGTATGCCAGGTACAGGCATGTTTTCGCCCTTTACAATGGACTCGTAAGTTTTCGCACGACCCATTACGTCGTCGGATTTCACCGTCAGGATTTCCTGGAGGATGTTGGCTGCACCGAATGCTTCCAGTGCCCAAACCTCCATTTCCCCGAAACGCTGACCTCCGAACTGCGCCTTACCACCAAGCGGTTGCTGAGTGATGAGAGAGTATGGACCTATTGAACGAGCGTGCATCTTATCGTCGACCATGTGGCTTAGTTTAATCATGTAGATTACACCTACCGTGGCCTGCTGCTCGAAACGCATACCGGTGCCTCCGTCGTAGAGGTATGTTACACCCCACTCCGGTACGCCGGCATCTTTCATTTCTTTCAAAATATCGTCGAGTGACGCTCCATCGAAAATAGGTGTAGCGAAACGCTTGCCTGTATTCAATCCGGCCCATCCCAGCACTGTTTCGTAAATCTGGCCCAGGTTCATACGCGATGGTACCCCAAGTGGGTTCAACACGATATCTACCGGTGTTCCGTCTTGGAGGAATGGCATGTCCTCGTCACGAACAATACGGGCTACGATACCCTTATTACCGTGGCGACCTGCCATCTTATCACCTACGCGGAGTTTACGCTTTTGTGCGATATATACTTTAGCTAATTTCACGATACCGGTTGGAAGTTCATCCCCCACGGTAAGCTGGAATTTTTGACGCTTGTAGGAACCGAGCAATTCGTTGTAGCGCATGTTGAAGTTGTGGATGCAACGCTTAACCAATGTATTCGTTGGTTCGTCTTTGGTCCATCCTTCTGCATTAATAACGCTGTAATCAATGGTCGCAAGAGATTTAGCAGTGAACTTAGTTCCCTTTTTAATCTGTTCTTCTTTGAAGTAGTTGTAAACACCTTGGCAGGTTTGGTCCTTTAAAATGGCAACCAATTTATCTACCAGTACCTTCTTCAGGTCGGCTACTTCTTTATCGTGCTCTTTATCCAAAGCCTCAACAACTGCCTTTTCGTTGGTCTTAACCTGCTTCTTATCTTTAATGGTGCGAGAGAACAACTTTTTGTCGATTACGACACCGGAAGCACTTGGTGGAACTTTCAAAGAAGCGTCTTTCACGTCACCGGCCTTATCACCGAAGATGGCGCGAAGAAGTTTTTCTTCGGGTGTTGGATCGGTTTCTCCTTTCGGAGTAATCTTACCAATCAGGATATCGCCTTCTTTCACTTCTGCACCAACGCGAATGATACCGTTTTCATCGAGATCACGCGTTGCTTCTTCACTGACGTTTGGAATATCGGCAGTCAATTCTTCTACACCGCGTTTGGTATCACGAACTTCCGTAGTGTATTCGTCAACGTGAATAGAAGTGAAGATATCGTCGCGAACAACACGCTCGCTAATTACTATCGCATCTTCGAAGTTGTAACCTTTCCATGGCATGAATGCCACTTTCAGGTTACGTCCGATGGCAAGTTCTCCGCCCTTAGTCGAATATCCTTCAACCATAATTTGACCTCTCGTTACGCGCTCACCTTTAGTAACCAGCGGACGCAAGTTAACGGTGGTGCTTTGGTTGGTCTTCATGAATTTACGGATGTTGTATGACTTCAATGGCGAGTTGAAGCTCACCAATTCATCCTCATCGCTGCGCTTATATCGAACGCGGATTTCTGTCGCATCAACATATTCAACCACACCTTCGCCTTCTGCAGTGAGCAGAACGCGCGAATCGGCAGCAACACGGCCTTCAAGACCGGTTCCCACGATTGGCGCTTCAGGGCGCATAAGGGGAACGGCCTGACGCATCATGTTTGATCCCATGAGTGCGCGGTTGGCGTCATCGTGCTCGAGGAACGGAATCAGCGATGCCGCAATCGAAGCAATCTGGTTTGGCGCAACGTCCATGAGATGGAGGCTTTCCGGAGCAGTTACCGGGAAGTCACCTTCCAAACGAGCTTTCACGGTAGAAGTCAGGAATTGACCTTTTTCGCTCAGCTCTGCGTTTGCCTGTGCGATTACCATGGTGTCCTCATCTTCAGCGGTGAGGTAGGTAACGCCACTATTATTCATAACCGCTTTTCCGTTTTCAACTTTGCGGTAGGGTGTCTCAATGAATCCGAGACGGTTGATTTTCGCATAAACACAAAGCGAAGAAATCAGACCAATGTTCGGACCTTCCGGGGTTTCGATGGTACACAAACGACCGTAGTGCGTGTAGTGCACGTCGCGGACTTCGAAGCCGGCACGTTCGCGAGAAAGACCACCGGGTCCGAGAGCCGACATACGACGCTTGTGCGTCACTTCGGCTAGCGGGTTGGTTTGGTCCATGAACTGTGAAAGCTGGTTTGTACCGAAGAATGAATTGATAACGGAAGATAGTGTCTTCGCGTTGATCAAGTCGATAGGTGTGAAGACCTCGTTGTCACGCACATTCATACGTTCGCGGATGGTGCGAGCCATACGAGCCAGACCGACTGCGAACTGGTTGTACAACTGTTCACCAACGGTGCGTACACGACGGTTCGACAAGTGGTCAATATCATCGACATCGGCCTTGGAGTTTACCAATTCAATCAAATACTTGATGATTTGGATGATATCGTCCTTGGTGAGTGTACGACTTTGTGAATTGGTATTACCCAATTTGCGGTTAATGCGGAAGCGACCAACTTCTCCGAGGTCATAACGCTGTTCAGAGAAGAAGAGTTTGTCGATTACGCCACGAGCGGTTTCCAAATCCGGTGGCTCGGCATTACGCAACTGACGGTAGATGTATTCCACCGCTTCTTTTTCAGAGTTGGATGTATCCTTCTGAAGCGTGTTGTGGATGAGTGTAAAATCGGCCGAGTTCGATTCTTCTTTGTGCAAGATAATCGACTTGGTGCCGCTTTCCACGATGATATCAATATGATCGTTTTCGAGAACTACTTCACGATCGAGTACAACCTCGTTACGTTCGATGGATACCACTTCACCGGTATCTTCATCCACGAAATCTTCCACCCAGGTCTTCAGAACACGCGCAGCAAGGCGACGGCCTAAAACACGTTGAATACCAGCCTTGGAAACTTTCACTTCCTCAGCCAGGTTGAATATTTCAAGAATTTGACGGTCACTTTCGTAACCGATAGCGCGCAACAACGTGGTAACCGGAAGCTTTTTCTTACGGTCGATGTATGCATACATTACGTTGTTAATGTCGGTAGCAAATTCAATCCATGAACCACGGAATGGGATGATACGCGCGCTGTATAGTTTGGTGCCATTGGCATGGCGACTTTGTCCGAAGAATACACCCGGAGAGCGGTGCAATTGCGAAACAATTACACGCTCAGCACCATTGATTACGAATGAACCTTGTGGTGTCATGTAAGGGATGGTTCCCAAGTACACGTCCTGCACGATGGTTTCGAAGTCTTCGTGTTCCGGGTCTGTGCAATAGAGCTTAAGTTTGGCTTTCAGCGGCACACTGTAGGTGAGTCCGCGTTCAATACACTCTTCGATGGTATAACGTGGAGGATCCACGAAGTAGTCGAGGAATTCCAGTACGAACTGGTTTCGTGTATCGGTTATAGGGAAGTTCTCTGAGAATACTTTGTAGAGACCTTCGTTGCTTCTATTTTCAGGGTTCGTTTCCAATTGGAAGAACTCTTTGAATGAAGCCAATTGAATTTCCAGAAAATCAGGATATTCGTAAAAGCTTTTGGTAGAGGAGAAGTTATGTCTCTCGTCTGATTTTTTAAGTGTTGCCAAGTCCTTAAGGTGTTTAATGTTGTCTATTCGCTCTTAAACCAGCGACTTTGCTATCTTTCCTTGAGGCGGGTTTAATTACCGCGCTATCGTAGATTTTACGTCGTCTTCGACAAGGACGCCCCAATAGGGGAGGATCACAATCAAGTGTCATGGCATCAAACGAGTTTAGGCCACCCCTCTACACAGCGTGTAGAAGGGGGCCTCAACTGTTTTAATGCGATGGTTGATTACTTGATTTCAACTTTCGCTCCTGCTTCTTCAAGTTGTGTTTTCAAGCCGTTTGCTTCGTCTTTTGTAACACCTGTCTTGAGAGCTGATGGAGCCTTGTCTACCGCGTCCTTAGCTTCTTTCAAGCCAAGACCGGTCAAGTCTTTCACCAATTTCACTACTGCGAGTTTGTTGTCACCACCAGCAACGAGGATAACATCAAATGCAGTCTTTTCTTCTGCGGCAGCAGCGCCACCACCACCACCTGCCATCATAACAGGAGCAGCAGCAGCTGGCTCGATACCATAATCATCTTTCAGAATTGCGGCAAGCTCGTTTACTTCTTTTACTGTAAGGTTTACGAGGCTTTCTGCCATTGCTTTCAAATCAGCCATTTTATTGGATTTTAAAAGGTTGTTTAATAATTAATTGTTGGTTAGCTCTTTCTTTCCTCGAGAGCTTTAACGAGGCCGGCCACCTTATCACCTGCATTGCCTTTAAGCGCAGAGATAACGTTTTTGGCAGGCGATTGCAACAGACCGATGATATCTCCAAGCAATTCGTTCTTGCTCTTGAGAGCAACCAATGCTTCGAGTTGATCGGCACCTACGTAACAATCGTCTTGAATAAATGCTGCCTTAAATGCGGGCTTGTCGTACTTCTTTTTGAAGTCCTTGATCAGTCGTGCAGGAACATTTCCAACTTCAGCAAACATTACAGCGGTGTTGCCGTGTAATGCGTTGTAAAGTGGGCTGTAATCCTTTTCTTCTACGCGTTCCATAGCCTTCTTCAAAAGTGTGTTTTTTACAACACGCATTTGGATACCGGCTTTGTAACATTCGCGACGAAGTGAACTGGTAGCCTCGGCATTCAGAGCAGACGTGTCCGAAAGATAGAAGATTTCGTTGCTTCTCAGCGCTTCTACCAATTGGGTGATCTCCTGATTCTTTTGTTCTTTAGTCATATAAAGAGTCCTCCGATTTTACCAGTGATTAGTTCACTGATCTTGGTTCAACATTTACCCCGGGACTCATTGTCGAGCTCATAGAGATGCTCTTAATGTAAGTCCCCTTAGCAGAAGAAGGTTTGAGTTTGATGATCGTTTGGATCAACTCATTAGCGTTTTCGGCGAGTTTGGTAGCGTCAAATGAGACACGACCCACGCTTGCGTGAACGATACCGGTCTTATCGACTTTGAAGTCGATGTTACCAGCCTTCTTTTCTGTTACAGCCTTTCCAACATCCATAGTTACGGTACCCGTTTTCGGGTTTGGCATCAGGCCGCGTGGACCGAGAACTCGGCCCAGTGCACCTACTTGCCCCATAACGTTGGGTGTGGTGATGATGACATCCACATCGGTCCATCCGCCTTTAATCTTTTCGATGTAGTCGTTTAAACCCACGTGATCAGCCCCTGCGGCTTTGGCTTCTGCCTCCTTGTCGGGAGTACAGAGAACCAACACGCGCACGGTCTTTCCCGTTCCGTGTGGCAGCGACACAGTGCCGCGTACCATTTGGTTGGATTTCTTCGGGTCTACACCGAGGCGAACAGCGATGTCTACAGAAGCGTCGAATTTTGTGTTCGTGATTTTCTTCACGACCGACGCTGCTTCAGTGAGAGAATATGCCTTTTCAGCATCATACTTCTCGAGTGAAGCTTTGCGATTTTTAGTTAGACTTCCCATTGCTGTTTTCCTCCGAAAAAATTAGAAAGGACGGTTACCGGTTACTTGCAGACCCATGCTTCGTGCCGTTCCGGCGA
>Ga0315907_10001621_pt1 | contig 30143 bp, 26 predicted proteins | sample LakEriMetagenome_3_FD_203525 | JGI IMG/M metagenome (GOLD analysis project Ga0315907, IMG submission 203525) | Freshwater fungal communities from buoy surface, Lake Erie, Ohio, United States - Buoy 12 MA123 | ecosystem: Environmental > Aquatic > Freshwater > Lake > Lake biofilm | place: USA...
CCTGCGGACGATCGCCGTAGGGCTTCGGACCGCGCGGTGCGTAAGGACGATCGCCTTGCGGACGATCACCCTGCGGGCGCGGGCCACGGTTATTGAACGGACGATCACCTTGCGGGCGGTCACCCTGCGGTCGATCACCCTGCGGGCGCGGGCCACGGTTATTGAACGGCTTGGCGGCACGGTCGCCGTAAGGTTTCGGACCGCGTTCACCGAACGGTTTCGGGGCACGCGGCGTACGCGGCGGAGCCACGCGTGAGCCGGTATCCACGCCCTCGGGCACGTACCAGGATTTGAACTCGCCGGTCGACTGGGCGCCTTGCCCGCTGCGCGGACCTTTGCTGAAACGCGGTTTCTCAGCGCGGTTGCCCAAGTTGTCATCGCGTTCCGGACGCGGACCTTTGTTGAACGGTTTGCCGGCATGTGGGGCGCGGTTGCCGGCGTTGTCGCCGCCGAATTTTCCGCCTTTATTGAACGGCTTCTTGACGCCGGCACCGGGGCGGCCACGGCCGCCGCGCGGGCGCTCTTCGCGCACGTGGTCGAAGCGACGCAGTTCACGGGCTTCTTCGTTAACATGGCCGTTGACGTAAGCATTCTGGTTGCGGTCGCTGCCGATGCGGATTTCGGTCGGACGCGATTTGCGCTGACCGATGACCGGTTGCAGGGTCAGCACCGGCGCGTTGTTGTCGAGTCCGAAATGGGCGCGCAGGGATTCCACTTTTGCCTGTTCCAGTTCCACGCACTGGCCGCGTTTGAGCAGGCGCGGCAAGGTGATGTCACCGTAGCGTACGCGCTTCAGGCGGCTGACCTGATAGCCCTGCGATTCCCAGAGGCGGCGGACTTCGCGGTTGCGGCCTTCGGTGATGACCACCTGGAACCAGGCGTGCGAATCACTGGAGCCGATGCGTTCGATTTTTTCGAATTTGGCCGGACCGTCATCCAGCGCCACACCGCGAGCAAGGCGGTCGACCACGTTGTCGGGCACTTCACCGTGGATGCGGCACACGTATTCGCGTTCGATGTTGCCGGACGGATGCATCAGGGCGTTGGCCAGTTCGCCGTCGGTGGTCAGCAGCAAAAGACCGGTTGTGTTGATGTCGAGGCGGCCGACCGCGATCCAGCGCGCGCCTTTCAGACGGGGCAGGGCATCGAAAATGGTCGGGCGGCCTTCGGGATCCTCGCGGGTGGTCACTTCGCCTTCGGGCTTGTTGTAGATCAGCACCGAGCTCGGCTCGCTCAGGGCCGAAGCCACGAACACCTTACCGTCGATTTCGATGCGGTCGCCGCTGACGACCGACTGGCCGGTTTGGGCGGTTTCGCCGTTGACCTTGACCGCGCCCTGCGCGATGCGTTCTTCTAGCAGACGTCGTGAACCCAGGCCGGCCTGGGCCAATACCTTGTGCAGTCGTTCGGAAGTTTTATTCTTGGGTTCGGCGTCTTTGCCTTTCAATGAAAGGACTTTGCGAGTGTTCTCGCTCATTCGGGGTTGTCTCCGGCGCGGAGGGCGCCTCAGTGCTGCAAGGGGTCAGTCGTCGTCTCGACGGATTCGGTGGACGGCTCGGACTCGGTGGGCTCGGTTTCGTCGGGCAGTTCTCCGCTCGGCTCCGTGATTACGGCAGCCTGAGCCGGAATGGGCTCGGAAATATCGAAGGACAGCTGCGGTTCCAGCTCGGGATATTCCTTCAATTCCGCCAGAGGCGGCAACTGATCGAGGCTCTTCAGGCCGAAATAATCCAGAAAGGTCTTGGTGGTGCCGAACAGCTCAGGGCGTCCGGGCACATCGCGGTGTCCGAGAACGCGAATCCATTCCCGTTCTTCCAACGATTTTATCATAGTTGCGCTGACGCTGACGCCGCGGATCTGTTCGATCTCGCCGCGGGTGATCGGCTGCCGGTAGGCGATCAGGGCCAAAGTCTCCAGCGTGGCGCGGGTATATTTGCTCTGCCGTTCGGTCCAAAGCCTTGCTACGTAAGGGTGAACCTCGTTTCTGACCTGGTAGCGCCAGCCCGAGGCGACCTCGACCAATTCCACGCCTCGGCCCTCGCAGGCCGCTTTAAGTTCGGTTAAGGCCTGTTCGATGGCACCGGGTTTCGGCGGGGAATCGCCGAAAATCCCGTAAAGCTGGGCGGTGCTCAGCGGCAGGGTGGAAGCCAGTAGGGTGGCTTCCAGGATCGGGGCAAGGTTCAGGTCGTTTTCGCTCATATTCGGATCAGGCTGACGGTTCGTCGAATTCGGATTGCATGGCATTGTCGCGCTCGGTCGCTTCGGCTTCTTCGGCGGTCAATTCGCGGGCGCGGATGAAAATGGGACCCAAGGGCCCTTCCTGCACGATTTCCAACAGGCGTTCCTTGGCCAGTTCGAGGATGGCCAAAAAACTCACCACCACACCCATGCGGCCTTCTTCGGGAATGAAGAAGCTTTCGAAACCGTGGAACTGGCCATCACGCAGGCGGTCGAGCACAATCGACATGCGTTCGCGCACGCTCAGGGCTTCGCGCTTGATGGCGTGGCGGCTGAACAGATCGGCGCGCTTGAGCACGTCGCGCAGGGCCAGCAGCATTTCCTTCAGGTCCACCTCCGGCGGCGCGCGCTGGATGATGCGGTCCGGCATGAAAGCATGCGCGATGCTGGTGTCACGTTCCAGACGGGGCAGGGTGTCGAGATCTTCGGCGGCTTTCTTGAAGCGTTCGTATTCCTGCAGACGGCGCACCAGTTCGGCGCGCGGATCGGCTTCGTTGCCGTCTTCCGAGGGCGGACGCGGCAGCAGCATGCGCGATTTGATTTCGGCCAGAATCGCGGCCATCACCAGGTATTCTGCGGCCAGTTCAAAGCGCAGATCTTCCATCACCCCGATGTAGGACACGTATTGCTTGGTGATTTCGGCGACCGGAATATCGAGGATATCGAGGTTCTGGCGGCGTATCAGGTACAGCAGCAGGTCAAGCGGTCCTTCAAAGCTTTCCAGGATCACTTCCAGCGCGTCCGGCGGAATGTACAGATCCTGCGGCATCTGCAAGACCGGCTGGCCTTTGACCAACGCCAGCGGCATTTCCTGTTGTTGCGGCGTATGAGCGGGAACGGGCTCTACGGCCTCTGGCGCGGGCGTCTGGGTCATGAAAGGTCGTGTGCACGACGCGAGCGCGTCGAAGGTGAATTCAGGTTAAGCCGAAAGCCGGAGCTTGTAAAGCCGAGGTCGGGAGGATGCCGCTATTATCAATCAAAACAAGGCGTCACGCAATTTGAACCAAGCCATGGCGGCCACCAACAGGGGTGTGCGCAGAGCGCGGCCACCGGGGAAGTTGCGGTGTGGAATGCGGCTGAACACATCCAGGCGCCCGGCCTGACCGCGGATCGCCTCGGCCATGACTCGGCCGGCCAGGCCCGTGGCGGCTATACCATGGCCGGAAAAGCCCTGGGCGAAATACACATTGCGGCCCAAGCGGCCCCAGTGTGGGGCGCGGCTCAGCGAAATATCGACATAGCCACCCCAGACATAATCCATCTTGACGCCTTCAAGCGCGGGGAACACCCGGGTCATGCGCCGACGCAGGGTGCCGGACAGGTCCGGCGGCGGCAGGGTGGAATAGGAGGCGCGGCCGCCGAACAGCAGACGGTGATCGCTGCTCAGCCGGAAATAATCCAGCGCCCAGTTCACATCGGCCACCGCCATGTCGTTGCCGATCAGGGCTTTGGCGCGGGCTTCGCCCAAGGGTTCGGTGGCGCCGATGTAGGTGCCGACCGGCATGATCTTGTCATCCAGTTCCGGCGCAATACCGTGCACATAGGCATTGCCGGCCAACACCGCGAAATCGCAGTGCACTTCGCCTTTGGCGGTTTTGAACGCCGGCCGGTCGCCGCGCACCAGTTGCGTCACTTTCGACTGTTCAAGAATACGCACGCCAAGCCCGAGTGCAGCCCGTGCCAGACCCTGGGTGTACTTGAGCGGATGCAGATGGCCGCTGTTGGGATCGACAAGGGCCCCGAGATAACGTTCGTTGGGCATGACCGCCTGAAGCTGCTCGCGGTCCCACCACTGCAGCGGGTAATCGAAGTTTTCAGCCAGATCATGTTGCCAGTTTTTCAACTCGGTGATGTGCCGCGGCTTGATCGGCACATGCGCGTGCATGTCGTGCCAGTCGCAGTCGATGCCGTATTGCATGCAGCGCTGTTTGATCAGATCAAGGCCTTCCAGCGACCAGTCGAACAGACGCCTGGAATCGCTCAGCCCGACCGCTTGGGTGATTTTGCTTTGATCGCAGCCAAAACCGAAAATAGCCTGCCCGCCGCTGCGCCCTGAAGCGCCCCAGCCGACGCGCTGGCCTTCAAGAACCACCACCGACATGCCGGCTTCGGCCAGTTCGATGGCGGTGGACAGGCCGGTGATACCGGCGCCAAGAATACAGACATCGGCCTGCAAGTTTCCTTCGAGCGCCGGTTGCGCCGAAAAATCCGGCACCGAGGCGGCGTACCAGGAGCGGACATGGCTGCCGGACATGCGCGAAACCCGGCTCAGACCGAGCGCAGGTACCAGTCGTATTCGAGCGTGGTGACTTCGGTGTAGAAGCTGCGCATTTCCTTGAGTTTCTGCTGGCCGAACACGTGCTGGAATTCAGCGCCGAACGTGTCCTTAATAAAGCCGCTGGCCATGAAGTCGTTGATGGTGTCGCGCCAGAACAGTTGCCGTTTTTCGGTCTGTTGGTAGGCATTGCCCTTGATGGCCGGGCCCGGATCGCCCTTGGCATCCAGACCGTGCAGAATGCCGGCCAACACCGCGGCGGTCACCAGATACGGGTTGGCATCGGCGCCGGCAATGCGGTGTTCGATGCGCACGTTCTTTTCATCGGAATGCGGAATGCGCATGGCCACGGTGCGGTTGTTGAAGCCCCAGCAGTCGTTCAACGGCACGAAGGCGTTTAGCACGAAACGGCGGTAGCTGTTGGCGTGCGGCGCGAACATCAGCATGCAGTCTTTGGACACCGACTGCAGGCCGGCAATGGCGTGTTTGAGTTCCGCCGCCGGATTGTCCTGGCTGCTGGCGAAAATATTTTTGCCGTTCTTGTCCAGCAAGGACACATGGATGTGCATGCCGGAACCGGCCTGATCGACGAACGGCTTGGCCATGAAGCTGGCCAGCAGATTCTGCTGTTCGGCGATGGATTTAATGGCGCGTTTGAGCAGGGTGGCATCGTCGCAGGCGGCCACGGCGTCATCGCGGTGCTTCAGGTTGATTTCGAACTGGCCCGGCGCGTATTCGGCCACGGCGGTGTCGGCCGGAATGTTCTGAGTGGTGCAGGCATCGGCCACGGCATCGGTGAAGCCCTGGTAATCGTTCAGATCGCCCATGTAATAGACCTGGGTGGTCTTGTTGCGTTCGCCGGTGGAGGGGTTAATCGAGGTCTGCGGGCGGCCGTCCGGGGTCAGTTGTTTGTCGAGCAGGTAGAACTCGAGCTCGACCGCCACCACCGGGGTCAGACCGCGGTCGGTGAATTTCTGCAGCACATTCTTCAGCACTTCACGCGGATTGGCCGAAAACATGCCGCCGTGGAAGCCTTCCATGCTCAGCAGGCATTGCAGCATCGGTCGCTGCTGCCAGGGAATCGGGCGCAGGGTACCTGGAATTGGGCGGCAGATACGGTCTTCGTCGCCGATGTCATAGCCCAGGCCAGTTTCTTCTACGGTATTGCCGGTCACATCGGTGCCGATCAGCGACATCGGCAGACACACGCCGTTCTGGAACACTTTTTCCAGTGCGTCGCGGGTGATGCGTTTACCGCGCAGCAGGCCGTTCATATCGGGCAGAATCAGGTCGATCAGTTCGGCATTGTCATGGGCGGCCAGAACCTTGGCATCGGCGGGGTGGAGGGTCGAATCGGTCATTGCTGGCATCCGGAATGGTTGCGCTGATACTAGCAGAGATTTCGGAAAGTGTAAAAAATATTCATCATTAATGCGGATTCTGGTGCATATTTATGGCATTCCTGAGGCTCAAACAAACGTTTCATGGTCGTCGATTAGGGCGCAATCGGCTTAGCTACCGCTTCATCAGGGTCTTTACCCGCTTGAAAATTTCTGTTGATAAAATTTTACAGTCGGGTTAGGGTAAGGGCTCTATCAGGCCACGCAGTACTCGTGCATGATTTTCGTCGGAATCCCCGCAGACAGCAGAATGATCGGCCCGCATCCGTTCCAGGCCGTGGGTGAAAAATACATCCGCGCCATTCTGGACGGTTCGGGTGCGCAACCACTGCTGATTCCTTCCGTCGCTCCGGGTCTGGATCTAGATGCGCTGCTGGATCAGCTGGACGGATTGTTTTTGCCGGGTTCGCCGAGCAACATCGAGCCGCATCATTACTCCGATGAGCCCAGTTATGAGGGCAATCTGCATGATCCGACCCGCGATCTGACCACGCTCAACCTCATCCCAAAGGCGATTGCCAAAGGCGTTCCGGTGCTGGCGGTCTGCCGCGGTTTCCAGGAAGTGAACGTGGCGATGGGCGGCACCCTGCACCAGAAAGTGCATGAGGTACCTGGCATGATGAATCACAAGGAAGACCTCAGCCAGCCGCTGGATGTGCAATACGCTCCGGCACATGCCCTGAATCTGGTCCCGGACGGCTGGTTGGCGCACTGGGCCGGTGCGACTGAAGTGAACGTCAACTCCCTGCATGGCCAAGGCCTGAACAAATTGGGCGACAACCTGATTGCCGAAGCCATGGCGCCTGACGGATTGATCGAGGCCATCCGTCTCGATTCCGATGACACTTTCCTGCTTGCGGTGCAGTGGCACCCGGAATGGAAGGTCACGGAAAATCCCTTCTCTCTCGAAATATTCAAAGCCTTCGGTGCGGCCTGCAAAGTCCGCGCCGAACGCCGGAACCGGTGAAATCATGAACAAGAAAGTCACAAATACCCCTATAGCGAAGAAAGGCCCGGCCAAGACCGGTAAAGAAGCCGCCAAGAAATCCAAACGCCGCATCCTGCCCGCCAAGGAGGACAAGGTCGTGTCGACCCCGGCCAAGCAGAGTGCCGCCAGTGAACGCGAAGAAAGCCATCTGAAACGCTGGCTGCGTGAGAATCGCATCACCGAGGTCGAATGTCTGGTACCGGACATGACCGGCAACGCCCGCGGCAAGATCATTCCGGCCACCAAGTTCTCGCACGATTTCGGCACCCGTCTACCGGAGGGCATTTTCGCCACCACGGTCACCGGCGAATACATCGATGAATACGATCAGATCGTCAGCCCGTCCGATTCGGACATGTACCTGCGGCCCGATCCCAACACCGTGCGCACCGTGCCCTGGGCCTCCGACCCGACCGTGCAGATCATCCATGACTGCTTCACCAAGGAAGGCAAGCCGCACGATCTGGCCCCGCGCAATGTGCTGCGCCGAGTCATCGAACGCTACGATGCGCTCGGCCTGAAACCGATCATCGCGCCCGAGCTGGAGTTCTTTCTGGTGCAGAAGAACACCGATCCGGATTTTCCGCTGCAGCCGCCGGCTGGCCGTAATGGCCGGCCGGAAACGGCGCGCCAGAGCTACTCGATCGATGCCGTCAACGAATTTGATCCAATCCTCGATCTGATGTACGACTACTGCGAAGCCATGGAACTCGACGTCGACACCTTGATCCATGAATCCGGTGCGGCCCAGCTGGAAATCAACTTCATCCATGCCGATCCGCTGTCGCGCGCCGACCAGGTGTTCCTGTTCAAGCGCACCATGCGTGAAGCGGCGATGCGCCACAACATCTACGCCACATTCCTGGCCAAGCCGATGGAAAACGAGCCGGGCAGTTCGATGCACATCCACCAGAGTCTGGTCGATGCCAAGACCGGCAAGAACGTGTTCATCGGCAAGGGCGGCGCCCGCCACAGCGAACTGTTCATGAACTATCTGGGCGGCCTACAGCGCTACATTCCCGAGGCCATGGCCTTCTTCGCGCCGAACGTGAATTCTTACCGCCGCCTGATCTACGGGGAAGTGTCGCCGAAGAACGTGCAGTGGGGCTATGACAACCGCACCTGCGGCCTGCGCGTACCGTTCGATTCGCCGGAAAACATGCGGGTGGAAACCCGCTTCGCAGGTTCCGACGTCAACCCGTATCTGGCCATCGCTGCCACGCTGGCCTGTGGACTGCTCGGCATCGAACAGAAGCTGCAACCGACCGAACCCTCGACCGGCTACACCCACACCTCCGGCTTCGAGCTGCCCAAGTCGATGCAGGATTCGCTCGAGTATCTGGAGCGTTCGGAAGCACTGTCGGCCATCCTCGGCGAGCGTTTCTGCCGCGCCTATGTCTGCATCAAGCGCAAGGAGTACGAGACCTTCTTCCGCGTCATCAGTTCCTGGGAACGCGAATTCCTGCTGCTCAACGTCTAACCGGATTGCCCGTCATGCCCCATGCCTATGAACGTCTGCAGCAGCTCGATGCCGCCCACCACATCCATCCGTTCAACGACAATGCCGAGCTGGCCAAGAAAGGCACCCGCATCCTGACCCGCGGAGAAGGCTGTTACGTCTGGGACAAGGAAGGCAATAAACTGCTCGACGCCTTCGCCGGCCTGTGGTGCGTCAACATCGGTTACGGCCGCAAATCGATGGGGCAGGTGGCCGCCCGCCAGATGGATGAACTGGCCTATTACAATACCTTCTTCCAGTGCACCACCGAGCCGGCCATCCATCTGGCCGCCAAGCTGGCTGAAATCTCGCCGGCCGATCTCAATCACGTGTTCTATTCCAATTCCGGCTCGGAAGGCAACGACACGGTGCTGCGCATGGTCCGGCATTTCTGGGCGGTGCAGGACAAGCCGAACAAGAACATCGTCATCGGCCGCTATAATGGCTACCACGGCTCGACAGTGGCCGGTGCCAGCCTCGGCGGCATGAAGGGCATGCACGCACAGGGCGGCCTGCCGATTCCGGACATCCACCACATCGAACCGCCGTTCTTTTTCGCTGACGGTGGCGACTATTCGGAAGAAGAATACGGTCTGGTCGCGGCACGCCGTCTGGAAGAAAAAATTCTCGAGCTCGGACCCGATCGCGTGGCCGCTTTCATCGGCGAGCCAATCATGGGGGCCATCGGCGTGTATATCCCCCCGATGAGCTATTGGCCGGAAATCGAGCGCATTTGCCGTAAATACGACATCCTGCTGTGTGCCGACGAAGTGATCTGTGGCTACGGACGCACCGGCGAGTGGTTCGGCGCCCAGTATTTCGGATTCACTCCGGACATCATGACCACCGCCAAAGGCCTGACTTCGGGCTACATCCCGATGGGCGCGGTGCTGTTCAACGAGCGCGTGGCTTCGGTGCTGCGGCAGCAGGGCGGCGAACTGGCGCACGGCTACACCTATTCCGGCCATCCGGTCTGTGCCGCGGTCGCCCTGGAGAACATCCGCATCCTGCAGGATGAGAAAATCGTCGAAACCTGCAAACACGACACCGGCCCCTATCTGGCCGAGCGCTGGAAGACTCTGGGCGAGCACCCGCTGGTCGGCGAAGTCCGCATTGCCGGCATGGTCGGGGCCCTCGAATTGGTCCCGAACAAGGCCGAACGCAAGTTTTTCGCCGACCGTGGCAAGGTAGGTGGATTATGCCGTAATATTGCCTTGAACAACGGACTCATTCTCCGGGCCACCTACGATTCCATGCTGCTGTCGCCGCCTCTGGTCATCAGCCGCAGTGAAATCGATGAGCTGTTCGAGAAGACCTGGAAGTCGTTGAATGAAACCGCAAAGGCCTTGGCCTGAACGGGAGGGGCCCGTCTTCTGGCGGGATGGTGACATTAAACTTCACATAGAGAGAGTTGAATCATGAAACTGAAACTGTTGGGCATTGCGGTGACCGCACTGATACTGGCTTCCTGCGGCAAGAAGGACGGCGACGCCGCTCCGGCTGCTGCGGCTGAGGAAGAGAAAGTCCTGAACGTCTACAACTGGTCCGATTACATCGCGCCGGAAACCCTCGACAACTTCACCAAGGAAACCGGCATCAAGGTGACCTATGACGTGTTCGACAGTAACGAAGTTCTGGAAACCAAACTGGTGACCGGCAATACTGGTTACGACATAGTGGTGCCTTCACTGACTTTCCTGGCCCGTCAGATCCAGGCCGGCGTGTTCATGCCGCTGGATAAATCCAAGATCCCGAATCTGGCCAACATGGATCCCGCCATCCAGGCCAACATCGCCGTGCTCGATCCGGACAACGCGCACTCGGTCAATTACCTGTGGGGCACCACCGGCATCGGTTACAACGTCGCCAAGATCAAGAAAGTGTTCGGCGATGCCGCACCGACCGACAGCTGGGCCATGGTGTTCGAGCCGGAAAACCTCGCCAAGCTGAAGGAATGCGGCGTGTATTTCCTCGATACTCCGTCCGAAATCATTCCGCCGGTGCTGAAATACCTCGGTGAAGAGCCAAACAGCTTCGATCCGGCGGTCATCGCCAAGGCCGAAGAACGTCTGAAATTGCTGCGTCCGTCGATTACCCAGTTCCATTCCTCGGAATACATCAATGCCCTGGCCAACGGTGACGCCTGCGTCGCGGTCGGCTGGTCCGGTGATATCCTCCAGGCCCAGGACCGTGCCGCGGAAGCCAAGAACGGCGTTGAAATCGCCTATGTGATTCCGAAGGAAGGCGCACCGATGTGGTTCGATATGATGGCGATTCCGAAAGATGCCAAGCATCCCAACAACGCCCATATCTTCATCAACTACCTCCTGCGTCCGGAAGTGGCGGCTGAAATCTCCAACTACGTGTCCTACGCCAGCGCCAACAAAGCAGCTTTCGAGAAGATTGACCCGGAGCTGAAGGCCAATACCGGCGTGTATCCGACACCTGAAGCCAGCAAGGGCCTGTTCAGTCTGGCCGTTCTGCCGGCGGATGTTGACCGCCTATTCAATCGCATCTGGACCGGCCTCAAGACCGGTAAATAATAAGAAGCAACCAGGGCAAGCTGATCGGCTTGCCCTTCTTTTTTCGGGAATGGAAACACCATGACTCAAGCGATCCAGACCGCGTCTGCCGGCAACGGCAAGCCTGAAAAAGCCAAAGTCGATAACTTCGTCCGCATTGAAGGTGTCCGCAAGGAATTCGACGGCTTCGTCGCCGTCGATGATGTCAGCCTCAGCATCCACAAAGGCGAGATTTTCGCGTTGCTCGGTGCCTCTGGCTGCGGCAAGTCAACTCTGCTGCGCATGCTGGCCGGCTTCGAAAAACCGACTGCCGGCGAGATCATCTTGGACGGGCAGTCAATGAACAATATTCCGCCTTACGAACAGGCGGTGAATATGATGTTCCAGTCTTATGCCCTGTTTCCGCACATGACGGTCGAGCAGAATGTCGCATTCGGCCCGAACCAGAAGAAAATGCCCAAGGATGAAGTCGCCCGCCGTGTCGATGAGATGCTGGCGCTGGTGCAGATGAGCAAGTTCGCCAAACGCAAACCCCACCAGCTCTCCGGTGGCCAACAGCAGCGCGTGGCGCTCGCGCGGGCCGTGGCCACCAGCCCCAAACTGCTGCTGCTCGACGAGCCGATGGCGGCACTAGACAAGAAACTGCGCTCGCAGATGCAGATCGAACTGGTCAACATTGTCGAACGTCTGAACGTGACCTGCATCATGGTCACCCATGACCAGGAAGAGGCAATGACCATGGCGCACCGCGTCGCAGTCATGGATGCCGGCCGTATCCGCCAGGTTGGAACGCCCGATGAAATCTACGAACAACCGAACTCGCGCTTTACCGCTGAGTTCATTGGTTCAGTCAATCTTTTCGAAGGCCGTATCGGCGAAGACGAGACTGACCACGTCACCATCATCTCGCCGCAGATGGATGCGCCGATTTACGTCGGACACGGCATCACCGGCTATGACGGCATGAGCGTGTCGTTCGCCATACGGCCCGAGAAGGTACGCATCGACAAGGAGGAGCCTGCGCAGCCATACAACAAGGTGCGCGGGGTCATCGAGGAAATCGCCTACTTCGGTTCACATTCCGTTTACCATGTGCGCCTTCCTGGCGGTGCCAAAGTGCTATGCAACTTCGTCAACATGAAGCGCTGGGCTTCGGAGAACTTCACCTGGAACGATATGGTCTGGCTGAGTTGGAATGACAACTCCGGCGTGGTGCTGACCTCATGAGCCGGGCGCTCCGCAGCCTGAAGAAGCGTCTTCCGGGTTCGCGTTGGCTGGTCATCGCCGTTCCCTATATCTGGATGCTGCTGTTTTTCGCGATTCCGCTGGCCATCGCCTTCAAGATTTCGTTCTCCCAGGCCGCCATCGCCATGCCGCCGTACACCCCGTTGTTGGTCTGGATTGACGGTCACCCCGCGCTCGATGTGCATCTCAAAAACTACCTTTATCTGATCAAGGATTCGCTGTATGTGAGCGCGTACCTGAGTTCGATCAAGATCGCCGTGATTTCGACCTTCCTGTGCCTGCTGATCGGCTATCCGATGGCCTATGCCATCGCCCGCATGGATCCGGCCACCCGCAACATCGCGCTTATGCTGGTGGTGCTGCCGTCCTGGACCTCGTTCCTGATCCGCATCTATGCCTGGATCGGCATCCTGAAGAACAACGGCCTGCTCAACAATTTCCTGATGTGGACCGGCGTGATTGACGAGCCTCTGGCCATCATGCACACGCCGATCGCGGTGTATATCGGTATCGTCTATGCCTATCTGCCGTTCATGGTACTGCCGCTGTACGCCAATCTGGTCAAGCTCGACATCCGTCTGCTGGAAGCCGCCAGCGATCTCGGCGCCCGCCCCTGGAAGGCGTTCCTGAAAGTGACCTTGCCGCTGTCCAAGGCCGGTATCATCGCCGGCTCGATGCTGGTCATGATTCCGGTGGTCGGTGAATTCGTGATTCCCGAAATGCTGGGTGGACCGGACACCCTGATGATCGGCCGCATTCTCTGGCAGGAATTCTTCAATAACCGCGACTGGCCGGTGGCCTCGGCGGTTTCCATCGTCATGCTGCTTCTGCTGATCATTCCGATCATGATCTTCCACCGCGCGCAAGCCAAGGAAATGGAGGCGAAACTCGCATGAGCCAGCCCGCACGCCTGTCGCGATTCAGCATGGTCATGCTGGCCATCGGCTTCCTGTTCCTCTATCTGCCGATGCTCAGCCTGATCGTCTATTCGTTCAATGAGTCCAAACTGGTCACGGTCTGGGCCGGATTCTCCACCAAATGGTATTTCGAACTGTTCCGTGACCAGCAGATGATCGATGCCGCCAAAATCAGCCTGCAGCTGGCGTTTTTCACCGCCTGCGCCGCCGTGGTGCTGGGCACCATGGCTGCCATGGTGATGACGCGCTTCCGCAGCTTCCGCGGCAAGACCCTGTTCAGCGCACTGATCACCGCACCGCTGGTGATGCCGGAAGTGATCACCGGCCTGTCCATGCTGCTCCTGTTTGTTTCACTTGGCGACTGGTTCGGCATCTTCCAGCAGCGCAGTGTTGCCACCATGTGGATCGCGCACGTCACCTTCACCATGGCCTTCGTGACCGTGATCATCTCTTCACGGCTGGGCGAGCTTGATCGTTCACTGGAAGAGGCGGCGATGGATCTGGGCGCCAACCGTCTGAAGGTGTTCTTCGTGATCACCTTGCCGATCATCGCGCCGGCGCTGCTCTCGGGCTGGCTGATGGCATTTACGCTGTCGCTCGATGATCTGGTGATTTCCAGCTTCACTTCTGGCCCGTCATCGACCACTTTGCCGATGAAGATCTTCTCCTCGGTGCGCATGGGCGTCAGCCCGAAAATCAATGCGCTGGCATCCCTGATGATTCTGGCGGTGTCTGCCGCGGCACTGATTGCCTGGTGGTCCATGCGACGGAGTGAAAAACGCCGCCAGCGCGACATGCAGCTGGCCCTGCAGCAGAACTGAGTGACGTTCCATGACCGTAGAAACCATCAATCCGTGGACCGGAGCCGTCGAGTACCGTTATGAGTACTTCAGCGACGACGAGGTCGAGCGCCGTCTTGCCGCCGCCGCGCGTGCCTATCCGGCCTGGGCGGCCCTGTCGTTTGCCGAACGCGCGGATCTGATTCGGCGCACTGCGGCCTTGCTGCGCGAACACCGTGAACGCATTGCCGGCCTGATGACCGCGGAAATGGGCAAGTTGCGCCGCGAAGCCCTGGCGGAGATCGAGAAGTCGGCCGGTGCCTGCGAATACTATGCCGGTCAGGCCGAAACCTATATGCAGGACAAGCACATCGCCACCGAGGCCTCCCGGAGTTTCGTTGCGTACGAGCCGATCGGCTGCGTTTTCGCGGTGATGCCCTGGAATTTCCCGATCTGGCAGGTGTTCCGGTTTCTGGCGCCGGGCCTGATGGCCGGCAATGTGGCGCTGCTCAAGCACGCCACCAATGTGCCGCGTTGCGCCGATGTCATCGCCGAAATTCTGCGTCTGGCCGGCATTCCCGAAGGCGTGTTCGATGTGCTGCATATCGATAACCAGCGTGCGGGCGCGGTCATTGCCGATCCGCGTGTGCATGCAATCACCTTGACCGGCAGCGAACGGGCCGGGAAATCGGTCGCCGGCAATGCCGGTGCCAACCTGAAGAAATGCGTGATGGAACTCGGGGGCAGCGATCCGTTTGTGGTGCTGGACGATGCCGATCTCGATAAGGCGGTTCCGGTTGCGGCCGCCTCGCGTTTCGGCAATGGCGGCCAGACCTGCATTGCCGCCAAGCGTTTCATCTTGACTCCGGGCATCGCGGAGGAATTCGTGGCCCGCTTCACGGCCGCGGCCGCTGCGCTCAAATCCGGTGACCCCAACGACGATGCCACGACCCTGGCGCCGATGGTGCGTCCGGATGCGCGCGAAGAACTGCAGCGTCAGGTCGATGCCAGCATCGCCGCAGGTGCGAAACTGCTGATCGGGGGCCGGAAGGGCGAAGGCCCCTGCGATTATCCGGCCACCATCCTCGATGCTGTCGGGCCCGGCATGGCGGCCTACTCCGAAGAACTGTTCGGACCGGTCGCGAGCATCATCCGTGCGGACAGCGTGGAGGATGCCATCCATATCGCCAACGACACCGCTTTCGGGCTCGGCGCGAGCGTTTGGACCCGTGACAAGGCGCAGGGCGAAGCGGTCGCACGCCGGATCCAGGCCGGCGCGGTATTCGTCAATGCCCTCGTACGTTCCGATGTAAGGCTGCCGTTCGGCGGCACCAAGACCTCCGGCTTCGGGCGTGAATTGGCCGAACATGGCATCCACGAATTCATGAATATCAAAACGGTCTATGTCGATTGATCTGACCGGACCCGCGCTGAGACATGCTTTCGGCGCAGCCTGTACCACGCCGATTTTACTCGAGGTCCGCGATCTGAACTGTTCGGCGCCCGAACTCAGCGCCGCCGAAGAAAGCCAACACGCCGGCATGAGTTCGGAAAAGCGCCGCTCCGAATACCTGATCGGCCGTGCCGCATTGAAGGCCGTTCTGGCGAACCTCGGTAGAAGCGAGGACACCGCAGGCGTGGTCTGGCCAAGCACTTTTTGTTCCCTAAGCCACAGTCATGGCCACGCCGTGGCCGTGGCACTTGCCGATGGCCATGGCATCGGCATTGATCTGCAGATGCATCGCACGCCGCCATTCATGATGGCGGAGCGGATCCTTGCCGACGAAACCCTCGAGTGGTGGCGTACGCTGCCTGAAGCGGAGCAGGCAGCGGCACTGCAACGGTTCTGGACGGTGAACGAAGCCGTCTACAAGGCCTGTCCAGCACCGCAGCCGGCGTACTTCCGGCATTACCGCATGGCCGATCCAGCCCGATTCGACAGCGCGCTGAGTATTGAGGGAACCGACTATCGCTTCGAGGTGCATACGCTCGCGCTGGAAAATGGGTTTATCAGTCTGGCGCTGCGTGCCTGAGTGCTTGCATCACCCCCCCTTATTTTGCTTAGATAGCCTTGTCGGCATATCGTCGACTAACACTATCCGGAGAGGAAAAAAGTTATGGGAAGTCTGATTTGGACCATCGTCATCGGTTTCGTGGTCGGTTTAGTCGCGCGAGCGCTCAAACCCGGTAATGATTCGCTGGGCATTGTCATGACCAGCATCCTCGGCATCGTCGGTGCCTATGCCGCATCGTTCATCGGAAAGACCATGGGCTGGTACGCAGATGGCGAGGCGACGGGTTTCATCGCCGCAGTCGTCGGCGCCGTGCTGCTGCTGTTCATTGTAGGCATGATCAAGAAGAAATAAGCCCAATCCGCCGTTTCTGGAGCCGTCCGAATGTGGAAAAAACTGCTGGCCGATCTGCAACTCAGTATCTTGATGCTGGTCGGTGGCATGTCTTCCGTCATCATCGCAGCCTTCTCTGTGTACCGCTTCCTGAATGGCAATGTCAAAGTCGGACTGCTCGATGCGACCATCACCCTTGCGATGGTCGGCACGCTACTGTATGCCTGGCGTTCGGCACGCAATACCGAACGCGCAGGCCGCATCATGATACTCGTGAATGTCGCTGCCGCCATCACCAGCTCTGAACTGCTCGGCGTCACCGGTGCGTTCTGGATGTATCTGGCGATTGTAGTCAACTGTTTCATCACCACCAATCTGCGCTACGCGACCGGCGCCAACATCCTCATGTTGCTTTCCATCACGTTCCTCGGCCACGGTTTCGACAGTACCGCGCAACAGCTGTCATTTCTGGCCACCAGCGGCCTGCTCACACTGTTCAGCCACATCATCGCCGACTGGCTTTCCCAACAACAGTTGACCCTGAAGCAGCAGGCCAGCGTCGATCCACTGACCGGCGCTCTGAACCGTCGGCGGATGGAGGAAGAAATACATCTGGCCATCGAGGAGTTCACCCGCAGCCAGATGCCGATGGCGATCATCCTGATGGACCTCGATGATTTCAAAAACGTCAACGACCGGCATGGCCATGAAGCCGGTGACGATGTGCTGGCCGGCTTCGCCGATATGGTGCGCGGCCTTACCCGGCAGATCGACCGCTTTTTCCGTTATGGTGGCGAGGAATTCCTGATGCTCGCCAAAGGCCTCAGCCCGGAGGAGGCTCAGCATTTGGCCGAAAAGATACGCAGTCAGGCCGAATCAGTGCTGACCGGGAAGCACGGCAGGGTCACCGTCTCCGCCGGTGTTGCCGGTGCTCAGGCCGGTGAAAGCTGGATGCAATGGGTGGCTCGTGCCGACGCCGCCCTGTATGTCGCAAAGCAATCCGGTCGGAACCGCGTGCATCTTGCCGATTGAGCTCCGATGCCCGACCTGCCATAATCGGTCTCTAGTGCCGAAGCCACCTCGACCAAGGATTCCGATGAAAATTTCTCCACCCCGAATCGCCATGCTGGCGGCAATCTTGCTGCCCTCGCCGCTGTCCGCCCAGTCCCCGGTGCAGGATACCGTTCTGATTGCCGACCGCCTGTTCGATAGCCGGACCGGAACGATGCTGTCCAATCCCGTCGTCGTGATCCGCGGCGACCGCATCGTGTCCGTGCAGTCCGGCGGCATGCAGCCTGCCGGTGTGCGAGTAATCGATCTCAAAGGCATGACACTGGTGCCGGGCCTGATCGACATGCATACCCACATCGACTCCGATCCGACCTACGGCGGCTATAACTTCCTGCAGTTCGGCGACCGTTTCTGGTCGGTGATTGCCGTTGCCAATGCCGCCAAGACGCTGCAGGCCGGGTTCACCACAATCCGCAATGTCGGTGCCGATGCTTGGAACGATGTCGGTCTGATGCAGGCCATCGACCAGGGCAAAGTGACCGGACCCCGCATCGTGCCAGCCGGGTATGCTTTCGGAGCGACCGGCGGCCATTGCGACTCGACTTTCTTCCCGCCTTCGATGGATCAGAAAAACGCTTATAACGCCGATTCGACGACCGAGGCCCGTAAGTCAGTTCGTGAAATCCGGAAATATGGTGCCCAGGTCATCAAGATCTGCGCGACCGGCGGCGTTTTTTCACGCAATACCGAACCCGGGCAGCAGCAGATGAGCTATGAGGACATGAAAGCCGTAGCCGATGATGCCCACATGTATGGCTTGAAAGTAGCCGCACATGCACATGGTGCCTCCGGCATCAAGGATGCCATCCGGGCCGGTATCGATACCATCGAGCATGCCAGTCTGATCGACGATGAGGGTATCGCGCTGGCCAAGAAATACGGCACCTGGCTGTCGATGGACATCTACAACACCGAATACACCCAATCGGAAGGCAAGAAGAACGGCGTGCTGGAAGACAATCTGCGCAAGGACCGCGAAGTCGCCGACATCCAGCGCGAAGGTTTCCGCAAAGGGCACAAGGCAGGCGTGCGGATGGTCTACGGTACTGATTCGGGCGTCCATCCGCATGGCGACAACGGCAAGCAGTTCCGCTGGATGGTGAAGTATGGTATGACCCCGGCACAGGCCATCCAGACCGCAACGGCCAATGCCGCGGAAGCACTGGGCCGGAAAGACATTGGTGTCATCGAAGCCGGACGCTATGCCGACATCGTCGCGGTGAAAGGCAACCCGGCACAAGACGTGAGCCTGCTTGAGCAGGTCGATTTCGTCATGAAGGGCGGGGAAGTGGTCAAAAATCCGTAAAAGCGCGCATTACCTCCAATCATTTCCCGCATATAGCAGCCGGCACCGGTTCAATCGAGATCATAACGATGTCCGACATTCCACAGGCTTCTCAGTCATGCCAGGTGCTGATTATCGGCACGGGCTTCGGTGGACTGGGCATGGCCATTCAACTGCAGAAAAGCGGCATCAGCGATTTCATGTTGCTGGAAAAGGCCGACGCCATCGGTGGCACCTGGCGTGACAACAGTTATCCGGGGGCGGCCTGTGATGTGCCCTCGCACCTGTATTCCTATTCCTTTGAGCCGAAGATCGACTGGAGCAGTAAATTCGCTCCGCAAGCCGAGATCCATGCATACATGCAGCACTGCGTGGACAAGTACGGTTTGGCCAAGCATGTTCGTTTGCGCAGCGAGGTCATCAGCGCGGCCTTTGACGAAGCTGCCGGCCTTTGGCGGGTGACTCTCGGCAACGGCGAGGAGTTGGCGGCGCCGGTGTTGATCAGTGCCTGCGGCCAACTCAATCAGCCGGCTTATCCCGCGTTGCCCGGTATTGACCAGTTTCAGGGGCAGGCTTTCCACTCGGCGCGCTGGCGTCACGATATCGATCTTTCCGGAAAGCGGGTGGCGGTAATCGGCACGGGTGCTTCAGCCATTCAGTTTGTGCCTCAGATCCAGCCCAAGGTCGCACAGTTGAGACTCTTCCAGCGCTCGCCGGCCTATGTGCTGGCCAAACCGGACCGTCACTACCGGACGTGGGAGTTGGCGCTGATGCGGCGCATGCCTTGGCTGCAGGTCATCGACCGCGGCTTCGAATATCTTTATCACGAAGTGCGCGGCTTGGCATTCATCAGCATGCCCTGGCTCATGAAGGTGTATCGCTTCAGCTTTGAAAGGCACCTGAATAAGTACATTCGGGATCCGCACCTGCGTGCACAGCTGCAGCCCGATTACCCGATGGGCTGCAAGCGCATTCTGATCAGCAACGACTTTTACCCGGCTTTGGCCCGGCCCAATGTGAACGTGATCAGCAGCGCCATCAGCCATGTCAGTGCCGATGCCATCATCACAGCAGATGGTCGTGAACATCCCTGTGACGTTCTGATTTATGGGACCGGCTTTACCGCTACGGATTTTCTCGCTCCGATGCGGATTCGCGGGCTCGGCGGACTGGAGCTGAACCAGGCCTGGCAGGATGGCGCGGAGGCGTACAAGGGCATCAGCGTCAACGGTTTCCCGAATCTGTTCATTCTGTATGGCCCCAATACCAATCTTGGGCACAACTCGATCATTTACATGCTGGAAAGCCAGTTCCGCTATGTGCTCGGCTGCCTGAGCCTGCTGCGCGTGCAAAACGCACGCTACATGGATGTGAAAGCACCGGTGCAGCAGCGTTTCAATCAACGTATTCAGTTGCGTTCGCACCGCACCATCTGGGAACAGGGCTGTACCAGTTGGTACAAGACGGCCTCTGGCAAAAGTACCAACAACTGGCCCGGTTACACGATTACCTACCGCTTGCAAACGCAGGCACCGGCGCTCGCCGACTATGACTGCATCCGCTGAATTCATGGCGCCACCTGTCGACCAGATGCTGCTGCGCCGTGTGCTGCGTGCCTTGCTGCGGGTGTTTTTCCGTGGTCTGGTGCGGCCGCCCATGCCCATTGCCGGACAGCGTAGGGTACTGCGGTTATTGACCGCCATTGGCAAGTCGCCGCGCGGGATTGCCCGCAGTACCGGCACTCTGGGCAATCGGCCTTGCGAATGGCATAAACCGCCGGATGGCTGCGGCATGGTGATGCTCTATCTGCATGGCGGCGCATACATCATCGGCGGGGCGAATACCCACCGGACACTGTGTGCACATCTGGCCAAGCGTGGGCAGATGGACGTGTGTGCACTGGATTACCGCCTTGCTCCGGAACACCCGTACCCCGCAGCGCGGGACGATGCCGTGGCCGCGTTTGAAGCCTTGCTCGCGCTAGGTTATGCGCCCGGGCAGATTGTTTTTGGCGGTGATTCGGCCGGCGGCAATCTGTGCCTGACCACCAGTCTTTGCCTGCGTGACTTGGGGCGGCCGCAGCCTGTTGCATTGGTGTGTTTTTCTCCGCTGACCGACTTTAGCTGCGCGCACCTGCACCAGCCCGCCGCCGGTGATCCGCTGCTGCAAAGGGCCTGGTTGGTGCAGGCGCGTTCGCTGTATGCCCCGCCCGGTTTGAACCATGACCATCCCGGCCTGTCGCCACTGTTTGCTGATCTGCATGGCCTGCCAGCACTGTTGCTGCAGGTCGGCGAAGACGAAATTTTGCGCAACGACAGCCTGCGTTTGGCCGAGAAAGCGCGAGCTTCCGGTGCGGATGTCCGCTTGCAACGCTATCCAAACTTATGGCATGTGTTTCAAGCACATGCCGGTACCCTAAAGGTGGCGGATTTTGCCATCGACGAAGTGGTGAGCTTTCTGCGACACCACAGGGTCTAGTCAAAATTTAAAATTAGTAACCTTATTTCGGCATCAATCTGCCCATCGTAAATAGCTTCATACATGGTCGGCAAGCGCTTCTGATCAAGCATGTTGTGAAGGAAAAAGCCGGGCTTGCCCGGCTTTTTTCATGCCTGGAGGTGGCGCGCCTGTCGTTCGGGCGTATGCTTTTTCGCTTTCGCCGGTTTTGGCAAGGGCAGTTCGGTATCGGCGGACTCGAAGCGCAGTCGGCTTCGGCCGCCGGTACCGCGGTAATCGGCGATCAGAACGGCCGCCGCATCGTCTTCTGCATGGCCGCATTCCAGCAGATAGTCATAAAGCAGGTGCACCATGCGCTCGTGCGCGATGGCGTGAGTCTGCCGGGTTTTCGCGTACAGCCATTCGCTCAGCCGGAAAAAGCCGTCGAAAGCGGAGTCGCCGAGAATCACCGGCAGGGTCCGGGAGTAGCGGCCGGAATTGGCCAGAATGTCCCAGTAACGTGAAAATCGCGAGAGCTTCTGCATCTCGGCGAAATCGATGCAATCGGTGGACAGGATGTTGTAGGGCGGCGCAGGATTGAAGCGCAAGGCGAAATCCTTGGTGTGTCGTGCAATCGGGGCGCCGCGCAGGCGTTTGAGGATGCCGAATTGGATTTCATGCGGATTCAGCGCAACCAGCTTGTTGAAACCTTCCCCGAAGCTCTGCACGGTTTCCCCGGGCAGGCCGGCAATCAGGTCAACGTGCAGATGGGCGCCGCTGTTCTGCGCCAACCAGAGGATATTGTCGCGGGCCAATTCGTTTTTCTGTTTGCGTGAAATGCGTGCCTGAACCTCGACATTGAAGGTCTGGATGCCGATTTCGAACTGCAGGGTTCCGGCCGGAAAGCGCTGGATGGCTTCCTTCAGCTTTTCGGGAAGGTGGTCGGGAATCAGTTCGAAATGCGCGAACGGCGGATCCTCCGGATTTTCAGCGATCTTGCCGAGGAAGAAATCCATGATTCGCAACGACGTTTCGATTTTGAGATTGAAGGTGCGGTCGACGAATTTGAACTGACGCGCGCCTTTCTGCCAGAGCATTTCCAGATCGGCCAAAAAGTTTTCTAGGGCGAACGGCCATGCGGTTTTATCAAGAGCAGACAGGCAGAACTCGCATTTGAACGGACAGCCACGCGAGGCCTCGACATACAGATGGCGCTGACGGATGTCTTCCTCGGTGTATTCGGCGTAGGGCGAGGCGAGATCATCGAGTTTGGCCTGGATGCCGGGAATGATTTTGGCTTCCGGCGCCTGACCGGCCAGAATCTGCGCACACAGCTGGGCGAAGCTGATGTCGCCCCAGCCGGTGATGGTGTAATCGGCGGCGGCGCAGATTGCCTGTTCGCCGGATTCGTAGCTTACTTCCGGGCCGCCGAGCACGATGATCAGGTCCGGGCGCACGGCTTTCAGCATCAGCACCAGTTTGAGGCTTTCTTCGCAGTTCCAGATATAGACGCCCAGGCCCACAATCGTCGGCTTTTCGGCCAACAGCGCTTCGGCGATCTCTTCGGTTTTCTGGCCGATGACGAATTCACGGATGGTCGAGCGTTCGCGCAGGGCGCCGAGATTCGCCCGCAGGTAACGCAGCCCGAGCGAGGCATGGCTGTAACGGGCATTGAGTGTTGAAAGTAGAATATTGGCCATGTCTTAAATTACACAATCTAACGTCTATGTCCCTACTCTGCGGTTCCTGAAACGAATTGTGAATCAATAGGGCACAATACTTGAAGTTCTTGACGCGGAATGGGTATTCCAGCATGATTAACTTACGTAATAAAGTTATTGCGTGCATGTAATAGTGTAACATTGAATAATATACGAACTGGAGGTCTGACTCTCATGAAAATCAAATTTTTATTGTCGTCTTTTATCGTTGCAGCTGCGCTCTTTTCAAATTCAGCAAGTGCGGGCACCATGGAGTGCGCCTCCATTGGAGCACAATTTGTTCGATGCAATCTCCCGCATTCCGACAAATTAAATGTCAAATTAATACGTCAATACTCCAAGGCGCCGTGTAACCGCGATTATACGTGGGGTGCTGATGGGGACGGTATCTGGGTTGATAAAGGTTGCCGCGCTGCATTCAGTTTCGTCGACAATCACCAATCGGCCACATACAGCGGATATGCCCCTGCAAAATCCGGTGATAGCAATCCTTTCAAGAGCGGTTCGAATGAATTCGAATATTATCAGGATGGCTATCACGAGGGACTGGCTGATGGTCATGCCAACATGAGCAACTTCTGCGGACGTCATTCCGATCATTACGATACGCGGTTTGAACCCGCATTCTGTCAAGGTTATGAGGCCGGGTGGAAAAAAGGCCGTTACTAATTCTCAGTAATCCAGAATAAAGCCGCACTTTTAGTGCGGCTTTATTTTTTGCAATCAATCCACATTGACCATCCGAGTTCTATCATGCCGATACTCAGTCTGAACCACTTATCCTTCAGCATCGGCGGCCCTTTGCTGCTGGAGAAGGTCTGTCTGAGTCTGGACAAGGGCGAGCGCATCGCCCTGATCGGCCGCAACGGCGCCGGCAAATCCACGCTGTTGAAACTCATCGCCGGCGAGCTGCAGGCCGATGATGGCGGTATCGTGCGCGAGGAAGGACTCAAGATCGCCCGGCTCGAGCAGGAGGTTCCTGAGGGCCTGCACGGTACGATTTTCGATGTGGTCGCCACCGGACTCGGCGCACTGGGCGACGATCTGGCGCTGTATCACCACCTCAGCCATGCCGCTGAATTCGACGGCGATGCCCTAGCCGAAGTGCAGGGACGCATCGAAGCCGCCGGCGGCTGGAATCTGGAACAGCAGGTCAGCACCGCGCTGGAGCGCATGGCCTTGGATCCCGAACTGGATTTCGCGGCCCTGTCCGGAGGCATGAAGCGTCGGGTATTACTGGCGCGCGCACTCGTAGCGCAGCCGGAAATTCTGCTGCTGGATGAACCGACCAACCATCTGGATATTGAGGCCATCAATTGGCTGGAAAAAACCCTGCTGCAGTGGGAAGGTTGCCTGCTGTTCATCACTCATGACCGGCGCTTTCTGAAGAACCTGGCCACCCGTATCGTCGAAATCGACCGCGGTGCGGTCACCTCCTGGCCGGGCGACTGGGGCAATTACCAGCGCCGGCTGGCTGAGCGCCAGAACGACGAAGCGCAGAACAGCGCGCGCTTTGACAAACTGCTGGCACAGGAAGAGGTCTGGATCCGTCAAGGCATCAAGGCCCGTCGTACCCGTGATGAAGGCCGTGTACGCCGGCTAGAAGCCATGCGCCGCGAGCGCGCACAACGGCGCGAAGCGACCGGCAATGTCCGCATGCAGGCCGCGCAGGCGGAAAATTCCGGAAAGCGCGTGTTCGATGTAAAAGACGTTTCCTTCGGTTATGGTGACAATCCTTTGGTGTGTGATTTCAGCACGCGCGTGCTGCGCGGCGACCGTATCGCGCTGATCGGGCCGAACGGTGCCGGCAAGTCCACCCTGATCAAGCTGCTGCTCGGCCAACTGACGCCGGATCAGGGTACGGTAGAGCAGGGCACGCGCCTGCAGGTCGCCTATTTCGACCAATACCGCAATACCCTGCGCGAAGACTGGAACGCCCTTGATAATGTCTCCGAGGGTCGTGAGTTCATCGACATCAACGGTTCACGCAAGCATGTGCTGGGCTATCTGCAGGACTTTCTGTTCAGTCCCGAACGTTCGCGCGCACCGATCACCCGATTGTCCGGCGGCGAGCGCAACCGCCTGTTGCTGGCCAAGCTGTTTGCCCAACCCTCGAACGTGCTGGTGATGGACGAGCCGACCAATGATCTGGATGTGGAAACTCTCGAATTGCTCGAGGAGTTGCTGGATGATTACACCGGCACGCTGTTGTTGGTCAGTCACGATCGTGATTTCATCGATGCGGTTGCCACCTCCTGTTTGATGTTTTCCGGCGAGGGCCGCATCGAGGAATACGTCGGCGGATACAGCGATGCCCTGCGTCAGAGCCGCCGTCCTGCGTCGGAACCGACAAGCCCCGTCAAACCGGCCACTGAAGGCAGGCCAGCCGTCGCCCCGGAGCCGGTGAAAAAGAAACTCAGTTACAAGGATGCCCGCGAGCTGGAACTGCTGCCGCATAAAATCGAGCAGCTGGAAAGCCAGGTCGGCGCTTTGACCGAGCGTATGCAACAGGCTGATTTCTACACCCAACCGGCCGACCGCATCACTGCCCATACCCGTGATCTGGAGAACGCGCAGGCTGAACTCGATGCGGCCTACGTCCGCTGGGCGGAGCTCGACGGCTAGTCAGCAACCGTCGCCGCAGGCGGCATCGGTGTTGATGCGGATGAGCCTTACCAGCAGGCTGCCCGGTTCGCGCAGCGGATCAGTGCCGACGGAGGCGATGCGGGCATCGAAAGGTGCGGTGTAGCGTGCGGTGATGTCCCCGAAGCCGTTGCGTTGCACGGCCAGAAGCTGGCCGGCTTTGACATCCTGGTTCAAGGCCACCAGCACTTCCGCGAACCCGCCGCTTTCCGCGCGGATGCTCCGGGTCTGGTTGCCGATGAAGCTACGCTGCGCCCTGGCATCCCGGCCGGGCTTTCCGGACAGCATGCCGTAATGCTTCAGGACATTGTCGACACCGGTCAGCGCCCGGGCAATCAACTCCGGCTGATAGACTTTCGCGGCACCGATCTCGAGGGTGATTGACGCCATGCCGGCATCATTGAAGGCCTGTTCAGCCGCACTCGGTTCACCCGGATCGATTTTGATGATGTCGGCCGGAAACAGTTCAGCCAGGGTCTTGACGCCGGCAACGCGGTAATCGGCGTAGATATAAAGCGGATAGGCGGTACCGGTGCTCTGGGTATGCAGATCGATGACCGTATCGGCATTGCCGGACCAGATGCCGTTGAAAATCCGGTGCACCTGCTGCTCTGCGGCATTGCCATCGGCTTTACCCGGCCAGATGCGGTTGAAATCCACACCGCCGCCGCTATCGTGCTGCAGCTGGAAATAGCGGCTATTGGCGAGCAGGCCGGTGCTGTTGGCGCCGATGATGGCGATGACGCTGCCGCTCAATGCGGTCGGATCCAGGGTTTCAAAAACACGATGGATCAGACGCGTGCCGTTCAATTCGTCACCGTGCACCCCGGCCTGCAGACCGAGACGTTTACCCGGCTTGCTGCCTTTGGCCACGAGGACGGGAACCAGCCAGTGTTGGCCGACACCATTGCTGGCACCCTGCAGGTAGAAACGGTGGGTTTTGCCGGCCGCCAGATCGGCCAGATCCAGTTTGCGGATGACTTTGACGCCATCGATGCTGTCGCCGGTATAGTCGGTAGCGGCAGCGGCACCGGTTGCCGTCAGGCAGAGAAGCAGGCTTGCACACAGTCGTTTCATGTCGGGTCCGTATCAGGAGGTAAGTTGGTTTTGCAGGTAATCGAGGAAGGTGCGTGTTTTTGCAGGCAGCAAACGGGTCTCGGTCAGGGCATAGACCGGCACCTCCGGCGGGCACCAGTCCGACAGCACCCGGACCAGTTCACCGCGGCGTACCGCCTCTTCGGCCATCGGCACCGAAATGATGGCGATGCCGGCATCACGCAGGGCAATGTTCTTCAGCAGGCTCATGCTGTTGGAGGCATAGGCCGGACTTTTGATTTTGTGCACCGTGCGTTGACTGCCCTTGATCAGCTGGAAATCGAGCGCGGCCAATTGCAGACAGCTGTGCGCCGCTAGATCGGCAGGTGTCTTCAATTTCGGGGCTTTTTTCAGATAGCCCGGCGAGGCATACAGGCCGACTTTGAACACCGCCAGCTTGCGCGCAATCAATCCGGAATCGCTGACATGCCCCATGCGGAAGGCGATATCGACCGAATCGGAAATGAGGTTGGCGCGGCGCGGATTGATATCGAATTCAAAACGGATGCCTGGGTGAAGCCGGCGGAATTCGGGCAGATAGGGGATGATGTAATCTGCGGCGAATTCCTCCACCATGGACAGCCGAAGCAGGCCGCTGGGCGACTTGGCGGCATGACTCAGTTCCTCGTGCGCGCTCTGGGCCTGGGCGATGATGCCCTGGCAGCGCTCGAAATAGGTCCGGCCCAGTTCGGTCAGTTCGATCTGGCGGGTGGTCCGGTGCAGCAGCCGGATGCCGATGCTTTTTTCCAGATGACTGACCCGGCGCGACAGCGTGGAGGTCGGCATGTCCAGCATATCCGCGGCCTTGCGGAAGCTTTTGGCCTTGACCACGGCCACGAACAGGGCGATGTCGTTCAGGTTGTTGAGCATTGTTGCAATGATGGAACAATCATTTGGGTGAATCCCACTTTATCAGATTGCCGCTTTAATGGAAGATGCGGCATAACACACGTATGGAGCGTTCCATGATTGAAATCCGCAAGGCCGGCGAACGCGGCCATTTCAATTTCGGCTGGCTGGATACCTGGCACAGTTTTTCCTTCGGTCATTACCGTGATCCGAAACAACAGGGGTTCTCCGACCTGCTGGTCATCAACGACGACATGGTCCAGCCCGGCATGGGTTTCGGTACCCATCCGCACCGCGATATGGAGATCTTCACCTACATTTTGTCGGGTGCGCTGGAGCACAAGGACTCGATGGGCACCGGTTCGATCATCCGTCCGGGCGATGTGCAGATGATGAGTGCCGGCAGCGGCATCCAGCACAGCGAGTTCAATCCGTCCAAGGATGAATTGGTGCATCTGTTGCAGATATGGATCGTGCCAGACCGGCGTGGAGTGGCGCCCCGCTATCAGCAGGTGAATTTCGACGCTTCCGAAAAACGCGGAAAACTGCGCCTGATCATTTCGCCGGACTCGGCCGACGGCTCGCTCAATGTCTATCAGGATGTACGGGTATATGCCGGACTGTTCGACGGCGAAGAAAGCTTCGATCTGGCGCTGGCAGCCGACCGCTATGCCTACGTGCATGTCGCGCGCGGCGCGCTCGAGGTCAATGGCCTGCGTCTGGTTGCCGGCGATGGCGCCCGCGTTCGCCGGGAAACGGCGCTGAATTTCAGCAAGGGCGAAAACGCCGAAGTTCTGGTCTGGAATCTGCGGCCGAACGAGCTGCCGGGCTATTGATCCGGCAGGATGGCCATTACCGCTTCCGATGGGCGGCAGATGCGGGCGCCGGATGGCTCATTGCAACCGGCCGTTCACACGGGGACGATTCGCCATTAGTGCCTGCAGGCATTTTCATCGCTGCAATCGGGTGCGTCCAGCCCCGGTAATGCGGACTGCAAGCAATAACGCCAGGATAAGCGCATACAGCAAGGGCTCGCGGATATCCGATTTCACCAGCCACCAGTAGTGCAGTACGGCCAGTATGCCGATGGCGTAGACCAGCCGGTGCAGGCGCTGCCAGTTCTTCTTCAGCAGTCGCATCATCCACCGGTTCGAGGTCAGTGCCAGCGGCAACAGCAGCAGCCAAGCCGTGAAGCCGACCGTGATGAAGGGGCGTTTTAGGATGTCGACACCGATCTGCGACCAATAGCCGCTGCCCAAATCGAGGAATAAATACACCGCGAAATGCAGACTGGCATAGAAAAAAGCATACAGGCCGAGCATTCGGCGGAAGCGGATCGGCCAGGCCTGTTTCACCAGCATCCGTAGCGGCGTCATGGCCAGACTCAGCAACAGCAGGCGTAGGGCCCATTCGCCGGTTTGATGGGTCAATGCCGCTACCGGGTCGGCGCCGAGCCGGTCATTTAGGGCGTTGCTGATGAGCAAGACCGCCGGCAACAACGCCAGAGCGTGCGCTGCCGTCTTCAGAACGAACCAGCGCAAGTCCACGCGGCTCAGAACCACTTGCGCAGATCCATGCCTTTATAGAGATGGGCCACCTGCTTGGCATAGCCGTTGAAGGGCAGGGTGGCGATGCGTTGGCCAAACAGTTTACTATCCGTCCCGGCGATGCGGCGCTCGCTGGCCTGGCTCCAGCGCGGGTGATCGACGGCCGGATTGACGTTGGAATAAAACCCGTATTCTTCGGGCTGCAGCATGTTCCAGCTGGTTTGCGGCATTTTTTCGGTGAATACGATGCGCACAATCGATTTGATGCTCTTGAAACCGTATTTCCAGGGCACCACCAGACGCAGCGGTGCGCCATTCTGGTTCGGCATCGGTTTGCCGTACATTCCGGTGGCCAGCAGCGTCAACGGGTTCATGGCCTCGTCGATGCGAAGGCCCTCCCGGTAGGGCCAGGGAATACTCTCATAGGCCATTCCGGGCATCTGCTCGCGGTCGGCTTTGCTGTAGAACGCGACGTATTTGGCCTTCGAGGTCGGCTTGAAGCGCTTGATGATCTCTGCCAGCGGAACGCCCTGCCAGGGAATGACCATCGACCAGCCTTCCACGCAACGCAGACGGTAAATGCGGTCCTGGACGGCCATGCCTTTGAGCAACTTGTCGAGATGATAGGCACCGGTGATTTCCGCTTCGCCTTCCACTGACACGACCCAGGGCAGGGTGCGCAAGCGATGGGCGTTTTTAGCCGGGTCGGTTTTGCCGGTCCCGAACTCATAAAAATTGTTGTAACTGCTGGCATCCTCGAAATGCGTCAGGGTATCCGCCGTTCGGAAGCCATCTGGGCTGTCCTTCGGACGGTTCACGGCCGCAGGTTCCTTGGCTTCACTGCAACTGGCTAATGCCAGCAGCGGGGAGGCCAGACCGGCGCCGATCAGCTCCCGGCGCCGCAGATACACCGATTCGGGGGTGATTTCCGAGGCGGGAATATGGCTCATATCGTTCATGGTCTATCCTGATGCAGACGGTGGCTTCACGAATTGGTCGCGCTACCGGAGATAAACTTACAGGCCAAATCAATCCAGCGGCTTTCCCGTCCCAGTATGCCGTCAAAGCGGCAAGGAATTGTGAATCATGAGCGTCTGTGCCATCCCCGGCTTGAATCTGAGCGTCTCTCCGGAGCAGGTTCCACCACCCCGGATGCCTTTGCCGCCCGCGATGGATTGCGGCGTTGCCATCCTGGCGGGTGGTTGCTTCTGGTGTACGGAAGCCGTGTTCGGCGCCTTGGACGGGGTTCGCAGCATCGCCCCGGGTTATGCCGGAGGCCGGGCCGAGCG
>Ga0315907_10001628_pt1 | contig 30076 bp, 25 predicted proteins | sample LakEriMetagenome_3_FD_203525 | JGI IMG/M metagenome (GOLD analysis project Ga0315907, IMG submission 203525) | Freshwater fungal communities from buoy surface, Lake Erie, Ohio, United States - Buoy 12 MA123 | ecosystem: Environmental > Aquatic > Freshwater > Lake > Lake biofilm | place: USA...
TAGATGTTCGGCCGAATGGTGTTTGGCTGGCATTGTTGCGTGAAGGGAAGCTGATTGAGCTTCATGAAGAACGGGGAAATTCAGATTTCGCTGTTGGTGATATTTATTTAGGTAAAATTCGCCGATTATCCCCTAGCCTTAACGCAGCTTTTGTAGACGTGGGTTACGATCGTGATGCCTTTTTGCATTACTTAGATCTTGGCTCAAATTTCAATTCATTAAATAAATACACAAAAGAAGTAATGCGCGGAAAACAAAGTGTTCCGTCGCTACAATACTTCAAGCCTGAAGCCGAGCTTCAAAAAGATGGTAAAATTGATGGGTTACTTTCGTCCAGCCAGTTTGTGTTGGTTCAGGTGGCAAAAGAACCGATTTCATCCAAAGGTCCTCGTCTTTCCTCAGAAATAACATTAGCGGGCAGATACATCGTTTTAGCGCCGTTTTCATCTAAGATTTCGGTTTCGCAAAAAATCCGCTCAAACGAAGAGAAAAAGCGTTTGAAAGAAGTGATGGAAGGATTATTGCCTAAGAATTTTGGGGCAATTATTCGTACGGTTGCTGAAAACAAAACCGCAGAAGACATCCAACAAGATTTGGCACAACTGCTTGAAAAGTGGGATTCGATATATAAAAACCTCAAAGGCAGTAATTCTCCAAAACGGATTCTTGGTGAAATCAATACCACCTCATCCATTTTACGTGATTTATTAAATGCAGATTTTAGTAATGTTCATGTGAATTCTTCTGAGTTGTATGAAGAAATCTCTACCTATGTGCAACAAATTGCACCGGGGAAGAATAGCATTGTAAAACTATACGACGGACGAATCCCTATTTTCGAGCGGTACGGTATTAATAAGCAAATCAAAGTTCTTTTTGGTAAAAAAGTACCTATGCCGAGCGGTGGTTATCTAATCATTGAGCATACAGAAGCGATGCATGTTATCGATGTCAACAGTGGAAACCGCAAGGGAGCAGACGGTCAAGAGTCAAATGCCTTGGCAACCAATGTTGAAGCCGCCGAAGAGATTGCTCGTATTCTCCAATTGAGAGATATGGGAGGAATCATCTGTATTGACTTTATCGACATGCACGACCGAGAGAATAATCGGATTTTATACGATAAAATCAAGTTATTCATGAAGAATGACCGCGCAAAGCACAACATCATTCCTCCTTCTAAATTTGGAGTTGTCGAGATTACAAGACAACGAGTTCGTGAAGTAACTGAAATAGAAACCAATGAGTCTTGTCCGACATGCAACGGGACCGGAGAAATCCAAGCGAGTATTCTCTATGCAGAAGAAATAGAAAACAATCTCGGTTATATGATTCAAGACCGCGGGATTAAAGGCGTATCACTGCAAGTACACCCATACCTTGAGGGATACTTTAAAAAGGGTGGTTTATTTAGGTCTATACAATGGAAATGGTATTTTAAATTTAAAACCTGGATTCCAATTACTCCGAATACAGCATTTCACATCTTGGAATACAAGTTTGTAGACAAGCAACAAGAAATTATTGAGCAGTAATGGCACTCGATGGGGAAATACATCGATTAATTATTGAATTGGAGCGTTTTTGTGCATATCAAGAACGAAGCCCGTTTGAAATAAAAGTTAAATTAAGAAGGAAGGGAGCGACAGAAATACAGGTCGAAACCATAATCCAACACCTTGTCGCAAAAAATTTTCTTAACGAAGCCCGATTTGTAGAAGCTTATGTTCAAGGGAAAAGCAGCATAAAACGTTGGGGTGCTCAACGCATTAAATCCGGATTAATAGCCCACCACATTTCCGAATCCATCATTGATCAAGCACTCTCTACCTTATCTAAATCAGATCATGCGGAACACCTGTTGATTTGGCTTCAGAAAAAACAAAACAGTTTAAAAGACGAGGCGGAAGGGCCAAAGAAAAAGGCTAAGATTGTTCGCTTTTTGCTATCAAAAGGGTTTTCGCTAGAAGAAATACTTAAAGCTATTTAGCACTTTTTAATATAGAGTACATCTTCCTCCTTAAATACCTTTAAGAGTTGGTTCTTTGTGAGGGTTTTAAGGCTTACATCCCATTGTTTATTGCTGCAATCAATCGTTGCGCGGACAGCTACTAAGGGTGTGGGGTCATCTGAACATGCATTCAAAATCTGATGGTCTAACTCCGTCAATGTTACATTCTTCTCTGGACGCATTTGTGGGAAAAATAACACTTCTTGAATCGATTGGTTGTCGGTTAACAACATCACTAATCGGTCCATTCCTATACCTATTCCTGAAGTTGGTGGCATCCCGTATTCTAAGGCCCGTAGAAAATCTTGATCAATAAACATCGCTTCATCATCTCCACGTTCAGAAAGCGCTAATTGCGCCTCGAATCGCGCTCGCTGATCAATTGGGTCGTTGAGCTCAGAATAGGCATTCGCTACTTCTTTTCCATTGATCATTAATTCAAAACGCTCGGTTAAGGCGGGGTTCGTCCGGTGACGTTTACACAAAGGAGACATTTCAATGGGATATTCCGTAATAAAGGTCGGATTGATGTATTTCGGCTCACATTTCTCTCCAAAAATCTCATCAATCAATTTTCCGATGCCCATTTCTGGCGCAGTTTCAATATTCAATTGTCGACAAATGTCGCGAAGCTGATCTTCCGTTTTCTCTGCGATATCAAAGCCCGTGTGTTCAAGAATTGCGTCGCGCATGCTGATTCGTTTGAATGGGGCTTTAAGTGAAATCTGCCTGTCGCCCATTTGAATTTCTGTTGTCCCGCAAACGGCTAATGCAATTTCTTCAATGAGCGATTCGGTAAAGTTCATCATCCACTCATAGTCTTTGTAAGCAACATACAATTCCATGACCGTAAACTCTGGGTTATGGGTTCGATCCATGCCTTCATTACGGAAGTCTTTTGCAAATTCAAACACCCCATCGAATCCACCGACAATTAATCGTTTTAAATACAGCTCATTTGCAATACGCAAATACAAGGGCATATCTAAGGCGTTGTGATGCGTAACAAAAGGCCTTGCGGTTGCTCCACCAGGAATGGGTTGTAAAATTGGAGTTTCCACCTCTAAGAAACCAAAGCGGTCAAACGCCTTTCGCATTACTGAAAACACCTGAGATCGCTTGATGAAGGTGTCTTTAACACTTGGATTAACTACTAAATCGACATAACGTTGTCGGTATCTTAACTCGGCATCCGTAAATCCGTCGTGCGTATTTCCATCTGCATCAACTTTCGGCAGTGGCAGCGGTTTTAAGGACTTGCTCAATACGGTAATCGAAGTGACATTGATAGAAATTTCTCCCACTTGGGTTTTGAATACTGTTCCCTCTATCCCGATAAAATCTCCTAAATCAAGTAGTTTTTTGAACACTTCGTTATAAAAAGTTTTATCCTCTCCGGGACAAAGTTCATCGCGATTAATATACAGCTGAATACGACCAGAACTATCCTGTAATTCTGCGAAAGAAGCCTTACCCATAATGCGTTGACTCATCATTCTTCCCGCCATTTTTACCGGATTATTTTCTATATATTCGGTCTTAACAGATTCCGCCAAATGCGATACTGGAAATGTTGCTGCAGGATAGGGTTCAATCCCAAGTTCTCTTAATTTAGCTAAAGAGGATCGGCGTTGTAATTCTTGTTCAGATAATTCTTGACTCATTCATTATTGGTTTATCGGTGCAAAGATAAGGGATGTTTGGGCTCTCATAAATTAAAAAGGAGCATTCCAATACTAAAATATATAAACAACCCAATAATATCATTCAATGTAGTGACAAATGGACCAATCGCGAGCGCTGGATCAATGCGATATCGATGAAGCAACATCGGAAACAGCGTACCAAAGGTTGCTGCAAATACAATCACGGTTAACAAGGATAAACTAACCACCGTTGCTAACTGAATTCCTGAAAAAACCGAGGCAATTCCGAATATGAGTCCAGATAAAATAATACCATTCATTAATCCTACTCCGGCTTCTCTAACCAACCTTGGAAAAATTCGTTTTAAGCCGTGGTCACCTTTTGCAATAGACTGCACCACAATTGCGGAAGATTGGACACCGACATTTCCTCCCATGGCAGTAATTAACGGAATAAAAAAGGCTAAAGCGGGTATTTTTGAAATTCCCCCTTCAAAACTTGAAATAACCTTTGCTCCGATCGTACCTCCAACCATCGCAATAATCAACCATGGGAGCCTTGAAAACCCAGATTTCCAAAAGGAAGAATTTGCATCTGTACGGTCACTGATACCCGTTGCCATTTTAAAGTCTTTATCCGCTTCTTCACGAATAAAATCCACCACGTCATCCAAGGTAATTCTTCCCACCAATTTGTTTTGATAATCTACAACGGGTATAGAAACCAAGTCATATTTCTCCATGATCCGAGCCACTTCTTCGGCTGTATCGCTTGTTTTAACCTTGATGATATTTTTAGACTGATAGAGTTCTTCTATCGTTGTGCGGGTATCAGCAAACAACAATCTTTTTAATGACAGCACCCCAACAAGTTGGTCGGATTCATTCACAACAAAGATATTGTATACCTTTTCAACGTCTTCCGCTTGCTTCCGCAATTCAATTAAGGCCCTGCGAACTGTCCATTCTACATGCGCTTGAAAAAACTCTTTTTGCATGAGCCCTCCAGCGGTGTCTTCATCGTAATTCAATAAGTCTACGATATCTTCCGCCGCATCATCATCCTCCATTTGGGAGATAACCTCATGGATTTGATCTTTGGGTAGTTCTGCTAAGATGTCGGCCGCATCATCGGAATCCAAATTCTCAAGCTGATCCGCAATTTCTTTTGATGATAACGAAGCGATGAATCGATCCCTCACCTCCTCATCTAATTCCATTAAAATATCCGCCTGAAGGTCTTCATCTTCGGCTAGATAATAAATGTACTTGGCTTCCTCGTTTGAAAGTTCATCCAAAATTTCCGCAATATCCGCATAGTGCAGATGCAGAACCTGATCAATAAGCCACGCCGAATCGTCGTTGGCAACACGTAGTCGTATTTCCTGTAAAAACTCTTTGGTTAGTTCGTGACTCATTAACAAGTGGTATTATCCATCCTTACGGATAATGTAATAAAAAGTTCTCTCTAGGGTTGAAATGACAGTGTTGAAATGATTAGTTTCCTTTCTTTTTGTTTTTCTTGACGCTGGTCAGTCGGGAAAGTAAGCTCGTATTTGATTTAGCCGCATCGTATTTTTCGGAGACTTTAGACCAATCCACAAGGTCCCAAACCGCTGTTAAATAATCGGCGCGGCGATTTTGGTAATTTAAATAGTAGGCGTGTTCCCATACGTCGATTCCTAATACTGGGATTCCACGATCTTCGCACACACCCATTAACGGATTATCTTGATTTGGTGTTGAAATGACCCTTAAAGAACCCGTTGACGTAACCATGAGCCACGCCCATCCCGAGCCAAAACGGCTCATTGCCGCACTAAACATCTGCTTCTTGAGGGAGTCTATATTTCCAAAATCCGTAACAATTGCTTGATTTAGCGAAGAACCACAGGCTCCTTGTCTTGATTTAGGAGCAAGAATTTCCCAGAACAAACTATGGTTATAATGCCCCCCCGCATTGTTCCTAACCGCATCGGCTGCAACCGGAGGAATGGATAATAAAATTTCCTCTAAAGACATGCCTTCCAACATTGTTCCTTTAATGGCCTTGTTCAGGTTATTCACATAGGCCTGGTGATGTTTTGTTAGGTGAATTTCCATCGTTTGCGCATCAATATTTGGCGCATAATCACTGTATGCATAGGGCAATTTAGGCAGCACAAACGATTGTGCGAATGACGACAAGGCCAGTAAGAGAGTAAAAAGGAATAATTGATTGCGCATTTTTTATGGTAAAGTTACAAAACATCTCGCAGTGCTTCAGGTTATTTCTGCCTGATTTTTGCGCATTTCTTCGTAATTTTGAGCCTTATTAAAATCAACCACAACCATGGGGTTTCGGGAATATAAAGGGCTAAATCTGCCAAACATCACAGAAGAATTACTCGCTTATTGGGAGGCAAACGATATTTTTAAAAAATCTATTGATCAAAAAGGATCCGAAGGAAACTTTGTGTTTTATGAAGGACCCCCTTCTGCAAATGGTGTTCCTGGTATTCACCATGTCATGGGCCGTGCGATAAAAGACGCCTTTTGTCGATATAAAACCCTGAAAGGCTACAAAGTAAATCGCAAAGCCGGTTGGGACACCCATGGCTTGCCCGTTGAACTTGGTGTAGAAAAAGAACTTGGAATCACCAAAGAAGACATCGGAACCAAAATCACGATTGATGAATATAACGCCGCATGTAAAAAAGCGGTCATGAAATACACCGACATTTGGAATAAGCTCACCAAGGACATGGGTTATTGGGTGGACATGAGTGATCCTTATGTTACCTACGACAGTAAATACATGGAGTCAGTGTGGTGGTTGCTCGGACAACTGTACGAAAAAAACTTGCTTTATAAAGGATATACCATTCAACCGTATTCACCGAAAGCAGGCACCGGGTTGTCTTCTCATGAACTGAATCAACCGGGTTGCTATAAAAACGTGAAAGACACCTCCATTGTAGCCCAATTCAAATGGCTCCCTAATCAAGAAAATCCGTGGGGAGCCTATACTGATAACCGATACTTTTTAGCTTGGACCACCACGCCATGGACGCTTCCTTCCAATACCGCATTAACAGTCGGACCTGGAATTGACTATGTGCTTGTGCACACGTTTAATCCGTATACTTACGAAAGCATTGAGGTGATCTGTGCCAAGGCGCTTGCGTCTTCCTTATTCGGAAAAGGCTTTGTTGCTGTGAATGCCATGGAAGAATTGGTACTGCCAGAAGATAAAAGAACAATTCCATTTCTGGTAGGCGAGTCGCATAAAGGACAAGCCATTTTAGGTTTACGGTATGAACAGCTTCTTCCGTATTGTTTACCTTATGAACGAGCCGAAGAGGCATTCAGGGTAATTGGCGGGGCGTTTGTAACTACTGAAGATGGAACCGGAATTGTACATACTGCTCCAACCTTTGGTGCAGATGATGCCCGTGTAGCGCAAGAAGCGGGTGTTCCTCCACTGTTAGTGCTCAATGAAACCGGTCATCCTGTGCCCTTAGTGGATTTACAAGGTCGATTTAGACCGGAAATGGGTGAACTGGCGGATAAATACGTGAAACAAGAATATTATGAAGATGCAGAGGTTCCAGAGAAGTCTGTGGATGTTGAAATTGCCATTCAGCTTAAAGAAAAAGGACTTGCCTTCAAAGTTGAAAAATATGAACACAGTTATCCGCATTGTTGGCGAACCGATAAGCCTGTACTATATTACCCCTTAGATTCTTGGTTTATTCGAGTTTCGGAGCATCGTGACACCTTAGTAGCACTGAATCAAACCATACAGTGGAAGCCAGAATCAACTGGAACGGGTCGTTTTGGTAAATGGCTTGAAAATGCGAATGATTGGAATTTATCGCGGTCTAGATATTGGGGGATACCCATTCCAATATGGAGTACCGAAACCGGAGACGAACGACGATGTATTAGTTCTGTTGAAGACCTTTACGAAGCCTGCGAAGAATCGATAACGAAAGGCTTCATGAGCGCAAACCCTCTGCTTGGTTTTGAAGTAGGAAACATGACTGCTGAAAATTACCAACGGGTAGATTTACACAAACATAAAATGGATGAAATCATCTTGGTGTCCCCCAGTGGAAAACCCATGCGAAGAGAATCAGACCTAATTGATGTTTGGTTTGACTCAGGTTCTATGCCTTTCGCACAATGGCACTATCCATTTGAGAATAAGGAGTTTATTGATCAAGGGACGCACTATCCTGCTGATTTTATTGCTGAAGGGGTGGACCAAACACGCGGATGGTTTTATACCCTTCATACGATATCTGCACTTGTATTCGGAAAAGTCGCGTACAAATCTGTGGTTTCCAATGGATTAGTATTGGATAAGCACGGACTAAAGATGTCTAAACGACTTCAAAATACGGTAGATCCCTTCGTAACGCTTGCTGAATTCGGTGCAGATGCCACGCGTTGGTACATGCTTACTAATGCACAACCTTGGGATAATTTAAAATTCGACGAAGCCGGAATCAAAGAAACCCAGCGGAAATTCTTTGGCACCTTATATAACACCTATTCCTTCTTTTCACTCTATGCGAATGTGGATGATTTTGACCCATCAGCATCGCACATTCCATTGGCAGAACGACCGGAAATGGACCGGTGGGTGTTGTCGAGACTGAATAGCTTGGTGCACGCTGTGGATCAGGCGTATGAGCAATATGATGCAACGTTTGCCGGAAGACAAATTCAAGATTTTGTGTGTGATCAATTATCCAATTGGTATGTACGTTTAGGGAGAAGGAGATTTTGGAAAAATGATGATGCGAAAGACAAGCTGGCCGCATACCAAACCTTGTATACCTGTTTAAAAACTGTAAGTGTTCTTTCTGCTCCAATAGCGCCATTTTATATGGACCGCTTATATTTGGATTTAACGCAAGGTAAAGAAGCGGAATCGGTTCATTTAGCAGCATTTCCAATCAGTGATGAATCCGCTATAAACCCGGCTTTAGAGCAAGAAATTGACTTAGCACAACGCATTACATCTATGGTGTTAAGTTTGCGCAAGAAGGAGAAAATTCGCGTGCGACAACCCTTAAAACGGATCCTTATTCCAACGCTTACAGAACCACTAACCTCCTATGTAAATCGCATTGCGGGACTAGTGAAATCAGAAGTTAATGTAAAAGACATCGAATGGATGGATGCGAGTACCCTGGTGAAACAAATCAAGCCAAACTTCAAAACCATAGGACCAAAATACGGTCAACACATGAAAGGAATTGCTGCTTGGGTTAACGGGCTAACTGCGGAAGAAATTCATGCCATTGAATCGAATCAAGGGGCATCCTTTATACTTGATGACGTGCAAATCCACTTGGATTTAACGGATGTGGAAATTACCACCAAAGATGTGCCGGGTTGGGTGGTAGCCAGTGATGGAATACTCACGGTTGCCTTGGATGTGGAAATTACGCCCGAATTAAAGGGAGAGGGGATTGCAAGAGAAGTGGTGAATCGAATCCAAAACGCACGAAAAGACGGTGGGTTTGAGGTTACGGACAAAATTCGGGTACAGTATCGCGGCAGTGAAGAAGTACAACTCGGAATTTCTACTCATTTAAATTATATTGGGGAAGAAGTATTAGCTAACCACTTTGAACTGATGTCGAATGACTTTACCGGTTTTATTCAAGAAGAAATTCTTGAGCCAAATGATTTTATATTTACCATAAATAAAAACGCATGACTTGGATTTTTGACCAAAAAGAAACGGCAACTTCAGAAGGAGCGGCCATCCGTTGGATAGACCATCGATTTTTTACCTTAGACTTTGAAGGAGAAGAGTATCACGGGGAAGTTATTTCAGATTTAAGTGAAGCGCAGCAGTTAGTGCTTAAAATAAATCACCGGGTGTTCCATATTCGAAAAAAACATGCCTTGGATGAGTTAATCCATCAGCTTGGTATGGACAAGCCAAAGGTTAGAAAAATTAAAAGTTTCAATGCGCCGATGCCTGGAAGAATTATTAATGTGCTCGTTGCGGTGGGAGAGGATGTTGATGCTGGAACTCCATTAATTTCCTTAGAGGCCATGAAAATGGAAAATACTTTAAAATCAAGTGGAATCGGAAAAGTTAAGACCATTCATGTGGCGGCAGGTGCGGTAGTTGAAAAAGGCGCAGCACTTTTCGAATTCGAATAGTTTAATCACTTAATGTTGGGTTAATCTTGCTGTTGTATCTTGGCGCATGAAACCCGCAAGAATGAATATGAAAACGATCAATCGAGAGCTAAGTTGGCTAAGTTTTAATGCACGGGTATTGCAAGAGGCTCGTGATGAAAAAGTACCCTTAATAGAACGGTTTCGATTTCTTGGAATCTACTCCAACAACCTAGATGAATTTTTTAGGGTTCGTGTTGCAGGGGTTCGACGAATGATAAACCTCAAACAAAAAAAAGTTTATGGATACGACGGTACGGCAGAAGAACTCTATAAGGATATCCGAAAAGTGGTGCTTCATCAGCAAGAGCTTTTTGAATCGTGTTATCTGAACCTAACCCAACAATTAATAAAGGAGGGGATTTATTTAGTGGATGACCATACGATTACTCCGAGCCTAACGCATCAAGTATCGTTGTATTTCAAGGAAACCTTCAAACACATGTTGTTTCCGATTATTTTGGATAAAAAAGCGGCGTTTCCGGATTTGCGAGATGACGCGATCTATCTGGCAATAAAAATTCAAAAAAAGGGCCTCGCAAATCGGTATGCAATTCTTCAAATTCCGCCGGGAAAAGCCCGCTTTCATGTAATGACCGAAGGAAAAGATTCCTTTTTTATTCTTGCAGATGATATCATAAGGCTTCATTTATCGAACATCTTCTCGATGTTGCCCTCAGATAAAATTAGTGCATACACTTTCAAATTCACTAGAGATTCTGAATTGGATTTGGATGATGATGTAACCCAATCTTACTCTGAAAAAATCGAACGGAGTTTGAAAAAACGAAAAAAAGGAACTCCTGTGCGTTTTGTATACGATGAATTTATGCCGGAAGACTTATTGTTTTATCTTTTGAATTGCCTTGAATTAAAAAAAGCCACCAATGCTATCCCCGGTGGGAAATACCACAACTTCAAAGACTTTCTTCAATTTCCTGATTTTAACCGAAAAGATTTACTCTTTGCACCACAACCACCGCATCCACATGCCTTTCTAGAATCTGGGCACCAAATTCTTGAACGGATTCAAGAACGCGATGTGTTTTTACATTTTCCGTATCAAAAATTTGACTACATCATTGATGTATTGCGCGAAGCCGCCATCGATCCTTTGGTAACAGAAATCAAAATTAATGTGTATCGCTTGGCACCAGACTCGCAAATCATGCGGGCACTTATCGCCGCTATTTATAATAGAAAACAGGTGGTGGTGGTTATGGAATTGCAAGCCCGTTTTGATGAAGAAAACAACCTGCAGTGGTCTAACCAGTTAAAGGAACATGGTGCTAAGGTAATATACGGTGCCCCCAACCTTAAAGTACACTCCAAGCTCTTATACATTAAACGACAGGATAAAGGGAAAGATCTTTCCATTGCCTATGTAGGTACCGGAAACTTCAATGAACGAACCTCTCGCATCTATACGGATTTTGCCTTATTAACGGCAGAAAAACGCGTAGTGAGCGAAGTGGGTAAAGTGTTTAAGTTACTTGAAAACAACATGGAGCGCGTGAGTTTTCGCCACTTAATGGTCTCTCCCATTAATTACCGAAGAAAAATTGTGCAACTCATTGATAAGGAAATTGCCTTGGCTAAAGCAAAAAAACCAGCGCTCATCCGGATTAAGCTGAACAACCTCACCGACCGACAAATGATTGAAAAGTTGATCGAAGCAAGTATGGCCGGGGTTCGAGTTGAAATGATTGTTCGGGGAATTTGTTGCTTAAAAACGAACCTAAAGAAGAACCCGAACTTGACTGTAATTAGTATCGTAGACCGTTATTTAGAACACGCACGATGCATGGTGTTTGGAAATGATGGGAATCCCTTGTTTTATATTGGAAGTGCTGATTTAATGGAGCGAAATCTGGATTACCGAATTGAAGTAGCTACCCCCATTTTTGACCCTAGCATTCAGGCAGAAATCACAGAGATTTTTGACTTTCAATGGCGTGGAACGGTAAAATCACGTTGGATTACTTCCGATATGAAAAACGAATATCGTCGAACAGAAGGACCTCCATTTCATGCACAGCGGAATCTTTATTTAAAATATGAGTAGACATAATCACTTAACCACAATGTTGATTGATTTGTCTTTCAGGCACGAGACCTTTGCATCCTGATAACCGGGCGCAGAAAAGGTAGCTCGGGCATTATTTGAAAACCCATAAGACTCGGTGGGCATTCCAAGTACGTTTTTATCCAGTTTATCATTTTTGTTTACGTCGTGATATACTGCAATCGCATAGGAACCGGGAGTTAAATTCGTAAAAGTCACCTTGCACTTAAGCTGCTCGATGGCTACTATTTTTCCTTTGAGTTGCTTGCCATAGCTTGGAAAGGTTTCACTCGAATTAAACAAGGCTACATAGGCTTGTCCCTTATTGGAAGGGAATCCACGCACGTTAACTTCTAAACTCACGGTTTCTTTGTTAAACAAACCAACTAGGAGGAGCGCACAACACCATTTGAACATGGAAAGAAAACGTTCGTGTAGAATATTTGTTCACGTTTATGGTCCTTAAGAAATGTTTACCTTTACCTTATGAAGCAAGTACTCGTTACGGGAGGCGCAGGATACATCGGTTCTCACACCATCGTTTCGTTGGTGGATCAAGGCTTTTATCCGGTTATTGTGGACGACTTACGAAATAGTTCCAGGGTAATTCTTGATGGATTAGCCGAATTAACGGATGAGGGTTTTTCATTTATCCCGGTAGATATTTGCGATAAAGACGCGTTGTTTAAGGTATTTGATGCCCATACCTTTGAGGCCATAATTCACTTTGCTGCTTACAAATCCGTGGGGGAATCCTGTGAAGTTCCACTTCAATATTACCAGAACAACCTCATTGGATTAATGAATGTGTTAGAGGCTTGTAACAGGTATTCCATTCCGAAATTCGTGTTCTCCTCCTCTTGCACCGTATACGGAGAGCCGGAACAAAAGCAAGTGTTTGAAACGACGCCAAAACGCTTACCCGAATCACCATACGGATTCACCAAATGGATGGGTGAACAGATTATTGAAGATGTCCACCGAAATTCCGTGCCCTTTCAAACGATTTGCCTTCGATATTTCAACCCGATTGGTGCACACCCAAGTGGATTAATTGGGGAACTTCCGGTTGGAATCCCGAACAATCTATTGCCTTACATCACACAAACGGCCGCTGGAATTCGTTCTCACCTGACCGTATTCGGAAACGACTACCCTACCCCTGATGGAACCTGTATTCGGGATTATGTACACGTTTGTGACGTAGCAGATGCCCATGCGCGTGCGCTATTGTTTACCAGCGAAAACCCATTGGCTGTATTTAATATTGGGACAGGGAAAGGCACTTCTGTGCTCGAAATGATTCAATTCTTCAATGAAGTTTCTGGCATAGATCTTCCGTATCACATGGGATCGAGGCGTGCGGGTGATATCACTGAAATCTTCGCGAATGTTTCCTATTCAAATACGACGCTTGGTTGGAGCGCTAAACGGAGTGTGAAAGATGCCTTGCAGGACGCGTGGAATTGGGAAAAACGTCAAGCCAAATCAAATGATTGATACCCACTGTCACCTGTACGAAGAATCGTTTATCCCATCCCTCGATGAGGTATTGCATCGAGCAAAAGAAGCTGGGGTTACGCAGATTTTACTCCCGAATATTGATGTGGATTCTTGGGAACCCTTATTAAGCCTAATCAATAACCCCATTATTCCTTGTTCGCCCATGCTTGGGTTGCATCCGTGTTATGTAAAGGAAGATGTAAACGATCAGTTGAATATACTTGGTGAACTGCTTAAAATGCATCATGAACAGCTTGTTGCGATTGGTGAAATTGGGATGGACCTCTATTGGGACAAACAATTCCTTACAGAACAAAAACAGGCCTTGAATCAACAAATTGCATGGGCCTTAAGTTATAAGCTGCCGATTGCCATTCACGTTAGGGATGCTTTTGATCCGCTTTTCGAAGTGCTATCTAATTACCAACATACCGAACTCCGTGGCGTGTTTCATTGTTTTACAGGCACAAAAGACCAGGCAGAATATATCCTTCGAACGCATCCTTCTTTTTATTTTGGCATTGGTGGAGTACTAACGTATAAGAATAGTGGATTAGCGGAAGTCGTAAAAACGCTTCCGTTGGATCGCATCGTTTTAGAAACGGATGCACCCTACTTGCCTCCGACACCGCACCGAGGGAAACGAAACGAACCCTCTTATTTAATTCATATTGCCGATGCCTTGAGTAATGTGCTAGCAATTCCTGTTACAGAGGTAAACAAAATAACCTCTGAAAATGCTCGGCGTTTGTTTAATCTTAATGTGCAACACCTATGAAACCACGCATTTTATTAATCTATACTGGGGGTACGATAGGAATGATGGCCAACCCGAGTACTGGAGAATTACAATCCTTGGACTTTGACTACATTCATCAGCAAATTCCTGAAATTGCACGCTTGGATCTTGAGGTTATTCCAATAAGCATTACTCAACCGATCGATTCCTCACACATGCAACCCGCGCATTGGATTGAACTGGTGGAGCTCATAGCACAACATGAAGCCACTGTGGATGGGTTCGTTATCTTGCACGGAACAGATACCATGGCCTATACGGCGTCTGCCTTGAGTTTTATGATTCAAGGCTTAGCTAAGCCAATTGTACTCACAGGATCTCAACTTCCAGTTGGAATATTACGTTCCGACGGCAAAGAAAACCTCTTGGCCGCATTAGAAGTCGCGAGTAAAAAAGACAGTAAAGGTTCCCCTTTGCTGCAAGAAGTGGCTGTATTCTTTCAATCGAAATTATTCCGAGGTAATCGGGTTTCTAAAATTTCTGCACACCAATTTGATGCCTTTGATTCGCCGAACTATCCGTTGTTGGGGGTTGCGGGGGTTGAAATTGAAATTCACACGAACGAGTTGCTTGAGCACCCTAAGACCAACACCGCATATTTTAAACGCCTCGATGCTCGTGTGGGATTAATTAAACTATATCCGGGCATTAATCTCAGTGCCTATCAATCGGTATTTAATACGGAAGTACACTGTGCTGTGGTCATTGAGGCCTTTGGCTCTGGGAATACCCCAAATCACGACCCCTTTGCCAAGGTATTATCTGCGTATGTGGAACAGGGTGGAATTCTTGTTACGATTTCCCAATGCACCAGCGGAAGTATTCAACCGGGGAAATACGCGTCTGGACATTTATTGGCCGAATTAGGCGCTTGGAACGGTACAGACCTTACAACCGAAGCCGCGCTGACTAAATTAATGTGGTATTTAGGAACTTCAACCAATCCCCATCAAGCCGGTTTTTGTACAGTTATCGCCGGAGAAAGCGCTTAGCCTAGGCTTTGATTAGCACTTCTTTGTAGCTGAATAGTCCTCGTAGTCTTCTGTCAGTTCTTGATTCACCTGTGCTGTAACTGAAATTGGAATATAGTCCACCTCAACATTGGTTTTGTCCAGTCCGAAATCTTCCGCAGGCTTTAACCCGGTAGACTTAACGAAGCGATAGGCTTTAACACACAAAATTTGAAACGCGGTAAGCGCATTATCCGTGGATACTCTAGAATTCAATACAATGAATTTGAAGTCGACTTTACCTACTCGATCTTTAATGCACTCAAATACACTTTCGTTGGTGAGTTCGCCTTTCTCGACCATCGTACAATGAATTTTACGCATCATATATTCAATGCGGTGTTCTTCTTTAAATCCTAATTGTAAGGAGACGTAATAGCAAGAACCGTCAATTACTTCGTGTACCGAATAGTGTACACCCCACGGTTCATTTAGGATGTCTAAATGGAGAAACCAAATCACACCTGCTTTGCGTGGGCGCTTCATGAACAAGGAATGATATACCGTTAAATCCAGTTTGTCATGGGAATTACTCCGGGTTGGAAACACTAAGTTAGTTGCCTCATACGGGATTGTCTGATCTTTTTTCACCGCTTCTAATAGGGGGGTAACCGCGGTCATCGGTAAGTATTCGGTAATATTTCTTCGCAATTCTCGCGCCTTGTAATAAAGGAATAATAAAGAGAAAAACGCACTTGCTAAAATCAAAGTAAACCAACCTCCAGATACTATTTTACCAAGATTCGAAAGTAAAAAGACGCCTTCTATTAAAATAAAAACGGTAAATATTAAGACATAAAAACCACGAGCTCTTGGGTTCTTTAATATTAACAAAAACCCCAAAAGTATTGATGTCATCACCATATCTATCGTTATGGCTAGACCATAGGTGTGCTCCATTGCGCTCGATTTTCTAAAAATGGCAATTACCATTAAACAACCCAGCATCAACACCCAATTAATAAAGGGAATGTAAATTTGTCCTTGGTGATCGGAAGGAAACTTCACTTTAAGGTTGGTCCAAAGTTTTAACTTGATGGCCTCATTCATCAGGGTGAAAACCCCTGTGATTAGGGCCTGAGACGCAATAATGGTAGCCGCCGTAGCAATAATTACTGCAAAAATTAATTGGTTTTTGGGTACCATGCTGTAGAACACGGTTGCTCCTTTAGCCAGGGTAAACCCTTCAGAAGTACATAGGGCTGCTTGACCCAAATAATGAAACACCAAAACAGATGAAATCAATACCCAACTGATGCGAATGTTTCCTTTACCGCAGTGACCTAGATCAGAATACAGCGCTTCAGCTCCGGTGGTACAAAGAAATACAGCCCCTAACGCAGCAAAACCTCCGGGTACTGTGGTAACAAAATTGAAGGCTTCGTAAGGATTAAACGCGGCTAATACCGCTGGGTTTTTATAAATATTTATAGCGCCTAAATAAGCAAGGTATGAGAACCAAATAACCATAATAGGGCCAAAGGCCTTTCCAATGGCAGATGTACCAAACTGTTGAATCGTAAACAAGGCAATGATGATTCCAACGACAATAGGAATCACCGGGACATCGGGATTAATGTTATTAATGCCTTCTACAGCCGAAGAAATGGAAATGGCTGGAGTAATGAAACCGTCCGCCAGCAAAGTAGCACAGCCAATCAGTGCTGGAATAACCACCCAACGAACATTTCGTTCTTTAAGCAAGGCAAAGAGGGCAAAAATTCCTCCTTCACCCTTGTTGTCTGCATTGAGTGCAAAATAAATGTACTTAATGGTAGCAAGCAGGATCAAGGTCCAGATCACACAGGATAATCCACCTACCACAAAATCTCTACTTAAATGGGCTCCTTGTCCGGTAATGGCTTGAAAAACATAGAGTGGTGAAGTACCAATGTCACCGAAAACAATTCCAATGGTAATAAGGACACCGGCAAACGAGATTTTATGATAAGAACCAGACATGAAAAAAATTTTGCTAATTTATGTGAAATCGCGCTTAACCAAACTGAAAATCACGAAATTATTTTACGGCAGGAACAGGCGTTTTGTTACACCGAAAAAATGGAATACCTTTGTGCCTGCATTGGAGAGGTGTCCGAGTGGTTGAAGGAGCACGCCTGGAAAGTGTGTATACGCCAAAAGTGTATCGAGGGTTCGAATCCCTCTCTCTCCGCCAAAACCATTGAAAAGCCTAGCATCGCTAGGTTTTTTTATTTAAGGACAGAGCCAAGCTTGCTTGGGTGAATGGCCAGAAATAAAAAAGAGAAACCACGAAGTGGTAGCTTTTCAATGGTTTTGAAGCACATCCCCTTGGGTTCACGAGCGACAGCGAGTAATCCCCAATTACAAGCAGCGTTTGGTTTTCAATTTGGTTGACGCCCCCCCCTTGGGTTCACGAGTTCAACATCGCAGCGCTAAGATGAACATTGCGTTAGCGAGTACTCCCTAAAATCATGGCAATCAATTACCCTGGGTGCGGGTTTAAACCCGCACCCAGGAATAAACCCACACCCGAGAAAGTTTACACCTTCTCGTGGAATTGACATCTTAAAAAGAACTTTTAGTTCACAACAAGAATTATTTAGAGATAAAGCCGCACATTTAATTCATATAAATCAAAAAAACACCCATTAATTTTGTAGAAACGTAGACACCAAAACCATGAACCTACTGAAAAAAATCGTTTATCCTTCTTTAATAATTGGAGCTACTCTAATTTCTCTTTCTTTCACAGAAAGCAATAAAAAAGAAAACACAAAAGATGAATTGTGTTATGATTTCTATATTAAATGCAAGGGTTCCAATCAATTCACAGAAACGGTAAAAGCGAAAAGCCTTTCCGTGGCTAAAACCATGCTAACAAACCGCTACCCATCGTGTACTGTTCAAACCAAATCAACTAACGGTCATAAGTGTGAATAAAACATTTTTGTACTGAACAAGTACGAAAAAAGAACTAATCAATTTTTATAAACCCCTATGCAATGGGTAATTGCTTAAATATATTTCACTATGAAAAACGTTCCATCATTTAAAAATCTAAATACGTCTCTTCTTACGAAAATATTTTTTGTCGCAGTTATTTGTTTCCAAGGAAAGCTTCACAGTCAACCCATAAGAATTCAAGCACAATTAACTCAACGCGATGGAATTTACTATGATGGCGAGATCGTCTTCAATGGGTTTATTGTTTCACTAAATCAAGGTCAGCCCAGCACGAAATACGAAATTCAAGCTGGTAAGCCTAAAGGGGTTTTCACTTTTTACCATTTTGATTCCAACTTCAAAAAAGAAAACTATAAAGACACGGCGGAAATAAGAAAACTCGAAAAACTTAACGAAGAAATTTCATTAAAAATAAAATCCTTAGTCGAGGATACAAATAAGACGAGTCAGGAACTCGCTGCTTTTATTGATAATGAGATCGGAGGGGGTAAAAAGCTTACTAAATTATTAGCAAAAAAAAGTGAAAACAAACTCGGAGAAAAACAACAACAACTTTGGGAAAGATATAATTCGATTTTAAAAAGCATTAGTAATGCTAAAAATGAGTTGACTACTAATTACTCAAAATTATCATCCAACAAAAAGAACCTGGAGAAGGAAATTAATAAACTACAATTTGTTCCAAAGATTAAAGAAGAATATGACTATGAAGGACAGAATAAAACTGGAGATTTTATAGAGTATTATGAAAATGGCAAGATTAAACGTCAAGGCATGTTCAATACCAACTTATACAACGGGAGCTGGGTTTATTATTACGAAAATGGAAATATTAAAGCAGAAGGTAAATTTATAAATGGTAATGGGCAAGATGTTAGTGAGAATTCAGGAATACCCAAAAACGGACGAGAAGGGATTTGGATTTTTTATTATGAATCCGGTGAAAAGGAACAAGAATCAATATTTAAGTCGGGAAAAATAAATGGTGAGTTTAAAACATTTTTTAAAAACGGAAATATTGAAACTATTGAAACTGATATTAATGGTATCGCAAATGGAGCCTACCGCAAGTATTTCGAAAATGGGAAATTAAAAGAAGAAGGAAATTTTAATAACAATAAAGTTCATGGAATTGTCAAAAAATATAACGAATCGGGTAATTTACTTTATGAGGTTAATTGTGATAAAGGAATTAAGAACGGAATAGAACGAGAGTTTTTTACTTCGGGAATAACTAAAAAAGAGTTTCAATATAAAAATGGAAAGCAAGATGGTCTTTGTAAAGATTATTATGAAAACGGAAATATAAAATCCGAAATTACCATGCGAAATGATAAAGAACATGGTCCTTTTAAATCATATTTTGAGAATGGTAATATTGAATTTTCAGGAACAACCGATTCTTCTTCACTAGCCAAATCAAACTTAATCGGAGAACTAATTCAGTATAATGAAGATGGTAATATAAAAACAAAATTTTTGTTTCATAAAAATGGAATTATGGAAGAATTACCAAATAAATCAGTCGTTTCAAGTTCGAATACTAATTATTCAACACAAAATCATCAATGCGTATGGTGTGGTAGAAGTTTCAAGGGTTTAGGATATAGAAACAATGATTTAAGTGTTTATAATAAAGATTGTAATCGCTGTGGGTCTTTGACAGAAGATTTTCTGAAAATACTAGTTCAATGGGGGGTGAACTATTCGGATTGGTTGTGTTCGAAAAAATGTTGCGTTGAAAATTGTCAATAACAAATACAAAAAAGAAAACTATGTTCAAAAAAATAATCTATCTCTTTGTTTTTATAATTCAGGGAATACATGCTCAACAATTAATACATGGAAAAGCCAGTCTTATCGAATTTAATAATAGCACCTCGAAATTTATTGTTCCATCAGGAAAAACTTGGCAAATCAACAAGGTTTTCTCTATTCCTCATTGTGAAAATTGTCACAATGTAAAGATTCTTATTAAAAGTATAAACGGAACAGAATTAACAAACTTAAATACTAAAAAATTCGGGCCAACGATTTATAATCCAAGTACTTACTACTGGGACAATCCTTTACCATTGACTCTACCTGAAAATAGTGTAATAGAATTTATCATTCTTGAAAAAAAAGATGGAGAACCATCTGTTCTCAGTTCGAGATTTGCATTTATAAATTATTTAGAATTCGACGAATAACCCCCTACTTCACCAGCGCGCGCAAGAATATGATCTCGCTCTCTAGGTGTTTGATGCGTTGTTCGTACTGCTCCATGAGTTTATCGGGAGCTAAATAGGTTGACGTTCCCATGGTACTGTTGTCACCTTCCTGGGTGCAGTTATTGAAAATATTCTTGTGGTCAAACCCCAAGATTTCCATGGGTTCAATGCCCAAAACCCGTGAGATTTCATTTAAGCGGTTAATGGTTAATTGGGTTTCTCCGGCCTCAATTTTAGAATAGGCCCGCGTACTCAAACCCAATTGAGTGGCCATATATTCTTGCGTGTAATTCTTTAACTCACGCAATTGCTTTAGCTTCTTTTCTGGATGTTCTATCATGGAAACCGGCATTAATAGTTCAAAGATAGAAAAAATTGTTCTTAATTCCTGGGGGCTTTATCCCTGGGTGCGGGTTTAAACCCACACCCAGGAATTAAACGAAGAAAACAAGGCCATGTGTACTTCCCTGGTCGCTTCCCAGTGGGCCATGTGACCCGCATGTGGTATGATAACGACTTCGGGTAATGTCGCACCGTTTAAGGCCGCTACGCGATCCTGTAATTCCTCTACGCTTACCAGGCGGTCCAAGGCGCCATGGATGATTTGAATTCTAGTTGGTATGTGAGCCACTAATTCCGTATAATCGGTGCGGCTGCGCATTGCTAAAGCCGCATAGGCGATTGCATCCGATGTTATGGTTTCCGATTCGCGCTTCAATGCCGTAATTTGTTCATTAAACGCTGCTGGATCCACAAATAAATTAGGGATTGCCTCATTAATAAACAGCTGCTTTCCAGTATACGCGATGCGCGCAACCCGCACTCGATCCGCTTGCTTGGCCTCGCTGTCTGACCAATAATTTGAGTTCAACAAGGTAACACGGCTTGGCTTACATGCCGCATGAGCCAACAATGCGATGGCCACATAACCGCCCATGCTGTGACCAACGATCCTGTAATCCTGAATGTTAAGGTGAACTAACACCTTCTCTACCTCATCTGCCATAAAACGAATGCTCGGCTCGTTCACTGTGTCAACAAGGGGTGAATTCCCGTGACCGGGTAAATCGATAAGTATGTGTGTTCCTGGAATGGTGGCTAAATTCAAGGGTTCCCACATGGTGGAAGACTCTAAAAAGCCATGTAAGTATACCGTTACCGGTCCTTCGCCGATTGCTTGATAATGCAGCAGTTTAGCCACGGTTCATGAGGTCTTCTATCGCTTCCGCCTCAATTGGTATGTTCCGCATTAAGTTGTGGGGTTGACCACTGGCCTGAACCACCACGTCATCCTCTAAGCGAATCCCGAGGCCTTCAGCCGGAATATAAATTCCTGGTTCTACGGTAAAGACCATATTCGCTTGAATCGGTTCGTGCCATAATCCTACGTCGTGCGTGTCTAACCCAAGGAAATGCGATGTGCCATGCATAAAGTACTTTTTGTACGCTGGCCAAGCCGGGTCTTGTGATTTAATGTCTTCCATGGAAATTAAGCCAAGATTCACCAATTGCTCCTCCATTAGAGTACCCACTTGCTTGTGATATTCGGCCATGATGGTTCCTGGGACTAATAATTTCGTTGCTTCATTTTTCACGTGAAGCACCGCATTATACACTGCTTTTTGACGTGGCGTGAAGCGTCCATTCACCGGGATACAACGCGTTAAATCGGAAGAATAATTAGCATATTCTGCCCCCACATCCAGCAACATTACGTCGCCATCTTGACATTGTTGATTGTTCTCAATATAATGTAAAACACACGCATTCTTACCCGAAGCAATAATTGGGGTATACGCAAATCCTTGAGAACGATTTCTTAGAAATTCATGGGCGAATTCCGCTTCAATTTCATATTCCCACACGCCCGGTTTAACAAAATCCAACACACGCCGGAATCCTTTTTCCGTGATGTCGCAAGCGGTTTGCATGAGTGTAAGTTCAGCCGCTTCTTTGATGGATCGTGTTTTGTGTAAGATCGGTGCTGATTTATACACTTGATGGGCAGGGTAATCAACTTTTACTTGCTTTATAAATCGATCTTCACGCGTCTCCACTTCGGTATTGGCGCGGAGGTGTTCGTTCGTGTTGAGATAAATCCCTTGCGCTTCCGCCATTAACTGCTTGAATATAGTCGGGAACTGAGTTAACCAATACACGGTTTTAATGCCTGAGGTTTCAAGGGCCTTTGCTTTCGTTAGTTTCTCTCCTTCCCAAATGGCAATGGTTTCATTGGTTTCACGAAGAAACAAGACCTCGCGATGGGCGGGATTACTTGCCGTTGGAAATAAAACTAGAATAGATTCTTCTTGATCTACGCCCGATAAATAAAAAATATCTCGATGCTGCTGAAAAGGCATGGTTGCATCCGAAGAAATGGGATAAATATCATTAGAATTAAATACCGCCAAGGTGTTAGAGGTCATGTACTGAATGAACTTTGCTCGGTTAGCTATAAAAAGTTCGCGGTCTATTTGATGGTATTTCATTCCTTATTTGATCTTGCTAAATCGTAATTGGTGCGTTCCGTTGCTCGACTCAAACGAATACCATAAGTCTTCCTTTGTAAGCCGATCAATAGTGAAGTTTGTCGCTGTATTATTTACCATGGGGGTTAATTTATACGTACTGTCCGCAAATATTTTTAATACCGTGCGTTCCCCTGCAATATCCCATCCGCCACCGTAAGAATGATAGGCTCCAGCCGTATCAATATATGCCCGCTCAAAGGTTCCTCCTTCATTAAAAGTTTCTATAAAATTTTGGACCAAGACCGTATCGCTATAATCAAAGCCATTCATAAAATAGGCGTTCATTTTCCATTCACCCATGATATGGCCCTTGGCTAATTTACGCAATCCGCCTTCAGGGTATTTCGCGCAAGAAGCCGCCAAGGCAAGCGATAAGACCAATAATAATAGATTTTTCATACATACAATTTTAACAAAGTAACAAAAAAAGCCTTAAGATTCCTCATCGGTGAACCAGCTGGCATAGCGTACGTAATTCTTACTGATTCGTTCCACTTCGCCTGTAAAGAGCTCCGGAGAAAGGGTTTTTACTTTTTTAGCAGGAACCCCGGCATAAATGCTCCACGATTCAACCCGTGTACCCTCGAGTAATACGGATCCTGCGGCAATGATACAATTCGATTCGATGTGGCAATTATCCATAACAATGGCGCCCATACCCACCAAGACAAAATCCTCTATTGTACAACCATGCACCAAGGCATTGTGGCCAATAGAAACGGAATTCCCAATCGTAAGTGTTGTTTTTTCAAAGGTGCAATGCAATACTGCACCGTCTTGAATGTTTACTTGGTTTCCTATTCGTATGCTATTTACATCACCGCGAACTACGGCATTGAACCATACCGAACATTGATCTCCCATTACCACATCACCTACAACGGTTGCATTTTCAGCGAGGTAGCAATTCGATCCAAAAACGGGGGTGTTTCCCCTACATGATTTAATTAGTGCCATATTACGACCACGAGGTTCCGTCTTTACTGTCCTTAATTTGAATTCCTGCCTTTGCAAGACCGTCCCGAATCATATCCGAGGTGGTCCAGTCTTTTTGTTCTCGCGCTTGTTGACGCAAGGTAATAACCATATCCATAACGCCAGAAAGCCGTTGGTTTTCTTCCTTTTTAGACGGTTCTATTCCCAACACATCCTGAACGAATGCATGCATGGCTTGGTTAAACCGCAATAAATCTTCCTGGGTTAACTGTTCTTTACCTTCATTTATCGCATGAATATATTTTACCGCATCAAACAAGGAAGCGATTAAAATCGGTGCATTAAAATCATCACAAATCGCAGCCTCTGCAGCGCTTAGTACCTTCGCGACCTCGAACGAGGAGGTGTTACTTGGGGTAAGCTTTTCTAGTAAGGAAAGTCCTTCCATCAAGCGTTCAAAACCCTTTTCCGACGCGTTGAGTGCTTCTTCGGTAATGTCTAAGGTGCTTCGATAGTGGGCTTGTAACATGAAGAACCGAACAACCGCTGCGGGATATGGCTTAGTAAAAAGGGTCGAGGTTCCATCAATAATTTCTTTCGGAAGGAAATAATTCCCAAAGGACTTGCTCATTTTCTGCCCATTCACATTAAGCATGTTAGCATGCATCCAATACCGTGCGGGATTACACCCGAAAGAACCACAGTTTTGAGCGATTTCGTCCTCGTGGTGTGGAAATTTTAAATCCAAGCCCCCACCGTGAATATCAAACTGTTTTCCTAGATATTTGGTAGACATGGCTGTACATTCTATGTGCCATCCTGGGTTACCGTTGCCCCACGGAGAACGCCAAACCTGCATGTCTTCTGGATTTGCTTTTTTCCAAAGGGCAAAATCTGCAAAAAAGCGCTTTTCGTCTTGTGCATTGAGCGACCGAGTTTCCTGTTCTAGCTCATCTACTTTTCTGCCACTGAGTGTACCATAATTATGCTGCTGCATATAGGTTTTCACGTCAAAATAAACCGAACCATTCACCACATAGGCAAAACCGTTTTCAATGATTTGCTCAATCACTTCGATCTGTTCTTGGATGTGAGCAGTTGCAGTGGGTTCTATACTCGGTGGCAACAAGTTATATAATTGCTGAAGCGCTTGAAATTTAACATTGTACTTGTAAACAATTTCTAAGGATTGAACTTGCTCCAAGCGCGCTGCAGATCCAATGCTGTCAACTTCTTGACCGGCACTGTTTGTGATGTGTCCAGCATCCGTAATGTTTCGCACATATTTCACCTTGTAGCCCAAATACAAAAGGCAACGGTATATAAAATCAAAATTAATAAAGGTGCGCATGTTACCCATGTGCGGCTCACTGTAAAGGGTTGGACCGCACACATACATGCCGACATGGTCTTCATGCAAGGGAACAAAGTTTTCCTTTTTTCCTGATAAACTATTATAAATAACGAGTTGATGGTCTGACTTCACGCGTTTGGTTTGATTTACACAAAGGTAGGAAAAGCCCACAAATAAGCTTAATTCCAACGCGAAATCCATTCGGGATTATTATTAATTTTGACCATGAACAAATGGACACTTATTGTCCCTGCTGGAGGGGTTGGAAGTCGCATGGGGGCAAATCGACCGAAGCAATACCTTGAAATTGCAGGAAAACCGATCCTCATATACACCCTAAAGGCCCTAGACCAACATTTTGATCAGCCAAAATTTATAGTGGCTATGGCCCCGGAGTGGATGGAATACACGCTTCCTTTTATACAAGAAGCTGGATTAACGGAACGATGCACGCTGGTTGCCGGGGGGAAAGAACGGTACGACTCTGTAAAAAATGCGCTAAATGAAGTACGTACGCCGTGGGTCGGAGTTCACGATGCAGTTCGCCCCTTTGTATCACGAGAAACGATTGAACGACTTTGCGAACACATAAAAAGTCATGCAGCCGTAATTCCGGTGGCGGGATTAAAAGAGTCTTTACGGAAGAAAACATCCACGGGATCAGAGGCCGTTGACCGGTCTCAGTATGTTAATGTACAAACGCCTCAGTGCTTTCACGTGTCCTTACTCAAACGCGCGTACGAACTTCCATTTAACGAGGCGGTAACCGATGATGCAAGCTTAGCGGAACGCCTGGGGGAAGAAATTTACACGGTAGTTGGCAACGATGAAAACATAAAAATTACAACGCCTTTAGATTTAGTGCTTGCAACTCATTTAATTCAAACGCAATGATCCAGCCGTCCTTTCTCCAGCCGGGGGATACAATATACATTACCGCTCCAGCCAAAGCCATTGAAGAATCCGTTGTGTTGGAGGCAAAAAAAACACTCGAAACCTGGGGCTTAATTGTTCGTGTTGCCCCGCATTGTTTAGGTAGAGCGGCGTATTTTTCGGGTACGGATGCGGAGCGCTTAGCTGATTTCCAACACGGATTAGATGATCCCTCGATCAAAGCAATTCTCTGTGCAAGAGGGGGCTATGGGTGTGTTAGAATTGTGGAGGAACTGAATTGGACCGCCTTTCAACAAAACCCAAAATGGATTATCGGATTTAGCGATGTAACAGTATTTCATCAAAAAATAAATCAATTGGGTGTTGAAAGTATTCATGGAATTATGCCCCTTGGGTTTACGGACGGGTCCATGGAGGCAAAGGAAACCTTACGTAACGCCCTGTTCGGAGAATCAATACGCATTGAAGCATTGCCAGCCAAAGAAAACTGTGTTGGAACAGCTAAGGGAAGGCTTATCGGGGGGAATATGACCATTATTTACAGCTTAATTGGCACCGAATTGTCCTACGATTTTAAAGACAAGATTCTATTTATTGAAGACATCGGAGAACACATCTACAAAGTAGACCGGATGCTGCATGCGTTCAAGTTGGCTGGAATCTTTAATCAAATTAGCGGACTTATTCTCGGTGGATTTACAGCAATGGAAGACACGGATGTTCCGTTTGGAAAAACGATTGAAGCATTAATATCAGAACAGGTGTCTAACCTAGGTATCCCTGTGGCCTTTAATTTTCCTATTGGACACATATCCGATAATCAAGCGGTCGTGGTTGGACGAAGCGTAGTCCTGAAGGTAACAGAAGAGAAAACCACGCTGCTTATCTAAAATGATTCTAAATAAAAACCATGTTTTCATTCGATTGTTCTATACCTTAACTTTGCACCTGATAATATAATAAACTATGTCTGTACGATCAGCTTTTTCATCATCCATCATTAAGAAAGTTTGGATGGCCCTAACGGGACTTTTTCTGTGTACCTTTCTTATCGGTCACTTAGCGGGAAACATGCAACTTATTCTCAAAACCGGAGAAGAAGGGCGCAGAGCCTTTAATGAATATGCCTATTTTATGGCACACAACCCATTCATTAAGGTGCTTTCATACGTAACCTATTTTTCTATTATTTTTCACGCAGTTCAAGGCTTCTATTTAACGTATCAAAACAAAAAAGCAAGACCTCAGGGCTATGCGTATACCAAACCTGGCGCAAACAGTTCCTTGCCGTCTCGCTACATGGCCGTTTTAGGCACCTTGATTTTAGTGTTTATTGTAACGCACATGGCAAACTTTTGGTGGAGAGCAAAGATTAAAGAAGACATTCCGTTGCACTACAAAACTATCACGAAAGAGCAAATGCAGCAGAAAATTAAGTTCACCTATGTTCTAACCACGAAAGGAGAATACATGCCGTTCAGCGTAAAAGAAGAAAATTCCGGAATGTACTATGACTTGCGTACTGGACAGCCCTTAATGAATAAGGCAGATTCTTGCATCTACAGAATAAAGAATCACCAAGAGTTGTATGATAAAGATACAGACTTAAAAATTACAGAGGGTTATAAAGACCTTTACACCGTGGTTATGGACTTTTTTAATCCGAAGAAAAACGACATGGCTCTTGCGTATTTATTGTTGTATGTGGTCTCCATGGCAGTGCTTGCATTTCACTTATGGCATGGGTTCGCTTCCGGCTTTCAGTCGCTTGGGTTGAACCACAAACGTTACACACCGATTATCCAAGGAATAGGTAAACTGTTTGCCTTGGCGGTACCGGGCTTATTTGCCTTAATTACCATTTTAATTTATTTGAAATAACGATTTAATCATATTACCGATGTCAAAATTAGACGCTAAGATTCCGGAAGGACCATTATCAGAAAAGTGGACCAACCATAAAAACCACATGAAATTAGTGGCGCCAAACAACCGTCCGAAAATCGATGTGATTGTTGTTGGTACGGGATTGGCTGGAGCCTCTGCCGCTGCTTCACTTGGTGAAATGGGCTACAATGTAAAGGCCTTTTGCTTTCAAGACTCTCCACGTAGGGCGCACTCGATTGCAGCACAGGGTGGAATTAACGCCGCAAAAAATTATCAAAATGATGGGGATTCTGTGTATCGCTTGTTCTATGATACCATCAAAGGAGGTGATTACCGTGCGCGTGAAGCAAACGTACACCGATTGGCTGAGGTTTCAGGAAACATCATTGACCAATGTGTTGCTCAAGGAGTTCCCTTCGCAAGAGAATATGGCGGGTTATTAGACAACCGTTCTTTTGGAGGAACACAGGTTCAACGTACATTTTATGCGGCAGGTCAAACTGGACAACAGCTTTTATTGGGTGCATATTCTGCATTATCTCGTCAAATCGGTTTAGGTCGTGTGAAAATGTACCACCGTCATGAGATGTTAGACTTAGTGGTCGTTGATGGAAAAGCGCGAGGTATTATTGCACGAAACCTTGTTACTGGTGAAATCGAACGTCACAGCGCACACGCAGTGGTTATTGCTTCTGGCGGATACGGAAACGTATATTTCCTATCAACAAACGCCATGGGAAGTAATGTTTCTGCAGCATGGAAGGTACATAAGCGTGGCGCTTATTTTGCTAATCCGTGTTTTGTTCAGATTCACCCAACCTGTATTCCGGTACACGGAACCAACCAATCCAAATTAACCTTAATGTCTGAGTCCTTAAGAAACTCTGGACGCATTTGGGTTCCTGCCAAAAAAGAAGACGCAGAAGCCATCCGAGAAGGGCGATTAAAGCCAACTCAGATTGCGGAAGAAGATCGGGATTATTTCTTGGAACGACGATATCCAGCCTTTGGAAACCTAGTTCCACGTGATGTAGCATCTCGAGCGGCTAAAGAACGTTGCGATGCCGGATTTGGAATTGAAGCTAACGATACCAACGAAGGAGTTTACCTAGATTTCTCATCAGAAATTAGAAGCAAAGGAAAACAAGCGGCATTTGCTAAAGGAGATCATAATCCTTCTGAAGAAACCATTCTTGCCTTAGGAAAAAAATGGATTGAGGAAAAATACGGGAACTTGTTTCAGATGTATGAGAAAATCACTGACGAAAACCCATATGAAACGCCAATGAAAATTTATCCTGCCGTGCATTATACCATGGGTGGCGTTTGGGTTGACTATAACCTTCAGAGTACGATTCCTGGATGTTTTGTAACGGGTGAAGCAAACTTCTCTGATCACGGAGCGAACCGATTAGGTGCTTCCGCGTTAATGCAAGGCTTGGCCGATGGATACTTCGTACTACCGTATACCTTATCAAATTACTTAGCAGACGATATCCGAACAGGAACCATTTCAACGGATGCGCCAGAATTTGAAGCAGCAGAACAAGAAGTTAAGGAGCGAATTGAAATGTTCTTGAATAATAAAGGAACAAAATCTGTAGATTATTTCCATAAAAAACTGGGATTAATCATGTGGAATAAAGTAGGAATGGGAAGAAACGAAGCTGGATTAGAAGAAGCCATTGAAGAAATAAAGGCTTTGCGTGAATCCTTTTATGCGGATGTTTTTGTTCCGGGCGATGCGAATGAAATGAACACTGAACTTGAAAAAGCGCTGCGTGTTGCAGATTTCATCGAATTAGGCCAACTGATGGCAGTAGATGCCTTAAACCGTAACGAATCCTGTGGTGGACATTTCCGTGAAGAATATCAAGATGCTGAAGGAGAAACACTGCGCGATGATGAAAACTTTAAAATGGTAGCTGCATGGGAATACCAAGGAGGAGATGCAAAAAACGCGACCTTACATAAAGAAGAATTAAAATACGAATTCATTAAAATTGCAGCGAGAAACTACAAATAAAGAAACGACTTATGGCAACTAAATTTATCAATATTACCCTTAAAATTTGGCGTCAAAAGAATAGCC
>Ga0315907_10001633_pt1 | contig 29993 bp, 39 predicted proteins | sample LakEriMetagenome_3_FD_203525 | JGI IMG/M metagenome (GOLD analysis project Ga0315907, IMG submission 203525) | Freshwater fungal communities from buoy surface, Lake Erie, Ohio, United States - Buoy 12 MA123 | ecosystem: Environmental > Aquatic > Freshwater > Lake > Lake biofilm | place: USA...
CTTCCCCCACGACCTCGCTGGCCTCCAAGAATATCTCCGAAAATATCTCCAAAGATATCACCTAGATCACCAAAATCTCCGCCTTGGAATCCACCACCAAAGCCGCCACCACCCATGCCACCTTGTTCAGCTGCATGTCCCATTCGGTCATACATGCTTCTTTTTTGATCATCCATGAGAATGTCAGCAGCGTGAGAGGCTTCTTTGAATTTTGCTTCAGCTTCTTTGTTACCAGGATTTTTATCCGGGTGAAACTGCATGGCCAATTTTCGATAGGCTTTTTTAATTTCATCTTTAGTTGCCGTTTTAGAGACACCTAAGATTTCGTAGTAGTCACGTTTATCACTCATACCCACATAACAAGAAAGCCCCTCAGGGGGCTTTCTTGGTCCTCATTAAGAGATTAAATTAAACTTCTTTGTAGTCAGCGTCTACGACATCGTCTCCGTCATCTTTCTTAGACGATCCAGCGTTTCCTTGCGCTTGTCCGTCGGCCGCACCGGCACCTTGACCGGCATCAGCTCCAGTTCCTTGGTACATGAACTGGGCCAGGCTGTGAGCGACGTTTTGTAGTCTTTCAGTCGCTGCTTTAATTTCGTCCAAAGACTCTGAGGTGAGTTTTGTTTTGGCTTCACTAATCGCTCCTTCAAGTTCAGTTTTCTTATCTGCTGGAACTTTATCTCCAGCATCCTTGAGTGCTTTTTCAGAAGCAAACACAAGGCTATCAAGATTATTTCTAGCATCAACAACTTCGCGACGCTTTTTATCTGCATCACGGTTTTTCTCTGCATCTGCCACCATGCGCTTAATTTCATCTTCAGTAAGACCTGAGTTTGAAGTAATCACGATGTTTTGAGATTTACCAGTTGCCTTATCTGTAGATGTCACGTGAACAATACCGTTAGCATCAATATCAAAAGTCACTTCAATTTGAGGCACTCCACGTGGAGCTGGGTTAATCCCTGTTAAATCAAAGCGACCAAGAGTTTTGTTATCAGCAGAGAACTCACGCTCACCTTGCTGAACATGAATTGAAACCGCTGGTTGATTATCAACGGCCGTTGAAAACACTTGAGATTTCTTCGTAGGAATTGTTGTATTCTTTTCGATGATTTTTGTAAAAACACCACCAAGAGTTTCAATACCAAGTGAAAGAGGAGTCACGTCGAGAAGAAGAACGTCTTTCACGTCACCAGCAAGAACACCACCTTGGATGGCAGCACCAGCAGCTACAACTTCATCCGGATTCACACCTTTAGAAGGCTCTTTACCAAAAATCTCTTTTACTTTTGCTTGAACGATCGGCATACGAGTCGCTCCACCAACGAGAATCACTTCGTGAATTTCATTAAGTGAAAACCCAGAGTCATTAATCGCCGTTTTACATGGAGTGACTAATTTATCAATCAAATCAGAAATCAAAGACTCAAATTTTGCACGAGATAAATTCAAGTTTAAATGCTTAGGTCCAGTTGCATCCATTGTGATAAACGGAAGATTGATATCCGTTTGAGTCACTGATGAAAGCTCATGCTTAGCTTTTTCAGCTGCTTCTTTTAAACGCTGAAGCGCCATTTTATCATTCTTAAGATCAATACTTGTTTCCTTCTTAAATTCCTCAGCAAGCCAGTTGATGATTCTGTAGTCAAAGTCCTCACCACCTAAGAATGTGTCACCATTAGTAGACTTAACTTCAAAAACACCATCAGAAGTGATTTCAAGAATAGAGACGTCGAAAGTACCACCGCCAAGATCGAAGACGGCAATATTTTTATCTTTTTTAGAATCTAGTCCATAAGCAAGAGCAGCAGCAGTTGGCTCATTGATAATTCTTTTGACATCAAGACCAGCAATACGACCGGCATCTTTTGTCGCCTGTCTTTGAGCATCGTTAAAGTAAGCAGGAACCGTGATAACGGCTTCAGTCACTGCTTGCCCAAGATAGTCTTCAGCAGCTTTCTTCATTTTTTCTAAAACTTTTGCTGAAATTTCTTGAGGAGAATATTCTTTCCCATCAACTTTTACCCAAGCATCACCATTTTTATTCGCTAAGATATCAAAAGGAGCAATCCCTTTAAAATGAGTCGCTTCTTTATCAGTAAACTTACGACCAATAAGACGTTTTACACCAAAAAGTGTTTTCGTAGGATTCGTGACGGCCTGACGTTTGGCCACTTGACCTACAAGGTTTTCACCATTGTTAGCAAAACCAATAATTGATGGTGTTGTGTTATGACCTTCAGCATTTGGAACAATTTTGTAAGCGCCATTTTCCATAACGGCTACACATGAGTTTGTTGTACCTAAGTCAATTCCAATAATTTTTCCCATATCATTCTCCTTATAAACTGTTTAACTTTATTGTTTATCGTTGGCGACCACAACCTTTGAGGCCCTGATCACTCTTCCATTTAACGTATAACCTTTTTGAAATTCCTTGATCACTTCATTTGGCTTTTTCCCTTCAACGTATTCTTGCGCCATGGCCTCATGAAAGTTTGGATCAAATTCCTTACCAACTGATTCGATCGGAGTCAGTCCATGCTTGCCCATCGTATCTAAAAATTGCTTCTGGATCATATCCAAACCAAAAACGAGATTCTTAACTTTTTGGTCCTGATCACCCCTGAGCATATCAATGGTGCGATCGAAATTATCAGCAACCTCTAAGAGATCTCTAATCACTCTCTCATTACCAAACTTAATCAGTGACTCTTTTTCACGTTCCATTCTTTTACGGTAATTATCCATCTCCGCAGCGATATAAAAATACTTCGCCTTATAATCAACCTCTTCTTTCTTCTCTTCTTTTGCTGCCTCCTGAGTCACTTCCACTGTCTCTTGGTCAGCCGAAGTCTCAGCTTTTTTCTCATCTTTGTCATTCGCGTTCGTCTGCATAAATTCTCACTGATTGAAGTCTTTCTTATGACTCAAGATGGGGTCGGTCCTATTAATGTCAATGTGGACGAGTTAAAATCTTAGAAACGATCAATAAGCTGCCTGGCGGCATTTTGTCAGACAATGCTTAAGTAACTGATATCTTTATTATTGATAAAGCGTTAACTCCGAACAGCTCAAGCCTTGCTCACAGAGGATGAGGATATTAGCAGAGATCTGAAAAGTGACAGCAGTACCTGATTGGGAAAGAACAAAGGATTCTGCATTCATCTGCGTGATTGGGATCACTTTTTCTTTAACGACCTTTTTAGTTATCTTATCTAGTCCAGTTTGAATGAGACTCTTCTCAGTGAAGCTCACAACAATAAGATAGTTTCCACAATCAGAGCTCAGACACGAGCGCTTTTCTAGATCTAAATCTCTCCACTTCGTAGTCAGCAGAGTCTGTTTGGGATTAACGCCCTTAACAGCAGACTGAGAACTCAGTTGCCTCTGAGATTCCACTCCACAAGAGATCAGAAAAAAAGAACTCAAGATCATGATGATTAAGTTCATGCTCAATATTATAGGGAGGTTCACGACCAACGAGTTAAGTCGCTGAATTTGGCCCTTAATCATGGACTTCGTTGCCAATTTTTCAGGGCAAAATTACACTAACTTGGCCCTAAAAAGATCATCCATGAGTGAATCAAGGAGAACATAGCCTTGGGAATTAAGGCGCATTCTTCCTTCATGATAAGAGCCATAAGATTGATGCACCCAATGATTGAATATTTCATCATGTTTGGCCGAGAAAAATTCAGGCTTCCAGCCATCTGAAGTTCTCAGAGAGAGATAGGCTTTTTCTAAACTAAGCTCAGCTTCTCCTAGTTTTTCAATTTCTATATCAGGCCGTGAAACTTTCCATTTATAGCGAAGGGCCGAATCGCTGGAGAGATTTAAGTAGCCCGTGCCTGTAGGCCCTAAAGCAGCTACAGACTCTCCTCTCCAATATCTAAGATTATGAACCGATTCGAAACCCGGCCGAGCAAAATTTGAAACCTCATAGTGATTAAAACCCTGAGAGCGTAAATAATCACTCACCAAAAGATACTCTTCTCGAATATAGTCATCATCTGGTAGAGCATCAATCAGTGGATACTTTGAGCGGGCATTCAGGATATATAAACTGATATGTTGAGGCCGATAAGATAAAAGCTGATCTAGTTCACTTTTAATATCACGCTTTTTTTCCTGAGAAAAAGGTATGCCCAATAAAAAATCCAGTGAAAAATTGAGTTGCTCCTTCTGGCAGTAACTCAATAACTCATGACTCTCGTGGAGAGAATGAGAGCGATCCATGATCGTGATAAATCGTGGATCTAAAGTTTGTGTCCCAATGGAGATTCGATTTAATCCGATATCTCTCCAGGCCATTATCATGTCAACGGTCCAAGTCCCTGGATCAATTTCCATGGTAAATTCACAATCTGCAGAAAGCTTTAAAGAAGATTTTAAAAAATGCTTGAAGTACTCAGCTCCCTTGGTGCCCCACAAAGAAGGAGTCCCGCCACCCAAGTAAACACTCTTGAGTTCTGACCATTGGGCCTTCTGTTCTGACAATAACTCTTCATGCATCCGCCAGCTCTGGTCTAAAAACTGATGGAAATCCTCAAGTTGATTGGATGCCGGATCATACTGCTTTTTATAAAAATCGCAGTAATTGCAGAGATGCTTACAGAATGGAACATGTAAATACAGACTTGAGACATGAGTCATGAATGAGAAATTCCTTCAAAAAAATCTGAACCGCGAGGATAATAGACTCTACTGAGAATCCCATCAATAAGGAAGATATGAAAATTGAGCAAGTTCAACTAAGTAATAAATTAAATACACTTTTTATCAATTCTCCCGGTTGTAGTGCCGGAACTGTTCAGATTTGGTTTAGAGCTGGCTCGGCCCTGGAGAAAACTGATAATGAAGGTATTGCTCATTTTCTTGAACACATGTTCTTCAAAGGAACTCCTACTCGACCTGGCCCACGCCTGGCCCACGATATTGAATCCTATGGGGCCGAAGTCAATGCTTTCACATCATTTGATTACACTTGTTACTACATTAATACTCCAAGTCTGTGCTTGGACAAATCAGTTGATATTCTCATGGACATGGTCGCCAACCCTCTTTTTGGCGAGGAAGATTTTCCTGCCGAGAGACAAGTTGTTTTTGAAGAGTACCGACGTGCCCTTGATAATCCTTCACAGTTTAATTTTATCCAAGTTCAAAAAACAGGCTTTGAAGGTGGATATGCCCACCCGATTTTAGGTCGTGAAGATACCATTAAGCATTTTTCATCAGAACAACTCAAAGAGTTTAGAAAGAAATTTTACAACCTAGAAAATGCCTTACTCGTAGTGGCCGGCGACATTAAAAATAGAGAATCACTTGAAAATCAAATTAGTACCTACAAACTTCCCCATGGCAGTACATCTGAATTTGAGGCCTTTCAATTAAAATCAAAATCAACCATTAATGTGCACGAGAAGGATATCCGCCAGGCAACTCTTACATTAAGTATTCAGGCCCCAGAATATCTTGATCCTAAAGCTGCTCGCCAAGATCTGGCCATCAATTGTCTTGCTCATGGTGAGACATCACGTTTTTATCAGGCCCTCGTTGCTCAATCTTCGCTTTGTAACGGCGTGGCCGGATCATCGATGTATTTTGCCAAGGGCGGAACTCATATGCTTAAAATGAATTTCCCCGTGGATAATTTACCAAAAATTAGTGCCCTTTTTCTTAAGATTATTCAAGAGACAATCGCCAAAGGCTTTAAACCTGAGGAACTGAATAAAATAAAAAACCAATATATCTCTTCAAAAATTTATGAAAGAGAATCAATTGAATCTTATGCTTTTAGTCTTGGACACGGCTTCGCTCAATCGGGAAATATTTTTTGCGAGGATGAATTTATCGAAAAAATACGAATCACAAGCGTCGATGAAGTCTGGGATGGTTTGGTTGAAATATTGAAAAATTCTACCCACATGACACTCCAAGTTCCAAAGGGTACAAGCTTAGTGAAGCAGGAAAAAACGCTCAAAGATTTTCAAAACAAGCTCTCTTCACTGGCCGCCAAACTCAAAACAAAAGAAGTCAAAACAAAGAAAGAGATATCGGCCTATGATTCGGCCGTTCAAATTTTTGAACTTAAGCCTGGAATTAAATTTATCTACCGCCAAAATAAACTGACACCGACCTTTGTCATGCATGCCTATATTAAAGGTGGCCAGTCCGCTGAGGACATAAAAAATGCAGGTCAACATCATCTTTTAACAAGACTTTTTACTTATGGCTACAAGGGCATGAAGTATGAAAAGCTTAAGCAGGATCTTGAGACTCTTTCATCAAGCTTAAATGGATTTTCAGGAAAGAATGCCTATGGTCTTACGATGCATGGCCAGTCAAAAGATTTTGAAAGACTGACTCAACATTTTTTTGGAACACTTCTTCGGCCTGAAATACCAAGCAAGTTTTTCAATCATGAAAGAAAAGTTATTTTAAGGGCACTTGATAATCAAAAAGAAGACCCTATGAAACAGGCCTTCAAAACATTTTACAGGCTTGTTTTTAATCAGCACTCTTACTCCCTAGATCTTGCAGGGACTCCAGAGACTCTCAAAAAGTTCAATCCTACCGGGTTAAAAAAACTCCATGAAAAACACCTCAAGGAGACTGAGCTCGTTTTCACTTATTGCGGTGATCAAGATCTTGCAATTGTCTTACCGGCGATAAAAGAAACCATTAAATCCTTATCTCCAAGAAAAATATCAAAACCTAAAAAATCGAAACTGAAATCGATTAAAGGTAAAAAAGAACACCTCATTTTTGATCGTGAGCAAACGCAAATTGTGATTGGAGCACCCGCCTTTAACATCACTCAAAAGCAAGATCTCTATCTCAAAATGATATCGGCTCACCTCTCAGGGCAAAGTTCTGACTTATTTGTTGAAGTCAGAGATCGTCAGGGATTATGTTATTCTGTTTCTCCTATTCATGTCTCGGGACTTGAGGCCGGTTGCTGGGGAATTTATATTGGTTCTGGACATGATAAAACTGAAGCGGCGATTGAAGCCATTATGAAAATTCTCAATAATGTTCGAGACAATGGGCTCTCTCAAGAAGAATTTGATCGCATCAAAGTCATGATGGATGGCCAGAATCTTTTAGGTATTCAAACCAATGAAGATTATGCCCAACTCTATTCAATTCCTGTGCTCCACAACTTGGGAACTGATTTTACTCACCATAACAATGATCTGATTAGAGAAGCCAATTACAATGAATTTCAATCATTTCTCAAAGAATTTTTTAATCAAAATTGGAATATTGTTAAGGCCGGTCGGGCCTAAGAAACTTTTTTGGTGAGTTGAGGAATCACTCCACTCACCAAATACTCTCTCTCCGAGACTGGCTCACCAGACATCACTTTCTTGAAGATGAGGTGTCCATCCGATTGACCACGATTGAGGCTTGCTAACATGGTCATCAGCATCGTGATGGACTCAAAGCATGTGGCAAACATCGTGTAAAAACTTGGGATATCCAAAAAACTAGGAGATAGATTGTTAAGCTGTTGATAGGCCATCTTTCCGATTTGACCATAATACTGCGTATCCACCATTTTATTTTGGGTTGATTCAGAAAAGTAACCACAAACCAGCAGAGACATATCGGCCACTTCTTTATACACCCGACGCTGATCCTCACGACTTAACTGAGTTGCCTCTAAGAGTTTAAGACCTAAAATTTTTTCTCGAACTCTACCATCTGAAATATCAAAAAAGTTTTGCGCCAAAACAAACTTGTCTAAGACATCGCTTGAATAAAAAATAGCGGATTCAGGGACAGGACAAAGGGATTTCTTATTTAAAGAATTAAGGCCATCAAAAAAAAAGCCTTGAAGATTGGCATCAGTGATAATCTTTTTTGTTACGTCTGAGGATGGCATAACCGTCAACTCCTTTGACTATTTTATCATACCTCAGCGCTTCTAACGCCTCTAAGCTAGGAATATTTTGCCGATAGGGTTTAAATATCTGAAAAGAGACATGGGTAAGCCTTATCCCTCTCTACCATCGGCCAGAATTTCTGCCATAATTTAACCATGGTCCAAATCATCACCAATCTCATTTTTTTCTTATTACTCTTCAGCTGTGGAAAAGTAACCACTTCCCCTGAGAATAAAACCCAAGAACCTGTGATTTCAACCCAGCTGAATGCCTTGAGCGCGAAACTACCTTCAAGCGAAGTTGATTCCACCATTTATCAGAATCAAGCCGCCATTTTTGATTCAAATGATCCGGGCTGGCTCCTCACTTTCAGTGACGAATTTGAAGGAAAAAATCAGGCCATCGCCAAAGGTGTAAAGCCTGAATGTTTCAGTAAAAACCCCACCTGTATGCTGAATTGGTGGTCTCGATCTGAATGTCCTGAGTTCACTACACAACTCTCAGATCTCAATAAGTGTAATTGGGATGTTTACTACTACTATAATTACATGGATTGGGAAGCTCCCGAAGGAACCGGGATCAACTCCTTTCATCCCCATCAGGTCAAAGTTCAGGATGGATACCTCATCCTCTCAGCAGAGAAATCAAATTTTTCTCGCATCAGTTGTAAGGTAAAATTTTTTGATCCAAGAATTGGCTTTGAAAACTATACCTTCGAATGTCCTATTCTGAGTGGTGGAGTAGAATCTCGAAGACATGGAAGTGCTAACGAATATGGATTCACTCAAAAATTTGGTCGCTTCGAAGTCAGAGCGAAACTAAACCATGGACCCGGATCTTGGCCTGCCCACTGGTTGCTTCCGGAAGAGCCCATGGAACCAGGGTGTGGATGGCCATTCAGTGGTGAAATTGACATCATGGAAGCCACCTTTTTACATAAAAACGTGGCCGGTGCCAATTTTCATACCGGAGATTGTCAGAAAAAAAATCATGTTAACAGCGGATTCAATTGGAGTGTCACAGCAGAAAATTATCCTGGTGTTTCAGATCTTGAAAATTCTTTTTATCAAAATTTTCATACCTATGCCGTGGAGTGGGATGAAAGCAAAATACGTTTTTTTTATGACGATCATTTTTTGGGTCAAATCAACGAAAATGATATCATCTTTCATAAAGAAGCTCCTGAGGGCCATAAAATCACTATCCCAAAAAAGCCCTTTTACTGGATTCTTAACAACACCATTTTTAACGCCAATAATCCTGCTCATGTTGATGTGAAAAATTTCGCTCGCCAGGAGCACGTGATCGATTACGTCCGCGTTTATAGAAAGTGCTCACCTCAGGATGATGCTTCCCAATGTCTTAAAATAAATTACAAAAACACCATGGCTTCATGCCCTGGAATCAGAAAAGATATTGGAGATTTTAAGAGTAAAAATCTCTGTAAAGCATGGCCACATTTCTCTGTTTCACTTGGAAATTGCTATAATAATAAAGGTGAACTCGCCACCATTCCAACAGGAGAATTTGCTGGAGAATGGTGCGCCATGAATGAGGGCACTTGGTACAAGGCCCGAAAGATCACCCGAGATTGTCCTTACGGTTATGAAAAAATTGGTGAAAAAGGATTCTTACCGATTTGCAAAGCATGGATTAGCTTTGGCATCTCTCGCAGCAACTGTGATGGGGAGTTTTGGAAAAGCTCAGATCAGACAGAATACTGTCTTTGGGATCAAAGTGGATGGTTTAAAGTCAGAAAAATAAAGTAAGAGGAGTGCTACGACTCCTCTTTATTTTTCTTCCTCGATCTCTACCATAAGAAAGCCCGCCTCTAAAGCTTGACCCTCTTTGATATTCACTGATTTTATCACTCCCTCAGCTCCGGACTTAATTTCATTTTCCATTTTCATGGCCTCTAAAATCAAAACGGTTTCACCTTTGATCACTCGGTCGCCCTCTTTTTTCATCACCTTGACGACCTTCCCAGGCATTTGAGTGATAAGAGCTCCAGCTCCGCCTTTAGTGAGTCCAGAAGGTTTAAAGCCTCTAAAAACTTTGTAAACTTCTGTATGAGACACAAGAACTTCATTGGCACCTAGCTGAGTTAACTTCTTCCACTTGATGCCATCAAAAGAATAATAATTTTTTCCAGCGAGTTTTTTTAGATGGAGTTGAGATTTATTTCCCTCATGGGAAAACTCCATACAATCTTTTGAGCGAAACTCAACATCAAAAACAAGATCCTTCATATCTTGATTAACAAAATAATATCTCATTTCTGGATCTCCTGTTGATTGAGCTCAATGGAAGCCATCTTGAGCATAAAAGAAGAAAGCTCTTCCCTGTTGGCCACGCGCTCTTGAGGTTTCACTGTCGAAATATAGTTCGTCGAGTAATGACCCTTTTTAAAATTCTCCTCACCTAAAATAACTCGATGAAGGGGAATATTGGTCTTTAAACCCTCAATAGTAAGATTTTCCACAGCGTTTTTTACTTTTCTAAGTGCTACTTCGCGATTGAATCCACGAGCAATGAGTTTACCAATCATGGGATCAAAATCAGGTGTGATCATGAACTGAGGATAGATACAGTGATCAAAACGAATTCCCTGAGGGAAAGTTGTTTCGAATCCCACCACTTTCCCTGGTGCTGGAAGCATGGATATAGGATCCTCGGCGCAAATTCTGAGTTCTATCGCATGCCCTTGAATTTTTATTTGATCCTGAGAGCTAAAGTCGAGAGGTTCACCAAAAGCCCCTTTAATCATGTTCGCCACCAGATCTACTCCCGTAATTTCTTCGGTAATAGGATGTTCAACCTGAATACGAGTGTTCATTTCAAGAAAATAAAACTTCTTATCTTCACCCATAATAAATTCAACTGTTCCGGCCGAATCATAATTAACCGCTCGAGCACATTTAACAGCGGCTTCACAAATGGCCTGTCTGACAGTCTCATCTTTACCAATGAATGGAGAGGGAGCTTCCTCAATAATTTTTTGGTGACGACGCTGAACTGAACATTCTCTCTCAAAAACATGAAAGACATTGCCCTTTTTGTCCGCCAAAATTTGAACCTCAATATGATGAGGATTTAAAATATATTTTTCGACTAAAAGTCCGGCGTAACCGAAGCCACTCAGTGCTTCTCGCTGAACAGCTGCAAAGTAATTTTTTATATCATCAGCGTTTGAGCATGGCCTCATGCCTTTTCCCCCGCCCCCCGCAACAGCTTTGAGAAGAACAGGAAAACCAATTTCGTTTCCGATTTTTATCGCTTCTTCAATTGTTTCCACTTCACCAGTAGAACCGGGAACAACGGGAACTCCAGCTTCCTTGGCCACTTGCTTTGAGATATCTTTAGCACCCATTTTATAAACCGCATTTGGATTCGGGCCAATAAAGACAATTCCCTTTTTAGCGAGAGCTTCAGAAAATTCTCTGTTCTCAGAGAGAAATCCATACCCTGGATGGACTCCATCAATTTTATAATCCTCAATGAGTTTCATTATCTTAGGGATATTAAGATAAGTTTCCTTATTATTATTTCCCTGTAAGTGAACCCATTCCTGACAGTATTCAAGATGAGGGGGCTCGGTTTCATTGTCAGTCCAAACGCCCACTGATACTAGGCCAAGTTCATTTAATGCTTTGGCGACTCTAATCGCAATCTCACCACGATTGATGATGAGGACTCTTTTGCCTTTCATAGAGGTATATTCCCGTGTTTACGATCTGGTGTTGGTATTTTTTTATTTTCTAGTGCCTTAAGATATTGATACAGGCGCTGGCGAGTGATTTCAGGAAAAATAATCTCATCCACATAACCCAGCTCTGCTGCTCGATAAGGGTTGGCAAAATTGTTTTCATACTCCTCAACGTTCTTTGCCTTATTAGCAAGATCATTTCTAAAAATAATATTCACAGCTCCTTCAGCTCCCATCACCGCAATCTCTGCTGTTGGATAAGCAAGATTGATATCGGCCTTAATATGTTTTGAGGCCATCACGTCATAGGCACCACCATAAGCTTTTCTGGTGATCAAAGTGATGAGTGGGACGGTTGCTTCTGAATAAGCATAAAGGAGCTTGGCCCCATGGCGGATAATGCCACCATACTCTTGAACAGTTCCTGGTAAAAAGCCTGGAACATCCACCAGTGTAATAATGGGAATATTAAAAGCATCACAGAAACGAACAAAACGGGCAGCCTTCACTGATGAATCAATATCTAAACAACCTGCGAGGAAAGCTGGTTGGTTGGCGACAATACCGACTTTGATCCCACCAATCGAGGCAAAACCAGTGATGATATTTTTTGCAAAGTCACGATGAACTTCTAAAAAATGCTGATCATCAATAACCTCAAGAATAAGCTCATGCATGTCATAAGGTTTTTTCGAGTTATCAGGGACAACATTTTTAAGTTTATTATTTGCTCGAGTCACCGAATCTGATGTGAGTTTTAAATTATGCTTTTGCTTATTGCAGCCAGGGATAAAACTAAAGAGCTCTCTGACTCTTTCAAAACAATCATCTTCATCATCACAACGAAAATGAGCAACACCTGATTTTTCATTATGCGTGTGAGCTCCACCAAGAGCATCTTTTGTGACTTCTTCGTGAGTCACTGTTTTAATCACATCCGGGCCAGTAACAAACATGTAGGAGGTTTTATCGACCATGAAGATAAAATCAGTCATGGCCGGAGAATAAACGGCTCCCCCTGCACAAGGTCCCATGATAAGAGATATTTGAGGGATAACACCTGAAGCTTGAACGTTACGATAAAAAATTTCAGCATATCCCGCCAATGACTCCACACCCTCTTGAATCCGCGCACCACCGGAATCATTCACTCCGATCACAGGTATTTTATTCTCAAGAGCAAAGTCCATGACCTTACAGATTTTTTTAGCGTAGGCCATTCCAAGGGCACCACCCCAGCAAGTAAAATCCTGGGAGAAGATCGCCACTTGCTGGCCATTGATTTTACCAAGACCAGTCACCACTCCATCACCAAGAAACTTGGTTTTTTCCATCCCAAAAGAGTCGCAGCGATGAACCACAAACTTATCAAATTCAATAAATGATTCTGGATCTAAAAGCTTATTAATTCTCTCTCTGGCAGTATACTTACCCTGCTCGTGTTGTTTATTGATTCTCTCGGCTCCACCACCTAATTCTGCTTGTTGAGAAAAAGTTGAGAGCTGATCACGTTTTTGATCGTTAGTTAGCACTTTGGCCTCCTGAAAAAATGTCCCAAGGTTATACCCTCACTCCCACATGGGGTAAAGAAATTGACTCGGGAAGTTAATGCAAAATTTGCCGTAACAGAAATTAGACACTCAAAGGTAAAATAGAGATTGAACCTAGGAGTACCCATGAAATTCCTTGCCTTGATTTTACTTTTCATTTCGCAACTGGCCATGGCCCATGATGCTCTGGTTTGGGGTGGACCTGGTGCCTGCAAAGATGGCTGCCTTGACTCAGCTGTCTACGTCACAAAGCTTGCCGGTTATGAACCAATGATTGTAACTCCAGAAAATTTTGATCCTTCACTTTTTGAAACGGCCAAAGTTTGGGTTCAACCAGGTGGAAAATCCGGGGCGGCTTCAAATGCCATGGGTCCCGAGTTACGTCAGCAGATTAAAAATTTTATTGCCCAAGGTGGTGGGTATGTTGGATTTTGTGCTGGTGCATTTCTAACCACAGCACGCGTGGGTGAAACTCGTGTCGAAGGTTTAGGCATCGTGCCTGGAAACACCCGCGTGTTCAGGCGCGCCAAAGGCTATCCCTCTGTCGAAAGAATGATCACTCCTCAAGGCCTTGAGTTTCATTACTGGGAAGGAGGCCCCTGGTTTTCCTTTAATAAAAATGAACTTCAAAATATTACGGTCAAATCTCGCTACGAAACGAATAAGAAGATAAATGGATTAGAAACAACATTTGGGAAAGGGCGAATTTCTGTGACGGGCACTCATCCTGAAGCTCCGAAATGGTGGTATGAAGATGCTCGCATCAGTGATGCTGATGGACTAGATCATGAATTGGCCGCCGGAATGATTAAATGGGCAGCAAAAAAATAACATAAAAAAAAAGCCCCTCCGAAGAGGGGCTTTTTTTATTCACCGGCCGCTTTTTTGGCCGCAGCTCGTTTATCTAATCCATATTTTTCTACTTTCATAATGAGCCCCGCTCGCGAAATTCCAAGTTCCTTGGCGAGCTTTGATTTATTAAAGCCACAACGTTTAAGGCCCTCACGAATCATCAAAATTTCTAGTTCCTCAAGAGCATCTTTAAGAGATCCACTGGTGTTCACACCTTTAAGAAAGCTTCCGCCTCCGTGATGAGAACCTCCTCCACTCTCCGAACTTTCAAGAATTCTGGCACTCAACATATCTGGAGTAATGGTGCGATCTTCACCAGCAAGCACCACCAAGCGCTCGACTTCATTTTGAAGCTCACGAACGTTACCTGGCCATTTATGATCAAGCATCTTTTCTAAACATTTTTTTGAAAACGTTTTGAGTGGCATTCCTGCTTCTTCACATTTTTTCTGAAGAAAGAAATCCATAAGAACTGGAATATCTTCTTGGCGCTCTTTCAGAGAGGGCAGGGCCACGTTGATCACGTTAATTCGATAATAAAGATCTTCTCTGAACTCACCCTTTGCAATCATTTCTTTTAGCGGCTTATTGGTCGCAGCGACCACTCTTACATTTACTTTTTTCGGCGTTGTTGCTCCCACTGGCATAAATGTGCCTTCCTGAAGAACACGCAGGAGTTTTACCTGCATGGACGGTGAAGTATCACCAATTTCATCCAGGAATAGAGTTCCCCCGTTGGCCACTTCAAACACACCTTTTTTATCTTTTACAGCACCAGTGAATGAACCTTTGACGTGTCCAAAAAGCTCTGAGTCTAAAAGATTATCATTGAAAGCAGAACAGTTCACGGCCATAAAAACAGAATCTTTACGAGTAGAATTATAATGAATCGCTTTCGCGACCATTTCTTTACCTGTTCCATTATCTCCTTGAATCAAAATCGTTGATTCAGAGCTAGAGACTTTTGAAAGAAGGTGGTAAACCTGCTGCATACGTTTCGATTTTCCAATGAGATTATGGTATCGATATTTATTCCCAATCTCTGAATTAAGATCCATGATGCGAGATTCACGTTTATAAATTTCAGCATGAAATGTTCCAACTTCATCGGCTACAATGGCAATGAGATCTTTCATCTCAGCATAGAATCGGCCTGAGAATTTTTTAATTTTTTCAACTGATGCCTTTGCATCTGCTTCACTAATTCCACATTCGATCATTTTTTGGACGGCCTGAACGTGATCTTCTGAAGTCGAAGTTTCTGTGAAGTAAGGATACGCAAAAACCGCCCCACAAAACTCTCCATCCACCATAACTTTATGAGCGTAACCATATGTTCCAGGAAAAAAAGCATTAAATTCTACAGATCCTTCCTGTGAACCGTGAAACTGTTCATAAACTTTTTCGATATCAGCTTCAAGCCAGTCTCGGCCATACGAATGAGACATCTGTAGTTTTAAAAATGAGGATTTGAATGGGTAGCCTGGCTCATGAATAAACTGAACTCTGCCTTGTTCATCCACATAAAGAACATCTAATCCGTACCAGTTCCCAATAATTTTTTCGAGACTTTTGCTGGCATGAAGCTCTTTAATTGATTTCCAGTCGATCATGGTGATACCCCTTTAAATGTCCATTCCCTGAACACTTTTTTTGTCATTGTCTAACTTGTCGGCAAATTGTCAGAAATCTTGACAGGGGATTTAAAGGGATCGCGAAGATTGTTTACAATTTCCTCGTAGAAATTTGCAAAAGCTCTGAAAAAGTTTGAAAAAACAGAGGGTTATTCCATTCCTGAGGTCCCATAAATTTCCTTAACAGGGTTTTATCCGAGGAAAAGACATAGGTTTCAGGAACTCTCGTTGTCCCAAAGGCGTCACGGTGTATATTTTTCTGATCCAAGAGCCAGTGAATAGAGGCCGCTTCAGCATTTGATAGGCCTTTCAAATGCTTTTTGACCTTAAGGGCCTCATCATTAGTCGCCACTAACAAGAATTTTACTCCAGAACGGCCTTCAAATCGCTTTATGAAGGTTAAGAGGTCTGGAAGCTCAGCTTCACAAGGAGCGCACCAAGTGCCCCAAAAATGGACTACAAGGAGCTCCAGTGACTTATCGTTCAGAAGTTCTTCTAGTGGAAAAGTTGACCCCTCTAAATTTTCAAAAGAGGCCTTTGGAAATTTATTCAGAACAGAATTAGCTTCCGTTTTGAGATCCAGTTGCCCATCAAGGGATTTTTTGGAATAAAAACTATAGGCTATAGTTCCTAAAATAATAATTGAGATGGCAATAATTCTATAAAACATGGCAAAAAAAAACCTTCCCGAAGGAAGGTTCTCAGTTAGAAATTATTCTACAAAAGCAATGTAAGCTTCTTTAGCACCATCACCAAGACGGCCTTCAGCAAGCTTAAGGAGGCGAGTATACCCACCTGGGCGTTGCTTGAATTTTGGAGCAACTGTTTCAAATAAAGCTTTAACAGCTTCTTTATTATTAAGTTTTGTAAAAGCAACACGACGGTTAGCAATTGTATCGTTTTTAGCAAGAGTCACAAGCTTCTCAACGAAAGGCTTAATTGCTTTTGCTTTTGTTTCAGTCGTTTTAATTTTTCCATGAGTGATTAACTCGATAGAAAGATTTTGAACTAAAGCTTTTCTGTGTTGTGGCTTAACACCTAGTTTATATTTGTGGCAACCATGTCTCATAAAATTCTCCTAAAGAACGCTTCTTATTCAGCGTGCTGTACCTGCTTCATAATATTGTCAACTTTCATACCAAGACCAAGACCCATTGAAGTAAGTATTTCTTTAATTTCATTTAAAGACTTACGTCCAAAGTTCTTTGTTCTAAGCATCTCGCCTTCAGTTTTAGAAACAAGTTCGTAAATATATTTAATGTTTGCATTCTGTAAACAATTTGCAGAACGAACAGACAATTCAAGCTCAGAAACTGGCTTTAAAAGGGCTTCATTCGCTACACCAGCACCACCAGAAGCAGCAACAGGTTTAACTTCTGCAGGAGCATCCTTATCTTCAAAGTTAAGGAATACTGATAATTGATCACGTAGAATTTTTGCAGAGATTGCAACAGCATCTACTGGATCAATACCGGCATTAGTCCAAACTTCAAGTGTCAGTTTATCGTAATCAGTTCTCTTACCAACACGACTGTTTGTTACAGTGTAATTTACACGATGAACAGGTGAGAAAAGAGTGTCTACGTAGATCCAACCAACAGGTAAATCAAATGAATCTTTGTTATCAAGCGCAGTCACATAACCTTTACCGCGTGCAATTTTTAGCTCCATTCTGATTGATCCACCAGAAGAGATGTTACAGATTGTATGCTCAGGGTTTAAAACTTTAACGTTTGCACTTGCTTGAATATCTCCAGCCTTAACTGGACCTTCAGAATTTTTTTCAAGAATAAGAGTAACTTCTTCTTTTTCTGTAATCTTAAAGCGGATTTCTTTTAGATTAAGAATGATCTCAGAAACTTCTTCTTTAATATTGTTAATGGTACCAAATTCATGGTCAACGCCATCAACTTTAACTGCAACAATCCCTGCTCCTTGAAGAGAGGAAAGGAGAACTCTTCTTAAAGAGTTTCCAAGCGTAAGACCGTAACCTCTTTCAAGAGGTTTCGCAGTAAATTTACCATAATTAGATTTTAAACCTTCAGTATCAACTTCAAGAGCAGCTGGACGGATCATTCCATTCCAGTTTTTATTCATATATGAATTCATCAATAACCCCTAAGTAAACAGTAGAAAAAAAAATGCTTATACTCTTCTTCTTTTCGGAGCACGACAACCATTGTGAGGCATTGGGCTCATATCAGCAACTGAAGTTATTTTTAAACCAGCAGCAAGAAGTGCACGTATAGCATTCTCTCTTCCTGCACCCGGGCCTTTAACTTTTACGTCCACAGACATAAGACCATGCTCTGATGCTTTTTTTGCAGCTTCTTGTGAAGCAACTTGAGCAGCAAATGGCGTAGATTTTTTTGATCCACGGAATCCAAGACCACCAGCACTTGCCCAAACAACAGCATTTCCTTCAGCATCACTAATTGTAACAATTGTGTTGTTGAATGAAGCGTGTATGTGACAAACACCGTGATTTAAATTTTTTCTTACTTTTTTCTTTCCAGATGACTTAGAACTAGCTGCGCTAGTTGCCATACCAGAAGCTTTTTGTGCATTCGTAATAGCCATAAATCCCTACCTTAAATTATTTCATCGCTTTGATTGATTTTTTACCAGCAATTGCCACTGCAGGTCCTTTACGTGTGCGCGCATTTGTGTGTGTGCGCTGACCACGAACAGGTAACCCTTTACGGTGACGAATTCCTCTGTAGCAACCTAAATCTTTTAGGCGCTTAATATTAAGAGCAACTTCTCTGCGAAGGTCACCCTCTACTGCGTATTCTGTTAAAGCTTCACGAATTGCCTGAACTTGCTCCTCAGAAATCTCATTTGAGCTTGTTTCAAGATCAATTCCAACTTTTGTTAGAACGTCTGCTGCTATTTTTGGCCCAACACCATAAATAGAACGAAGAGCAATTTTCATTGCTTTATTTCTCGGTAAGTCTACACCTAATAAACGTGCCATATAATTCCCCTACTAGCCTTGTTTTTGCTTATGTTTTGGATTCACTTTACAAATTACTCTTAATACACCCTGACGTTTTACAACTTTGCAATCTTTGCAGATTGGCTTAACTGAAGATCTTACTTTCATAATTAACCCTTACTTCTAAAAATGATTCGACCCTTATCAAGGTCATATTTACTAATTTCGATTACCACCTTATCACCAGGCAGAATCTTGATAAAATTCATCCGCATCTTCCCGCTGATATGGGCCAAAACCACATGTCCGTTCGGGAGTTTTACTCTAAATCTTGTGTTTGGAAGAAGTTCTAAAACTTCTCCTTCCACTTCTATTGTGTCAGTAGACTCAGCCATGCCCTTCCTAAAAAAAGTAAGTGACCTTATATAAAATTAAAAACTATAAGACAATAAATTTAATTAAAAAAACGTCACACTTTTGACGAAATCTTATTAAAGATCGCGTCAGGCGACTCTTCAGCATTAACCTTAATCAAACGACCCAGATCTTGGTAGTAATTGAGGACTGGAGTTATCGTTTCTTGAAACACCTTAAGTCGGTTTTCAATAACTTCTTCCTTGTCATCAGCTCTCTGTATGAGATTGGTACTTCCGCACTGATCGCACTTGCCTTCTATCTTAGGCATTTTCGATATAAGGTTATATATAGCACCACAATCTTTGCAAGTCCTTCGATTTGTTAATCTTTGAACCAACCTAGATATATCTATATCAAAATAAATAGCAACCGAGTTTGAATCTTTTAAAACCTCAGCATCTAAAGTTTTTGACTGTGCTATATTTCGCGGATAGCCATCAAAAATATACTGAGACGTCTTAAGATCTATATTCGCCTGCAACAATCTAATAACAAGTTCATCCGAAACCAACTGGCCAGCATCCATGACTTTCTTTACTTCAAGACCTAGATCTGACTTTTTAGCGATTTCTGCTCTAAGCAAGTCACCAGTAGAAACATGCTTAAAATTTTTATCCGCAACAAAACGAGTTGCTTGAGTTCCCTTTCCTGATCCTGGCGCACCAATAAATATCAGGTGGGATTTCATGTGTTAAAATCTCTTTACGCCAGAGTACTTGCCTTTAACTTTATAAGCAGTATCTAAACGTTGTGAAATCATAAAACTTTCTGCTTGGGCCATAGTATCAATGGCAACACCAACAAGAATAAGAAGTGATGTTCCACCAAAATAAAATGGTACCTTGGCATAGTTAAATAAAATTGCAGGCATTATACAAATGGCTGCAACATAGATGGCCCCTACTAACGTCAGGCGGCTGATAACTTGGTTTAGAAAGTCAGCAGTTTGATCACCGGGTCTAATTCCAGGAATAAACCCACCATTTTTCTTTAAAGACTCAGAAACATCATCAGTCTTAAACTGAATAGTTGAATAAAAATAGGCAAAGAAAATGATTAAACCCACAAAAGAAACATTATAAAGCATTTTACCAGGGTAAAAAAGCTGTTCAATATTTGAAAAATAAGCCTTAACAGGACTATCTTGTGGAATAAATTGAGAAATAGTCGTCGGGAAACCTAAAAGTGCAGATGCAAATATAGGTGGCATGACTCCAGAAATGTTAACTTTTATTGGTAAGTGAGATGTTTGGCCACCGAAAACTCTATTATTAACAACTCTTTTTGCGTACTGAACTGGAACCTTTCTAAAAGCTCTCTCAACAAAGATAATAAACCAGAAAGAAACAAGCATGATCGCAATAACGATAAGAAGATTAACAACACTCATTTCACCGTTTTGGATCAGCTGAAATGTATCTCTTATTCCACGCGGAATACCGGCAGCAATACCAGCAAAGATAACAAGAGAAATACCGTTTCCAATACCTCTTTCAGTAATCTGCTCGCCCAACCACATAACAAACATAGTTCCAGCTGTGAGGCTGATGACTGTGAGTAACCTGAAAGACATTCCAGGGTCAATGACAACTGGAAGTCCATTGGGACTTTTAATGTTTTCTAATCCAACGGCAAGCCCATATCCCTGAAAAAAGCACAAGAGAACCGTAGCATATCGAGTATATTGAGAGATTTTCTTGTGACCGTCAGGCTCTTTTTGAAGCTCACCCAATGCAGGTATTGAGTAAGAAAGAAGACTGAAAATAATTGAAGATGTAATGTAAGGCATTATTCCAAGGGCCAGGACAGAAAATCTCTCAAGGGCTCCACCACTAAAAGTGTTGAATACACTAAAAATAGAGCCCTTCATCCCATCAAAAAAAGAGGAAAGGGCAGCACCATCAACACCCGGTGTCGGGACTTGAGTTGCAACCCTGTATATTCCAAGCATTAATATTGTAAAGAATACTCTTTTCTTTAATTCTTCTAACTTTGAAAGATTAGCGTTTGATGACATCCCTGTTTTCCTTCTTACAAATTAGGCGTTTTCTACTTTCCCGCCAGCTTTTTTAATCAATTCTAAAGCTTTAGCAGAGAACTTTTCAATGCCTTTGAAGGTAAGAGATTTATTAAATTCACCCTTCGCAAGGATTTTAATAGGCATAGACTTGTTTATACCACTTAAAAAACCTTTATCGATAAGTGTTTCTCTAGTTACAACTTCATTATTAAATTTTCCGGCCAGTTTTTCGAGGTTAAGAACTGCATAATCAACCTTGAATGGAGCATTAGAGAAACCAACTTTTGGTAGACGTCTGTAAAGTGGCATTTGACCACCCTCAAAACCAATTCTAATTCCACCACCAGTACGAGCTTTCTGGCCCTTGTGTCCTTTACCAGCTTGAGTACCTTGACCAGAACCTTGTCCGCGGCCAATTCTTTTTGTATTTTTGTGGGCGCCCTTAGGGCTCTTTAGTGTTTTTAAAGTTAACATATAAAACCTCTATTATTTAACAATCTCAAGCCACTGGATCATAGCTTTAATCATTCCACGAACTGCTGGAGTATTCTCAAGAGTTTTTGAATGATTAATTCTTCTTAGTCCAAGACCTTTAATTGTTGCCTTTTGTTTTTCAGTACAACCGTTTACGCTTCTTGTAAGTTTAACTGTAATTTGCTTATTCATAATTTACCTTAGACTTTTGTAGCTTTAGCCTTCATACGAAGACCTTTAGCATTTACACCGCGAACATTGGCCACTTCTTCAAGTGATCTCAAATTCTTTAGTGCTTTGAATGTTGCCTTAACAATATTGTGAGGATTTGAACCACGAACAGATTTTGTTAAAACGTTTTTTACTCCAGCCAGTTCAAGGATAGAACGGCAAGCACCAGCTGCCTTAATCCCTGTACCTTCACCGGCAGGTTTTAAAAGAACTTGACCAGCACCAAAAAGGCCTAAAACCTCATGTGGAATTGTTCCATTCTCTATAGAAACCTTAATCATTTTCTTAGAAGCTTTCATTCCAGCTTTTCTGATAGCATCTGGAACTTCTTTCGCTTTACCAAGTCCGTATCCAACTTTACCGTTTTTATCACCTACTACAATAAGTGCAGCAAATGAAAAACGACGTCCACCCTTCACAACTTTTGCAACTCGGTTAACAGCGACAACTCTTTCTTCTAGGTCTGGATTCAACCCATCTTGAGCTGGCTTCTTTTCTGCTTTTGGAGCTCTATGAGGACGTTTGCCCTTTTTATCGCCCTTTGATTCAGTTTCATTTTCATTTGTTTCAATGTTATTTTCTTCGCTCATAAAATCCCCTAATTAAATTTGAATGCCGTTTTCACGAATTGCATCAGCAAGTGCTTTAATCACACCTGTGTATTGCTTTCCGCTTCTATCAAAAACAGCCTTACTTAGGTTGTTTTTTTTGAGCGTAGCTGCAACAGCAGCTCCAACTTTTTTTGCACCTTCAGCATTGGCATGATCGGCCGGCTTTTCTTTTCCATAAGTCTGGATCGAAAAGAGGGTTGATGATTTTACATCATCGATAGCCTGAACTCTTAAATGCTTATTAGTTTTAGTTACACAAAGTCTTGGAGATTCAGCGGAACCAATAACCTTTTTACGGATTGAGAGTTTGCGACGATACTCTTTCGCTTTAGTTTCATTTTTAATTTTTGAAGTATTCTTTCTCATAACTCACCTATTATTTTTTAGCACCAGTTTTACCGGCTTTTCTGATGATTTTTTCATCGATGTATTTAAGTCCCTTACCTTTATAAGGCTCAGGCTCACGATACGACCGTACTTGTGCAGCTACAAACCCAACGAGCTCTTTATCACATCCGTAGATCTCAATTGTGTTTTTGTTAATCTTAGCTTCAATCCCTTTAGGAAGCTTATAATCAATTGCATGAGAATAACCAAGGTTTAACGTCAAGGTATTACCAGCTACAGCAGCTTTATAACCCACTCCGTTAAATTCTAAAGTCTTCACAAAACCAGTTGTTACACCAGTTACCATGTTACCAAGTATAGTTCTTGATAATCCCCACAAAGCTTTTGCAGTTGTCGTGCTGTTTACAGGCGCAACATTTATTACTTTATCAGCTTTTTCAATCTTTACTTCTTTTCGAAAAGTATATGTTAATTGGCCTTTCGGACCTTTCACATCAACTGTCGAACCATTAATTTTTATTTCTACTTTATCAGGAACGCCAATCGGCTTTTTACCAATACGTGACATAAGTCTCTCCAATTACCAAATGTTACAAATTATTTCGCCACCAAGCTTAAGAGAGGCAGCCTTACGAGAGGAAATAATTCCCGCAGACGTTGAAACAATAGAGACACCAAGTCCACTTAGAACTCTAGGCATTTCTGTGTACCCCTTATAAACTCTTAATCCAGGTGAAGAAATTCGTTTAATACCAACAATTGCGCCTTCTTTAAGACCAACTCTGATAATAATTTCAGAAGGTGATTTTGCAGCAATCTTGAATGATTTAATATAGCCTTCTTCTTTTAGAACACGGCAGATATTAGCTTTAATTTTACTAGCAGGAATATCACATTTATCCAATCCCGCTTTATTAGCGTTACGGATTCTTGTTAGCATATCTGCGATAGGATCTGTCATCATAGTTATTTCTCCTTACCAGCTAGCCTTGGTCACACCAGGGATGAGACCATTGTTTGCAAGTTCACGGAACTTGTTACGGCATAATTTAAAATCACGGTATACTCCACGAGGTCTTCCAGTAAGTTCACAACGATTGCGAACACGGTTCATATTCCCGTTTCTTGGAAGCTTTTGAAGCTTTGCTCTTGCCGCATCTCTTTCTTCATCTGAAAGTTTAGGGTCAATTGCTTTTTTTCTAAGTTCTGCAGCCTTTGGAGCTGTTTTTTTAGAAAGTTTTAATCTTTTATTATTTTTAATGACTGCGCTTAAACGTGCCATAAAACCTCTTATTTCTCTCTGAAAGGCATACCAAATTGTCTCAACAATTCGCGGCCTTCTTCATTGTTAGTTGCTGTTGTAACAAAACTAATTCCCATCCCACGGATTTTATCAATTTTGTCATAATCAATTTCAGGAAAGATAATTTGCTCTTTCAAGCCCATTGTATAATTACCTTTGCCATCGAAACCTTTAGGTGAAAGACCACGAAAGTCTTTAACTCGAGGAAGTGAAAGATTGATAAGCCTATCAAGGAACTCATACATCTTTGCTCCTCTAAGTGTAACGAAAGCTCCAATTGCTTGACCCTGACGCAACTTAAAAGATGCTACTGATTTCTTTGCTTTTGCAGTAACAGGCTTTTGTCCAGTAACTGCTGCAAGTTCTGCAGCAATACTATCTACTATTTTCCCGTTAGAAACAGCATCGCGAGTAACACTGTTAACGATAATTTTTTCTAGTTTTGGAATCTGATGAACGTTTCCATACTTGTACTTATCCATCATTTTCTTTTTAATCTCAGTTTCATACTGAGCTTTTAAACGTGCCATATATGTAACCTCAATTATTTAATTTCTGATTTGCTTTTAACAGCAACTCTAACGTTTTTACCAGCAACATTCTTAACTGCAACTCTAGTTGGTTTTCCAGTTTTTGGATCAACTAAAGCTACGTTACTGATATGGATGGCTTTTTCCATATCTACAATCCCACCTTGCTGATTTGCTTGATTAGGCTTGATAGCTTTTTTAACGATGTTTACACCTTCAACAACAACACGATTTGTCTTGAAGTTGATCGACTTAATCTTTCCATTCTTGCCTTTATCTTTACCGGCAAGAACTTGGACTGAGTCATTTACTTTCAGCTTTTGCATAGTCCCCTCTTTTACACGCTGATTAGAGCACTTCTGGAGCGAGTGAACAGATCTTTGAAAAGTTCTTGTTTCTTAACTCTCTCGCAACAGGCCCGAAAATACGTGTTCCTACTGGTTCATTATTTGCTGCAATAATAACCACACTGTTTGTATCAAAATTAATATATGAACCATCATCGCGTCTTACTGGGTAAACAGTTCGAACGATAACAGCTTTCTTAACGTCACCTTTTTTTACTTTACCACCAGAGATAGCCTGCTGAACTGCTACGACGATGACATCGCCCACGTTCGCACTCATATGTTTTGAACCGCCAAGAACTTTAATACACTGAACTGTCTTAGCGCCTGAGTTATCTGCTACATCTAGGATTGATTGTTGTTGTATCATAATTTACTCCACTACTTCTGAACTGAAACAAGCGCCCATCTCTTTAATTTAGAGAAAGGTTTTGATTCGATAATCGTCACAGTATCACCCATTGAAGCCTGTTCTTTTTCATCATGAACATGAAACTTCTTGGAAGTTGTAACGAACTTGTTATACTTTGGGTGCATAGTTTTTCTTTCAACTTTAACAACAATTGTTTTAGCTGTTTTGTCGCTTACAACTTCACCAGTAAGTGTTCTTTTAAATGTTGTGCTCATATTTCACCTATTTCTTTTTTGCGTTTTTAACAGTCAAAAGACGAGCAATCTCTTTCTTTAAAAGTTTCACAGTGTGGGGCTTTTCAGTTCCAGTTGTGAACTTATTGAACTTTTTATGAAAAAGTTCAGTTTTGAGAGTTGCTACTCTTTCTGTTAATTCTTTTTCGCTTAGCTTTGAAAAATCGCTGCTTTTTACCATAACTACCTCTAATGTCCAGCTTATTCAGCAGTCGTGGTTGGGGCATCAGCCGAAACCAAGTCTGCTTTAGATACGATTTTCGTTCTAACTGGAAGTTTATATTTTGCTAATCTTAGTGCTGCGTCCGCAGTAGCCTTGTCTACACCACCGATTTCAAACAGAATTCGACCAGGCTTAACAACGGCAACCCACTCTTCCGGTGATCCTTTACCTTTACCCATACGTACTTCAGCAGGCTTTTTGGATAGTGATTTATCCGGGAAGATCTTGATCCACATTTGGCCACCACGTTTTGTTTCACGTGAGATGGCAATACGAGCAGCCTCAAGCTGGCGGTTTGTGATAAAACCACAAGTCAATGCCTGGAGACCATACTCACCAAAAGTAATGGTATTCCCAGAAAGAGCTGCACCAGTCATACGACCTTTTTGCATTTTTCTAAATTTTACACGCTTAGGACTTAACATATATTACCTCTAAATCAATACTATTTATATATCTCGCCTTTATAAACCCATACTTTTACGCCAATAATACCGAAAGTAGTTTTGGCCTGAGCTGTATTGTAATCAATATCAGCACGTAAAGTATGGAGAGGAACCTTCTTCTCTGCATATCCCTCAGTACGAGCAATTTCAGCTCCACCTAATCTTCCAGAGCATTTAACCTTGATTCCTTTAACGCCAGAACGGAATGCAGAAGTCATCACTTTTTTCATCGCACGACGGAAAGCCACGCGCTTCTCAAGTTGTTGAGCGATGTTTTCAGCAATCAATTTTGCTTCAGAGTCAGGACGCTTTACCTCAGCGATATTGAAAAACAAAGGGCAGTTTGTAATTTTTTTAAGGTCATTACGAATTTTTTCAATTCCTGTGCCTTTTTTTCCAATCGCAACACCTGGCTTTGCTGAATAAACAGTAACTTTTACCTGATCAGCTGTTCTCGTGATTTCAGTTTTAGCTATTGCAGCTTGAGCTAGCTCAGTGTCGATATAATTACGAATTGCTAAGTCTTGTTGAAAAATTTCAGCATAATTGTTTTTTACGTACCAGTTAGAGTGCCATCCTTTGATGTAACCTAATCTAAAACCGTACGGATTAACTTTTTGTCCCATTTTAGTCGTTCCCCTGATTAAGCTTCTTTAAGCGATAAAGTGATGTAACTTGATTTTTTACTGATTCTATAAGCGCGACCTTGAGCTCGAGGCATAATACGCTTAAGAGAAGGACCCTCATCAACTTTAACCATTTCAATGATTAAATTATCAAGGTCATACTTTTTTGAATCAGCTGCGATAGCAAGGCCACTGTTGATAAGTTTCGTTACAACAATAGCAGTTTCTTTCTTTTCGCAAAAACGAAGAATCTTTAAAGCTTCTTCAACTTTTTTCTTACGAATCAAGTCACAAACCTGTCTCACTTTACGAGCAGAAGTTCCAACGTTGTTATTTTTTACTGTAATCATAATTTACCTCTTACTTGTCAGCTGCGGCTTTTTTATCGCCAGCAGAGTGACCGTTGAAAGTACGAGTTAAAGCGAATTCGCCAAACTTGTGCCCAACCATGTTGTCAGTCACATATACTGGAATAAACTTCTTACCGTTATGAACAGCAAAAGTTAAACCAATAAAGTCTGGAACGATCGTTGAACGACGCGACCAAGTTTTGATGACTGTATTACCTTTAGTATTCTTTTTGGCTTCAGACGCTTTCTTGTAGAGATAGTTATCTACGAAAGGACCTTTTTTAATTGAACGTGCCATTATTTACCTCTTACTTTCTTCTCTTTACGATGAACTTATTAGTACGCTTGTTCTTTCTCGTCTTATATCCACGAGTAGGAAGACCCCAAGGAGACACCGGGTGACGTCCACCAGATGTACGACCCTCACCACCACCGTGTGGGTGATCTACTGGGTTCATAACCACACCGCGTACAGTTGGACGAATACCGCGATGGCGGTTTTTACCAGCTTTACCGATATTTGCAAGTTCATGCTCAATTTTACCAACCTGACCAATTGTTGCGCGACAATCAGCTTTTACTTTTCTTAACTCACCAGATGGGAGACGAAGAAGTGCATACTCGCCCTCTTTGGCCATAAGCTGAGCATAAGAACCAGCTGATCTAGCCATTTGTCCACCGCGCTTAGGGTTAAGCTCTACGTTGTGAACAAGTGTACCAACAGGTATGTCTTTTAATAGTTTTGAGTTACCAGCTTTGATATCTGCATTGTCAGATGAAATAACAACATCACCGACTTTTAATCCAACTGGAGCAATGATGTATGCTTTCTCACCATCTGCATAAACAACAAGAGCAATGTTACTTGTTCTGTTTGGATCATGCTCGATCGTCTTTACAGTTGCAGGGATATCAAGCTTAGAACGCTTAAAATCAATAATTCTGTACTTTTGCTTTGCCCCACCACCAATGTGTCGAGTTGTGATTCGACCTTGAGAGTTACGGCCAGCATTTTTCTTAAGTTTAGTGAGGAGCTTCTTTTGAGGAGCCACACCTTTAGTTACATCACCAGTTACAACAACCATTTCACGTTGTGATGGTGTGATTGGTCTGAATTTTTTTAAAGTTGCCATCGTTTTAACCCTTTACCTTAGATGCCCTTGAAGAATTCAATCTTCTGGCCGTCTTGGAGTTGAACATAAGCTTTCTTAGTTTTTGCTGATTTCTTAAAGCCCTTTCCAGCGCGCTTCGTTTTCCCAGGGAGAACTGAAGTGCGAACGCTTAGAACTTTTACATCAAAAAACTTCTCGATCGCATTTTTAATGTGGTTCTTGTTTGCTTTAACATGAACAACAAATGAGTATCTATTGAAAGCTTCCGTCTCTTTGGACGTTTTTTCAGTTAATAGTGGTTTAATAATTACATTTTCTAAACCCGTCATATTACACCAACCTGCTAATTAATTTTTCAAAAGCACCTTTTTCAATGATTAGGTTTTCGAACTTTACAGCTTCGTAAACACTAAAACCATCAACCGGAGCGTACTTAGCTTTCTCAAGGTTGCTTACAGAGTTAAGAACTTTTTCATTTAACTCAGCAGTAATTACAAGAGCTGGAAGAAGCTTTCTTGAATTAAGGGCCTTGAACATATCTTTTGTTTTACCAGTAGCTTCAATTTTCTCAACAATATGAAGTTTTCCTGCTTGGAATTTATCAGCAAGAACAGAAGCGATAGCATTTAACATCATCTTCTTGTTAACTTTTTGAGTGTAATCACGAGGAACTGGTCCAAAAACAGTACCGCCTCCAGGCATTAAAGGAGAACGAGTAGACCCTTGACGAGCATTACCAGTTCCTTTTTGCTTGAATGGTTTTTTACCGCCACCAGAAACTAGAGACTTAGTCTTAGTCATTGCTGTACCTTGACGGCGACCAGCTAGAGTTGCCTTAACAACCTGGTGAACAACAGTTCCGTTGATTTTATCTGCTGAGAAATCAACATTAGCTTTAACAGAACCAGTTTTTTCAAATTTTGTATTTAATAGTGCTATTTCAGTCATATATTCCTACCTTACGCTTTCTTAACGGACTTCGCGATTTTCACGAATCCATTCTTTGAGCCAGGGATTGAGCCTTTTACAAGCATATAACCAGCTTCTAAATTAACTTCTACCACTTGGATATTTTGTACTGTTGATGTTTCAACACCTAAATGACCCGGCATTTTCTTTTCTTTCCAAACACGTGCTGGAGTTGCACGACATCCGATAGAACCAACGCGACGGTGAAAGTGTGAACCGTGAGCAGCTGGGCCACCTTGGAAATTGTAGCGCTTCATAACACCAGCGAAACCTTTACCTTTTGAAGGTGCGGTTACGTCGATGTAAGTAGCAACTGGAAATAAATCTAAAGAAGCCTCTTTACCGACAGCATCAGCAGAAACTTCATTTACTTTAATTTCTGAAAATTCTGAGAAAGATTTTTCGATGTTTGCTTTCTTTAAATGACCTTTAGCAGGAGCTGTAAGAAGAGATTCTCTCTTCTCATTGTAAGCAACCTGATAAGCTGTGTAGCCATCTTTTTCAGCTGTTTTAACTTGAGAAATCACATTCGGAATTAGTTTTACTACAGTGACTGGAACGTGATTACCGTTCTGATCAAAGATTCTGGTCATGCCAGCTTTAATTCCGTAAAAAGCAGGCAGACTGATTTTAGCGTCTGACATTCGCCCTCCACAGCATCACCCTCTCACAGGGATGCATTCATGGTTAATATTAGAAAAACAAAAAAAAACGTTTAGCGTTTATACTAGTACTTGATCTCTACGTCAACACCAGCAGAGAGTTCTAG
>Ga0315907_10001635_pt1 | contig 29967 bp, 33 predicted proteins | sample LakEriMetagenome_3_FD_203525 | JGI IMG/M metagenome (GOLD analysis project Ga0315907, IMG submission 203525) | Freshwater fungal communities from buoy surface, Lake Erie, Ohio, United States - Buoy 12 MA123 | ecosystem: Environmental > Aquatic > Freshwater > Lake > Lake biofilm | place: USA...
ATGAGCCTATCCAAAGCAATGCAAGAGTTGGAGGAGCAGCACGATTTGATTCGTCAGAAATTGAGGTCCGCCTTCAACGACAAGAGCAGACTCATCGCCGAACTCGCAGCCAGCCAGAAAGAGTGCGCTGCGCTGCGAAAGTTCTCACTCACAATGATTCGTGAGTCGTGGAAAAGCGAAGGGGTAGACGGCGAGTTTGTGCAAACCGAGGCCGTCAAGTTTGGCTTGCTGAAAGAGGAAACCATGCAGAAGGCTTGCGGCGACAACTGCGGGTGCGCTGAGTACGGTGAATTTCCACTTAACTGCTACCGACTCACGCCATTGGCAAAGGTTGACGCACCTTGAAACCCCGCGCCGCCCGTCCGCTTGATCAGGTCCCCACGCTCACGATCGATGAAGCGGCGGAGTATATTGGCGTCTCAGTTTCGCAGTTCCGCGACCAGGCACCCATCCACGGGCTGCAGTCGCGCAAAGTGATGGGCCGCGTGATGTACCGCCGCGCCGATCTGGATCAACTCGTAGAGGCACTATGGCGGGATACCGTAAACGATCAAAAGGCACGGCAGAGTACTGGGAGCTTACGTGGCGCGAGCACGGCAAGCCGTGCACACAGAGTCTCGGCCGCGTCGACAAGTTGCGAGAGTCCGAAGTCCGCGAGCTCGCGCGCCGCAAAGGTCGTGAGCTTATCCTCAGCGAGCACGCCATCGTCAAGCCGCAGCTCAGCTTCGCCGAGTGGTGCCGACAATACCTAGAGTGGCACGCCAGCGAGTATCCGCACTCGCATAAACGCGTCGCCCAGATTGTCGAGCAGTACATCCTGGATCACTTCAAGGGCACGCTTGCCGGCGTCTCACAGATCGACGTCGAGCGGTACAAGAAATGGCGCAGCGAGCCGATCGGCGATCGCCAAGCGCCGGAGCCCGGCACCATCACCAAGGAGATGCGCACCCTGAAAGCGATATTGAATCGCGCGGTGGCGATCGGCTTGATTGATGTGAATCCCGCCGCACTGGTGAAGGCGCCGAAGTCGCTGAACCATCGCAAGGGCTTTGAGTACTTCACGCCGGCAGAGCTGCAGCGGCTCTACACCAAAGGCTGCGTCGAAGACTGGCACCGCTGGGCGTGGCAGCTCTACGCCAGCACCGGCGCGCGCCGCACTGAGCTGATGAACCTGAAGTGGGCCGATGTCGGCGCGGAAACGCTGCACCTGGTGAGCACCGGCGAGGAACGCACCAAGTCAGGCGAAGGCCGTGACGTGCCGCTGATGGCCAGCGCCATCGAGGCCTTTGCGTTCTTTAGGACATGGAAAGGGAAGAGCGACTTATACGTGCTGCCGCGCGTGAATGCGGCCAGCCTCTCGCGCATCGCTGCGCGGTGCATACGCCGGGCGGGATTGAAAGGCAGTCTGCACACCTTGCGCCACACGTTCGCCAGCAACTTGGCGGCAGATGCGCGGATTCCATTTGGCGCGATCAAAGAGTGGATGGGCCACTCGACCATTCGTGTCACCGAGCAATATGTGCACTTGCGTGCGACGTCTACGAATGAGATTTTGAAGGGGATGCGGCTGTGAAATACTTTAGAGAGGAACACCGATGAAGGTAAAACGTATTGATGTCATCGACTTTGACCTGCAAGATGTACCCGATGCCGAGTGGACTGAAATAGTGAACAGCGTGCTTATGTCGACCTCTGTTAACATCACGGCGACTGGGCACCTGTACATGCACAACCCTTGGGCATCGAGCGAAAACGACGACGGCACAATAGTCAAAGAACTTGTTATGCGGCAGTCACTCGTAGAAAGGGTTCGGGAGCTTGTTAGCGATGGCGAGAAAGAGCCCTTATTGGAGTTGTCAAAGGTCTTAGCAGAAGCAAGCCAACTTGTCGCCGCAGCACTTGAATGAGTGCCGATTTTTTCCCCATTTCCTATGGCGCAATGTGGTGAAATATGGCGAAAGGGCCGGAAAGACAAACGGCCTACATCACTGTAGGCCGTTGTTTTTACTACGTATTGCTGGCGTCCCCACGGGGATTCGAACCCCGGTTACCGCCGTGAAAGGGCGATGTCCTAGGCCTCTAGACGATGGGGACATGATCGTCGTACTACAGTGCTGCGAATTCTGTGGTGGAGATAAGCAGGATCGAACTGCTGACCTCTTGCATGCCATGCAAGCGCTCTCCCAGCTGAGCTATACCCCCACTTGGAAAGACAACAATTATAGCCGGAAGCATGACCACTTGCAAAGCTCGGAAAAACGGCCGAAATCAGGCTGCCAGCAAATTCGTGCGCCCGAGTCTGGCGACGACTTCCTCCCGCCCAAGGACTTCGATCACGGCATCCAAGCCCGGCGTCTGCGTCTGCCCCGTCAGCAATACCCTTAGAGGCATCATCAACTGCGGCATTTTCAAGCCGAATTGGACAACTTCAGCCTTAATCGCTGCACTAATTTCAGCTCTTGTCCATCCGGCATGCCCAAATTTTTCCGCCAGCGCGATAACCGCCGGCTTGGCCGCGTCAGACAGATGCTGCGCAAGCAGACCGGCGTCAACGTGAGGGCGGGCGTAGAAATAGTGCGCTTGGGCCGCCATCTCAACCAGAGTCGGCGCGCGTTCGCGCAGCAACTCAGCAACTCGCGCCACATTAGGCCCCGCCTCGGGATCTAGGCCAGCCTTGACGAGAAATGGGCGGAGTAATCCGCCGAGCGTATCGCGGTGCATCTGCTTAATGTATTCGTGGTTCAACCAATTCAATTTCTCTGTATTGAACTGGGCGGCAGACGGGGTAATGTGGTCCAGATCAAACCACTCGCAGAACTGAGCCATCGAAAACACTTCATCGTCGCCGTGCGACCAACCAAGGCGTGCAAGGTAGTTGACCACCGCGTCGCGGACGTAGCCATTCGCCGGGTATTCCATCACCGAGACAGCACCGTGGCGTTTTGATAGTTTTTGTCCATCGTCCCCAAGAATCATCGACAGATGTGCATACACGGGGACCTCCGCCCCAAGCGCCTGCAGGATATTGATCTGACGGGGGGTGTTGTTGACATGATCATCACCGCGGATGACATGGGTAATCTTCATATCCCAATCATCTACACAGACACAAAAATTATAGGTGGGTGTGCCATCGGCGCGGGCGATGACTAAGTCATCCAATTCTGTGTTGGCAATCTCTATACGCCCTTTGACCGCATCCTCCCACGCCACCACGCCGGTCTCGGGGTTGCGGAAACGTACAACCGGCGAGACGCCATCCGGAATCGGCGGGAGCACCTTGCCGGGCTCTGGACGCCAAGTCCCGTCGTAGCGCGGCTTGTCTCCGCGGGCACGCTGCGCCTCACGCAACCGATCCAGTTCAGCCGCCGGCATATAGCAATGGTACGCAGTACCGGCAGCCAACATCGTGCTGATCGCCTCCTTGTATCGAGGCATCCGCCGCATCTGATAGAACGGACCTTCGTCAGGCGTCAAACCCAGCCACTGCATGCCGTCAAGAATGGCTTGGACTGCCTCCGGTGTGGAACGCTCTACATCTGTGTCCTCAATACGCAAAATGAAGGTGCCACCGTAGCGCCGGGCAAATGCCCACGCATACAACGCAGTGCGGGCACCGCCAATGTGGAGGTAACCGGTAGGGCTGGGAGCAAAACGGGAACGGATGGTCATTTAGGGTAGGTGGAAGAAAGAGAGGTAACGAGTGCACGCGGCTCTTCACCGTCGCCGCGTAAGACGATTGCAGATGGCGTAGCGAGCGACCTAAGGGCGAGGCCGCAACGCAGTGCGCGACGCAACCGTATGGGGTAATACGGTGAGGAGCAAACAAGCGAGAACGACGCCATTAGGTTGCGCAGTAGCCAGATGCTACATCTTTGGCAGCGTCACGCCCTTCTGGCCCTGATACTTGCCGCCCCGATCCTTGTAAGAAGTCTCGCAGACTTCATCACTTTCAAAAAACAGCACTTGCGCCACGCCTTCGTTAGCATAGATTTTTGCGGGTAGCGGCGTTGTGTTCGAAAACTCCAGCGTGACATAACCTTCCCACTCCGGCTCAAACGGGGTGACGTTCACAATAATGCCGCACCGCGCGTAGGTCGACTTACCCAAACAGACGGTCAACACATTGCGCGGGATCCGAAAATACTCAACCGTACGCGCCAACGCAAAAGAATTTGGTGGAATGATACAAAAATCCGCATTCACATTCACGAATGAATTCGGATCAAAATTTTTAGGGTCAACAATCGTCGAGTTGATATTGGTGAAGAGCTTAAATTCGTTGGAGCATCGAATGTCGTAGCCGTAGCTCGACGTGCCATAGCTGACAATACGTTTGCCGTCAGCTTCTCGAACCTGCCCCGCTTCGAACGGTTCGATCATGCCGTGCGCTTCTGCCATGCGCCGAATCCACTTGTCGCTCTTGATGCTCATTGCGTGTTGTCTTTCGTTTCCATCATTGGGCAACCAGCAGTCATTTTAACAAACGCCACTGTTAAGCTGTTCCAGCGTAGAGCGTCAGGTCAACATCGGCTCCAGCGTCACGCATTGGCACCAAACGCTGATATTCCGGTGAAGAGTGCCAACGACGCGCCGCATCACTATCAACAAACCTCAGCACGACGACTAGACGGCTGCCGAGTACGAGCATTGCCGGGTCGTCATCGGCTCGGCGGCCTCGAAACATGACTTCACCGCCAAAAGCTGAAATAGTGGCACCGACTTCAGCAATGTAGCGCTGCCAAGCATCAACATTCGTAACGCGGATCGTACCGACGTAATAAGCCGTCATCACGACTCCTCATACGGCGGATCGGGTTGGTCCGCATAGTAGTGAATCGCCCGCTGAAACTGCGCGATGCGCTCATTCCCTGGAAACTTGGCGATATGGTTGAGCAACAGCTGCGTTGATCGGCGATATTCGCCCATGTTGTATAACGCCAACGCCAAAAAAATATCGAACTCCGGCGCGTCAGGGTACTCGACACCACCGCGCTCAAGCGTTCGCACTGCGTCAGCATACTGTTCAACACATCGGTAGGAACTACCAAGCCCCAATAATGCGCCACAGCGGTCTGCGCCGGAAAGTCCTAGCTCTAAAGCCCGCTCGTAAAATGGAATTGCGTCTGCTTCAAGCCCCTGCGGGTCATAGGTGCACGCGATTTCGTAATTCAGCCTTGCATTGATCGGCACGATTTTGAGCAGATCGAGCAAAATCGCCAGTGCCTCCGTATGCTGCCCCGACTTACGCAGCGCTATCGCTCGATCAATGCCGGCGGAGAGGTCGGGGGATATATCGACCACAAGAGTTCAGGTATTTTGAATGACGATCTTGGGGAAAATCGCCGAACGATCCTGCGATTGTTTGGCAATCTTGGCGGCGCACTTTCGAGCGATCAACTTGTAGATCTTTGATGCCGGCCCATCGGGGTCCGAAACAACGGTGGGCTTACCACTATCTGCCATCTCACGGATCTTGATATCGAGCGGCAGCGAACCCAACAGCTCAACATTGTAGTCGGATGCCATACGACCACCACCGCCTTCGCCAAAGATGTGTTCGGTATGTCCGCAATTCGAACAGGTATGCATCGCCATGTTTTCAACGATACCGATGATTGGCACACCCACTTTTTCAAACATCTTCAAACCCTTGCGCGCGTCAAGCAGGGCGATATCTTGCGGCGTCGTGACAATTACCGCGCCGGTGACGGGCACTTTTTGCGCCAAGGTGAGTTGGATATCCCCGGTTCCTGGCGGTAAATCAATCACCAAGTAGTCGAGATTGTTCCAGCGTGTTTCGTTTAGCAATTGTTCGAGCGCCTGCGTCACCATCGGCCCGCGCCACACCATGGGCGTCTCCGGATCGATGAGAAACCCAACACTCATAGCTTGAATACCGTGGCCCTCCATCGCCTCCATGGTTTTGCCATCTTTTGACTGCGGGCGGCCGGTGATACCCAGCATGGTTGGCTGCGAGGGGCCGTAAATATCGGCATCAAGCATTCCGACCACGGCACCCTCTGCCGCCAGCGCCAAGGCAAGATTCACCGCTGTCGTCGACTTGCCGACGCCGCCCTTGCCCGAAGCCACCGCGATAATGTTCTTTATGTTTGGGTTGAGCTTAACGCCTCGTTGCGCACTGTGTGAAACGATGCGCGAATACACATTTGCCGCAACGTGTTCTACACCGTCGATCTTCATCAGACGATCCACCACCTGCCGGCGAATGGACTCGGTAACACTTTTGCCCGGATATCCGAGTGCTATCTCGAGGGAGACCTTGCCACCCTCAATGATGATGTTCTTAGCGGCCTTGCCCTCAACGTAGTTCTGATCAGTGACGGGATCAATCAACTCGCGAAGTGCATTAAGGATGTGTTCGTTTGTGATACTCATGTGGTTTCCTCGGGATCGAGCCGCTATTTTATCGAGATTGCTGCTCTGCCATACGATGTATTTGGTATCTTTAACGGATTGGGCTTGATACAATCGCAAAGCAAAAGCAATCATTGTCTGATCTCGGGGGACAGTGCACATTTAATGCCTAACGCGTTGTTGAATTACTGCGCGCGAATACCGCGCCAAGCGCATTAATTTGCTCTTTTGTCATCTGCTTTTCGTGATCTACCCTTCGTGATTTGCCTCTCCTGATCTAACTGCCCAGCACATGCAACGCAAACTCTTCGTCACCACGGCCCTTCCCTATGCTAACGGCGGGTTTCATATTGGCCATATGATGGAGTACATCCAAGCCGATATTTGGGTACGATTCCAGCGCATGCAGGGGCACCAAGTGCATTTTGTTTGTGCTGACGATGCGCATGGCGCACCGATCATGCTGAATGCCGAAAAACAGGGAATCACGCCTGAGGCGCTGGTAGCAAAAGTCGCCGCCGAGCACATCGCGCAGTGGCCGCAGTTTCACATCAGCTTCGACTTCTGGCACTCAACCCACTCTGCGGAAAACGTCGAATTGGCGCAGGGAATTTATAAGGCACTGAAAGCCAACAAACTGATCGCGTCCCGCGAGATCGAGCAGTTCTTTGACCCCGTCAAGGAGATGTTTCTCGCCGATCGATTCATCAAAGGCGAGTGCCCGAAGTGCAGCGCGAAAGATCAGTACGGCGACTCTTGCGAAGTCTGTGGCGCAGTGTATTCCCCCGCAGAGTTAAAAAATCCCTATTCAGCGCTCACCGGTGCTACGCCGGTGTTGAAAAAATCAGAACACCTGTTCTTCAAGTTATCCGACAAACGCTGCGTTAACTTTCTGCAGAAATGGGTTGAAGAAACACCGTTACAGCCTGAAGTAAAAAACAAACTCGCTGAGTGGCTGGCAGTCGATCCTGAAACTGGTTTAAGAAGTTTGAACGACTGGGACATCTCGCGCGACGCACCTTACTTTGGGATCGAGATTCCAGACGCACCTGGCAAGTTTTTCTACGTATGGCTGGATGCACCGGTTGGATATCTGGCCAGCTTGAAGGCCTACTTCGCTGCGGGTGGTGCAAAAGCTAACGGCGAGCCTCGCGATTTTGATACTTTTCTTGCCGACAACAACGTCGAGCAGTATCACTTCATCGGCAAAGATATTGTTTACTTCCATACCTTATTCTGGCCTGCGATGCTGCACTTTGCCGGACGCAAGGAGCCGAACAACGTGTTTGTGCATGGCTTCTTGCAGGTCACCGGGGAAAAGCTCTCTAAATCACGTGGTTTTGGCCCGACACCAAGCAAGTATCTTGATCTGAAACTGAATACCGAGTGGCTGCGTTATTACATCGCGGCGAAACTAAATGACCGCGTCGAAGATCTGGACTTCAATCCGGAAGATTTTCTGGCGCGTGTTAACGCCGATCTCATCGGCAAATACATCAACATCGCGAGCCGCGCAGCGGGATTTCTGCACAAAAAATTTGTTGGTCGATTGCTCAAGGTTGAGGCCAAACATCCGGTACTGGCGGCAATCACCTCCGCCTCTGCTGAAATCGCCGCGTTGTACGATGGGCGCGAGTTTGGCAAGGCCGTGCGCCGCATCATGGAACTCGCAGATCTTGTGAACGGATTTGTCGATACAGAAAAGCCGTGGGAGTTGGCGAAGAGTGATGAGAATAACGCAGTACTACACAAAGCATGTTCGATCATCATCAATGCGTTTCATCTGTTGACTGCCTATCTCGCGCCGATCCTGCCAAAACTCGCAACTGACGCTGCTGCATTCCTCGACATAAAGGGTTATGATTGGTCTGATACAACGCATTTACTGCCCGCCGGCCACCAGATTAACCCCTACAAGCACTTGATGTCGCGCATCGACAAAAAACAAATTGACGCCCTGCTGGAGGCACCCCAAGAGGGCGACAAGGATGCGCCAACGGCTGCGAGCAAGTCGAGCAACAAATCAGCACCGGCCCCCGCCAACGATGAAGCGTTGGTACCGGCAGAGTTCGCGCTGCAGCCGGTTGAAGCGCCGAAGCCGATTATCATCCAGCCCGTGGCGGAGACAATCTCGATCGATGATTTCGGTCGCATCGATTTGCGTGTCGCAAAAATTCTTGATGCTGAATACGTTGCCGAGGCCGACAAACTGCTGCGCCTAACGCTTGACCTCGGCATCGAGCAGCGGCAGGTTTTTGCCGGCATCCGATCCGCTTACAATCCTAAAGAACTCATCGGTCGACTCACGGTAATGGTGGCAAACTTGGCACCGCGTAAGATGCGTTTTGGAGAGTCCCAAGGCATGGTACTGGCGGCAGGCGACGGCACAAACATCTATTTGCTTGCCCCGGATTCGGGTGCCGTACCGGGGATGCGAATCAAATGACGCGTTCCATCCAAGAGCTAGGGGCGAAGCCACGCGGGTGATCGCTCTGACCCAGTCGTTTTACGCAGTGGCCCGCGTCCAGCGGGACGTGCCTCATTGCTGGATCGACGCCCCTCGCTTGTATTGTGTATCTGCCGCAAACCGACGCGAAAAAAATGTCAAGCTGACGGGGAGTCGGTGATGGCTATCTCAATCACGAAGGTATGAACGTTGTTGAATTTTCCCCTCGCCATGTTGCTTCAAATCATCAAAAGTGCCCTCTGGCTTCCCAACCCAGAATGACGCGACCACCTTACTCAATTGACCGTGACGCACTCGAAACCGAAGTACGCATCGATACCTTTCGCGCCGCCGGCCCCGGCGGTCAACATGTCAACAAAACCAACTCAGCGGTTCGCCTGACCCATCTTCCCTCAGGCGTTGTGGTCATCGCACAGGATTCCCCCTCACAGTTTCGCAACAAGGAAATTGCTTTTGTGCGTATGATTGAGAAGTTGAAGCGCCTTAACCATGTCCCCAAAAAACGCGTAGCGACCACACCGACACGCGCTTCAACAGAGCGGCGCATTGGAGAGAAAAAAACGCGTGCGGTGGTCAAGACCACTCGTCGCAAAGCGGTCAGGATAGACGAGTGAGCGTTGTTTCTGTCCACATGCGCATCACTGGGCGTGTGCAAGGCGTTGGCTTTCGCGAATCCATGCGTCTCGTCGCACAGGCACTTGACGTCACCGGTTGGGTGCGTAACCTAGCCGATGCAAGCGTCGAGGCAGTCGTCCAGGGGGATGAGGCGGCCGTGGAGCGGCTGGTGGGGTGGTGCCACAATGGTCCCCCCGGGGCAAGCGTCCGTTTTGTCGAGGCAAACCTGATCGAGACGAGCGAGACTTATATTGCTTTTTCGAGACTCCCAGACGCCTAGCCATGAGTATTTCATGGGTCAGCCGCCGCGTCGAAGGACGTTACCCCTGAACGATTGGAAAGCCAATTTGGATCGCTCCTCTTTTAGCGTGGGCACGGGCTGCACATTCGCTGTGGAGCGACTTGATGGCAGCGTGCTTGCCATGTGCGCTGCCTGCTCCCGTAGCAAAGCCAGCTATGCCGTGGTCGGTCAGGTGAAAAATCACTCGCCCACTCGTTTGTCGTGTGCAATATCTGCGCGCGCTCTGAATAGCGAATGAAGCCTTCGCTAGCGAGACCCGCACTGCAACACTCTCACCGTGTCTGCGCTGTCACCCAATCGGCGGCGGAAGTCACTGGATAAATGATCACTAATAGTAGGTGAGTTCGCGCGCCTTACCCCAGAACACACGGTAAGCGTAGATGGTGTAGCCAAAGATCGCCGGCAACACCACGGCGGTGCCGGCCAAAATTATCTTCAGTGATTCCGGCGCGCTCGCTGCCTGCCAGATATCGATATGATCGACCACAAGATATGGGAACAGGCTGTAAGCGAGTCCATAGAAGGCCAACAAGAAAATACCCACCGTCGCTGCGAACGGCACCCAGGCACCATATTCATTTCCTTCGGCGAGTCGCTTGGGCAGGCGACGCAGGGCGCGATCAATGACAAAAAACAATATGGCGGTCGCAATCGGAATCGGCATCAGCATAAACAGATACGGTAGCGTGAACCACTTTTCAAAAATGCGCTGGCTCACCATCGGCGTGACGATGGATATTGCGGCGATACCGAGCCCCGTCAACCAGAGGCTGCGCTGGGCCCAGACCACCGCTTGCTGTTGTAATTCGCCTGTGGTTTTCATCAGCAGCCAACCGCTCCCGAGTAACCCGTACCCCGCGCACAGACAGAGCCCGGTGATAAGCGCAAACAACAGCGACAACGCGCCGTAGTTAAAGCCGGTGATGTAGAGCCCCAGCATCACGCCTTGCGAAAATGAAGCCAGCAGTGAACCGGCATAAAACGCAAAATTCCACAGCGGCTTGTGATGCGCCTCCGCCTTCACGCGGAAGTCGAAGGCGACACCGCGCAAGATCAGACCAAGCAACATCACCGCGACCGGCAGATATAACGCGGTCAAGATCACGCCGTGTGCTGAGGGAAAAGCGACCAGCAAAATGCCTACGCCCAACACCAACCACGTTTCATTCGCATCCCAAAACGGGCCGATGGACGAAATCATTACGTCCTTGTGCTCGTCACTCGCGCGGTGCAACAAGATGCCAACACCGAGATCGTAACCATCGAGAATCACGTACGCCAGCATCGAGATCCCCATCAGGCCGAGGAAGACCACGGCCAGCCATTTACCATCTGCGAACATTTCCATCATCGACTCCGGTGCGTTTACGGCTTGTTGGTCGACAACTGCGGTGGGATGGATGTGCCAGCGACGTCAGCCGACACCGGCTTATTCTCCACCGGCTCACCGGCTTTGCGTGCCAAGTAGAAGACCACCGAAATGTACGAAATGGTCAGCACCACATAGGTGATGAGATACATGAAAAAAGTCGTCGCGATCATGCCGCTGCTGACCGTCGAGGCGGCGTCGGCAGTACGCAACACGCCGTACACGAGGAAGGGTTGACGGCCAATCTCGGTCACATACCAACCGGCGACGGTCGCGACCCAGCCGGAGAAGCTCATGCCGATCAACGCACGCGTGAGCCATGGATGGGTTTCGCCTTTGCGTTTTAATTGCCAGGCCGCGAGCCACGAGACGGCGAGCATCAGCATTCCTACTCCCACCATAATGCGAAACGCCCAGAACACCTGCAACACCGGTGGATGTTTGCCGATGAAGTCATTCAGCCCTTTGACCTCGCCATTCGGATCATGCGTCAAGATCAAGCTAGCCAGTTTAGGAATACCAATTTCAAATTTGTTGGTGCGTGTTTTTTCGTCAGGAATGGCAAATAGCAGCACCGGCACACCGCGCTCGGTATTCCACACGCCTTCCATCGCCGCGACTTTCGCCGGCTGATGTTTGAGAGTATTCAAGCCGTGCATATCGCCGGCAAAAATTTGTAATGGGATGAGCATCGCCGCCAGATACACACCGGTTTTCAATGCAGCAAGAACCGAGTCAGCACGATCGCCGCGAAGCCAGCGGTATGCAGAGATGCCCGCGACTAGGAACGCCACTGTCAAACCGGAGGCCAACATCATGTGTGTGAAGCGGTACGGGAATGATGGGTTAAACACAATGGCGAGCCAGTCTGTGGCGTGCGCCTTGCCATTGATCATTTCGAAGCCCACCGGCGTTTGCATCCACGAGTTGAGGACGAGAATCCAAAACGCCGACATCGTGGTCCCGATTGCGACCAATAGCGTGGCAATCGTATGCACACGGTTGGACACTCGGTTAAATCCAAACAACATGATGCCGAGAAAGGTCGCTTCCAAAAAGAATGCGGTCAGCACTTCATAGGCCAGCAGGGGGCCGGCAATATTGCCAACGGTCTCCATAAATCCCGGCCAGTTGGTGCCGAACTGAAAGCTCATGGTAATGCCGCTCACCACCCCAAGCGCGAACGTCAGCGCAAAAATCTTCACCCAAAACTTATACGCGTCCATCCACTTCATGTCACCAGTGCCGTTGTAACGCATCTTAAAAAACAGCAGCACCCATGTCAGCGATATCGAAATCGTCGGAAACAGAATGTGAAACGTAATGTTTGCGCCGAACTGGGCGCGTGCGAGGAGGACTGGATCGATATCAAACATATGTGTCTTTCACTTGAGCCGAGGGACTACCCCGCGGCGGTGGAGCTTATCTGCTCCGCCGGATCAGTTTGATTGCGGGGGCGGCATGGATGGCGTTTCGGCGTCGGCGGCGCGCGTGGACGTGGCCCGACCACCGGGGACTACCTTCAATTTGTCCTTCATCTCCAAAAACTTCGTCACCCGCGTACCCATTTTCATGAGCTGCTGCAGCGTCTCGGGTTCCAGCTTTTGGACGTCGTTGAACCACATCGTCGCCATCTCAATCAAGTCGTGCATCTCTCTCATGCGCTGCTGAACGTGACGGTCTTCCGCGTTTGACGGCGCTGCCATCAGCGCATCGCGCAGCATCGAAAGTGTGGGATCGATTTCGCGTTTGCGACGCTCTTCGGCGAGCGTCCGAAAGATCGCCCAGACATCCTCGGGTGCTGAAAAATACTCGCGTCGATCATTCGGCAGATGCTGCAGCTTGGTCAGCCGCCACGACTCAAGTTCCTTGAGTCCCATGCTGACGTTCGAGCGCGAAAAACTTAGCGCCTCGGCGATTTCATCGGCATTCAGCGGACGCTCGGAGACGTACAGCAGCGCGTAGATTTGGCCAACGGTCCTATTGATACCCCAGCGGCTACCCATTTCGCCGAAGTGGAGGACAAAGTTTTGTGCAAGTGGTGTGAGATTCATGCTGATTTAAAGTGGAAACCGAAAAGAACTTCCTGAATTTTCAGTAATTACTGAAATTATAGGAAATTGTACGCGCAAGGCAACCCGTTGAAGGGCGGGCACTTCCAGACATTTTTTGCTGGAAGCGCCCGTCTAGACTAGGGTTTTCTTTTCTTGGGTGCGCGCGGTTTTGCACCACGGTCGGATGGAGAACGCTTGTTACCTGCGGTACCGGTATCGCCTGGGGCAGACGGCATCATCTGCGCCATCCACGCACCCGGGTTGAATGCAGCCGCGTACTTTGCCATGTCGCCGCTTGAAAATGCGTTGCCCGCTGATTCTCGCGCCGCTCCCATCTGGCGGAGTGTATCGCGCTGGTATTCCATTGTTTTGATTGACAATTCCACCGCCGCAGCCTGGCCTCGCAGCCACATGAGCACGACCTCAAACTCACGAATCTTCTTGTCAAACTCCTCGGGATCCATCGTTGGAAGTCCAAACGCGGCCCCTGGATTGGTACCGAATCCCGGCGCGCTGCCGAGCCCGGCAAATCCGGCCGCGGCGGGCGCGCCGCCCGTCATTGCACGCAGTAACTCGAAGTAATCCGGCAGCGGTGGGTTGGATTTTGACGCGTCAGCCATTTAGCGGTGGTGCTTTTTGATGAAGTCACGAATCTTGGGATAGATCGATTCGCGATACTTGCGCCCGGAAAAAATGCCGTAGTGACCGACTGCCGGGGCGGTCAAATGTTGCGCACAAGATGCGGCCAAATTGCTGCACAAGGTATGGGCCGCCGCCGTTTGTCCGCTACCGGAAATGTCATCCAGCTCACCTTCGATGGTGAACAGCGCCGTATTTCGTATCGTCTCCGGACGCACCTTTTCGCCCGCGACCACCAACGTTCCCTTAGCCAAGCTCTGCTCTTGGAACACGCGCACGATGGTGTCGAGGTAGTACTCGGCAGGCAAGTCCATCACCGCGTTGTACTCGTCATAAAAACGACGATGCGCCTCTGCCGACTCACCATCACCGGCAACAAGATGCTTGTAGTACTCTTGGTGCGACTCCAAATGCCGCTCCGGATTCATCGCGACAAACCCGGTGAGCTGCAAAAATCCGGGATAGACGCGTCGCATTGCGCCTGGATACTTCACCGGCACACGCTGGATCACGTTCTGTTCAAACCACCACAGCGGGCGGCGGGTGGCAAAGTCGTTCACCGAGGTCGGGTTCTTGCGCGCATCGATTGGCCCACCCATCATCGTCATCGAGGTGGGCAGTTTCTCGCCGCGCCCGGCCATCAGCGCCACAGCCGCTAATACCGGCACTGTCGGCTGGCACACCGAGACGATATGCAGCTTTCCGCTAGATCGCTGCTGCATGAAGCGAATCGAGTTTTCGACATACGCGACGTAATCGTCGAAGTGGAAAGGACCTTCGGCGAGCGAAACTTCGCGCGCATCTTTCCAGTCGGTGATTGTCACATCGTGATCGGGCAACATGGTACGAACGGTATCGCGCAGCAGTGTTGCAAAATGTCCGGATAGCGGTGCAAACACCAACACTTGGGGCTCGGCTTTGCGCTTGACTGATTTGCCAAAATTGCGCAGCTGGCAAAATGGCAGATCTAGGAGAACGCTCTCAGTAACATCTGCGGGTTCGCCATCAACCTGCACCTGCGTAATGCCAAAGGCTGGGCGCTCGTAACGACCGGTCAGGCGCAGCATCAGGTCAAAACCAGCAGCTGCGCGATTCGATGCGGGAACATAGGAGAGCGGCGACATCGGGCTTTGCAAGGCATCAACACTAGCCTGCGCCCACCAACGCCACGGCTCCATGATGGAGCGCTGAAATTCGTGCATTTGATACAACATCAGTTTTTCTCCTGAACACCCACCAGTAACGAATCGGACCATTTTGCCCTGCCGACTCAGAATTTCCAGCCAGATAACCACTGGCGTATCGCCGCAATTATGACGTTAGCCAATTCTACTGCGCTGCAACATCAAAAACGCAAAGTCTGCAAGTAACCACTTCTACTGCACTTTTGACGTAGTGGCTGTATGCTTCGCCCAACAACGCTATTGTTAAGGTTTTCATGATTTCCGTTCCCACAAGAAGTGACTTTTATCCCCCGATTGAGCCCTATCAAACCGCCCGATTGGCACTCGATGACGTGCACACCATGCACTACGAGCAATCGGGGAACCCGCACGGCGTGCCGGTATTGTTCCTGCACGGCGGTCCGGGAGCTGGGGCATCGGCGTCCCACCGGCAGTTCTTTGATCCCGCGTTCTACCGCATTGTCATCTTTGATCAACGCGGTGCCGGTCGCTCAACGCCATTGGGCGAGCTGGCCGACAACACCACGCCTCTGCTCATCAGCGACATCGAGCGATTGCGGGAAAAGCTGGACATCTCTCGCTGGATGGTATTCGGCGGGTCGTGGGGCTCGACACTCGCGCTAGCGTATGCCGAATCCCATCCCAACCGCGTGATGGCGCTGGTATTACGCGGGATTTTTTTGTGTCGGCAGTCCGAGATCGATTGGTTTCTCTATGGCCTGAAGAACATCTTCCCAGAGGCGTGGCGCAAATTTGCCGGCCACCTGCCCGAACACGAGCGCAACAACATCCTCAAAGCCTATTACGCGTTGATTACGGACCCCGATCCCGCCGTGCACATCCCAGCGGCGCGGGCGTGGAGTATCTACGAAGGATCGTGTTCCAGCCTCATCCCCAACGAGATGATCGTGGCCAACTTTGGTTCTGATCGGGTAGCGCTCGGCTTGGCGAGGATGGAATCACACTACTTCATGAACAATATTTTCTTGCCCGAAAACTATCTGCTCAACAACATCGGTCGCATCCGCCACATCCCCACCACCATTGTCCAGGGACGCTACGACGTCGTTTGTCCAATCGTGTCGGCAGATGACTTGGCGCGCGCATTTCCGGAAGCCGAATACCACATCATTAACGATGCAGGCCATTCCGCGTTCGAGCCGGGGACACGGGCGAAACTTATTGAAACGATGGAGCACCTAAAGTCTCGATTTGGTTAGCCGATCGACCGAGCGGCTTATGTATCCAACAGATCCGTGACATCGTCAGCGCAATCCGCCAATTTCGCTGCGAGGCTTGTTTTTGTTTGGCGGTAGCGATCTGTAGCAATTCCGCGTTAAGTTGCGCAACGAGCTGTTGTTGGGCCTCCCACTTCACACGGTAGTCATCGGCACGGCTGTGCTGGGCTGAGAACAGCAAGGAACAAAATTCCAACGATAATGCGAGCTTCATTCATACCGCCGTTTTAGCGGGCTGGTGCTGATGAAGTGCGAATGTCTAACCGCCAAGAGAAACAATCATGCCGAAGTTCTTGAAAGCCGTGCGTCTCGATGAATCGGATGCCGAACTATATAAAACAAGTACCGCCTGTGATGAGGACGAGTGGGTGTGTACGGGCGGCTTCACCGTGTGCAACTTGGCTGAGGGGTATCGCTGCAATCCACGCTGCTATTGCGACGAATCCTTCTTGTCGATCACCAGGCGCGCCCGTGTGACACTAGCCGAGGTTGTTAATGTCACGGATGCTGATCTCGAAATCTTCAAGGATCAGCTCGCCCAGCACCTGCTCTTCGACTGGAAAGCACCCGACTACGAGACCGCCCGCGCGGTTGCCGAAGAAGAAATCGACTACACTGCGGAAACGGCAGCCACGTTTCCCACTGAAGTGTGGATTAGCGTAAAACGCTCACCCGGAGACGATGGCGCGATCGCCGAGAAGTACGATCAGTATGAGCGGCTGATGATCGGCTCGCACAAACTCTAAATCAGACTCAAGCTGAGTCTGGCGCCATGGTAATCGGCGGCGTCACACCCCAACCCTCCGCGTGCTCCGCAACACGTGAGAACGTAATCAACATTCCGGCGGTGGCACCCCAGATGTAACGCGGGCCGAAAGGGATTGCAAAGTAGCTGCGCATACGCCCTTTGTACATCGCTGACTCCCGCCGGTGGTTGGCCGGATCGAGGAGAAACGGTGCCGGCACTTCGAACACCTCTGCCACTTCCGACGGATCTGGCGCATATTGCAAGGGATCAGCAGACCAGCCAACCACGGGCGTGATACGAAAACCCGTGCCGGTTGTGTAGTGAGGCAATTCACCGATAATCTCTACGGCACGCGGATCAATGCCAATTTCTTCTTCGGCCTCTCGCAGCGCTGTTGCCGCCGCGTTTGTATCGCCTGGCTCGACCCCGCCTCCGGGAAAACTGATTTGTCCGGCATGGTCGGTGAGATGCGGCGTCCGCTGCGTGAATACCACGGTTGGGACGGGGTGATTAACCACCAGAACCAGCACCGACGCGGCCTTAAGCGGACGGTCACCCGGCACCATCAATAACGTCTCACCATCGTCGGCGAATCGATTGTCACCCGATTCGGCAACCGCCGCGCTGCCTGCGAGCCACTGGGTCAATCGCGCTTTCGTGATTGGCGTCTGCATCCGGTCGCCGGACACGGTCTTTCGTGGGGACTGGCTATACTTCATGCCTTCATTATAAAGACCACTCATGGCAACACCATGACAACAACATGATCGTCTACGACTACTTCCGCTCGTCCGCCTCCTATCGACTGCGTATCGCGCTCAATTTAAAAGGGCTGCAGCCGGATCGGCGTTATGTACATCTGGCAAAAGGTGAACAGCGCTCGGCCGACTACAAGGCGCTGAACCCGCAGGGGTTTGTTCCGTTTCTCATCGACGATAATTTTTCACTTTCACAGTCGTTGGCGATGATTGAGTACCTCGATGAGAAGTATCCAAATCCGCCCCTGCTGCCAAACAACATCGAAGAGCGCGCGACAGTACGCCAGATTGCACAGTTAATCGCCTGCGATATCCATCCGCTCAACAACACGCGTATTCTCAGCTACTTGAGCAACGAGTTAAAACTCAGCGACGCGGCTAAAACGCAGTGGTACTGCAAGTGGATCCACGAAGGATTTACCGCGCTGGAAACGATGCTCGCAAATCGGAAGGGCGCGTCACTGTTTTGCGTCGGGGATACACCCACCATTGCGGACATTTGCCTTGTGCCGCAGGTCACCAACGCAAACCGTTTTGCGTGTTCGCTTGACGCCTTCCCCATCATCATGGACATTTATCACCGCGCCATGGCCCTACCCGCGTTTGACGCCGCGCAGCCACTCCAGCAGCCAGACGCCGAATAGTCGCGGGGAACGTACACGTATAGCGGAAACCCAGAGGAGAAACTCCTTATTCGACGGAGATCTTCAGCCATTTTGTGCCGATGATGCCCGTCATTCCTAGACTTTACGTTTTGCGCGGCCCGCTACTTCTTAGCCGGCTGATATGCCGCCAGGGCCTTGGCCAGGTCTTCGTATTCTTCACACTTCTTCCCGCAAATTTTTTCCAGCTTCGCAAGATGCTCTTTCGCTTTCTCTGGCTGGTTTACTTTCAGGTACGCCACGCCGATGTACTCATGCGCTCCGCGGTGGTTCGGTGAAAGTTTCAGTGCGATGTTGTAGTGCTTGAATGAGTCATCCATTTTGTTGGTCCAGCGATAGGCGTAACCAAGATAATTATGTGCGTCGGCGTTGTCCGCGTTGTCCGCCACCACTTTCTTGAACGCCTCTATCGCGTCGGTCCACTTCTTGGCGTCAATGGCTTTTTTGCCCTTCTCAAAATTTTTGTCTTCGGCGTTAATTGCTGGAGTGGTGTCGAAACCGGCTGCGAATGCGTCCGAGACGAGTCCAGCGCTGAGGCAAGCAACTACCGCAGCCAATCGCAGAATTAATCGTGTTTGCATGTTTGTTCCTCCGTTGTGGTGCTTCGAGAAGTTGTTCTTGAGATGCTACGCCTGAACGCATAATGTCGGCAAACGAAGGGGAGCCGCTCCGGTGCGCCCGACACCAAACATCAGTCCAACAACAGAGAGAATTCATGAAAGCGGTACTTTGTAAGTCGTGGGGACTACCCGACTCGCTGGTCATCGAAGACATCGCGCCTTTGAAGCCAGCGGCGGGCGAGGTGGTGGTTGCCGTGAAGGCGTGTGGGGTGAATTTCCCCGACACCCTCATTGTGCAGGGAAAGTACCAGTTCAAACCAGACTTCCCCTTCTCCCCAGGGGGCGAAGTCGCCGGAGTAGTCACATCCATCGGAGAAGGTGTGAACAACGTGCGTGTTGGCGACGCCGTCATCGCATTTATCGGTTGGGGCGGATTCGCCGAGGAAGTTTGCTGTGCCGCAAAACAAGTGATGCCAATTCCCGCCGGTACGCCGTTCCCGCTGGCAGCGTCGTTTGTCCTGGCCTATGGCACTTCGTACCACGCGTTGAAAGATCGCGCGCAATTACAGCCCGGCGAAACCATGCTGGTGTTGGGAGCGGCTGGTGGCGTGGGTTTGGCGGCCTGTGAGATTGGCAAAGCCATGGGAGCGCGTGTCATCGCGGCAGCGTCAAGCGACGACAAACTCGCCATCTGCAAACAGCACGGCGCAGACGAGGTCATTAACTATGCGACGGAAGATCTGCGGGATCGCATCAACGCCCTCACCAACAAACTCGGTGTGGATGTCATCTACGATCCGGTCGGCGGCACTTACAGCGAAGCGGCAATCCGCAGCCTCGCTTGGAAAGGACGTCACTTGGTGGTGGGCTTCGCCGCAGGCGATATTCCAAAAATTGCACTCAACCTCACGCTGCTCAAGGGTGCGTCAATTGTCGGCGTCTTCTGGGGCTCATTTGTGAAGAACGAACCCGCCGCTTTTGCCAACAACATGCAGGAACTCTTTGCGCTGCTGATGGCGGACAAACTCAAGCCGCTCATCTCAGCCACCTATCCGCTTGAACAAGCCGCCACGGCACTCAACGACATGATGCAGCGCAAAGTGGTTGGGAAAATCGTACTGGTCACTTCATCGCCTTGACAGGCGGTACGCGAACAGCGATCGGCACGTTGCAAAGCTCTACGTGCCCGGCGGGCACCTTGAACCAATCACCGCCGCGATTGCGCAACGCCTCGACGGCGCGCTGGAAAGTCGGCGTATCGGTACGAATCACTTCGAGGTCGGTACGCTCAGGAGGCGCAACATCGGCCGCCACGCGAATCGACTTAATATGTGTGAACTGGCTCGGTTTATCGTAGAAGCCAAGCGGCCCGGTTCCACGTGGCAAGGACGACAGTAGCGGCATTCCCTGAAGGACCCGGCCGATCAAGGTGACGTTCTTATCTAGATGACGCGGCGCGTGGCCGGTCACAACATACAGCTCTTCACCCGCAGCGGAGTCGAGTGCGTTACCCCGTCCGACACCCACCGCACCGTAACAATGTGCAAGCCACACTTCAGATGCCTTGGGGTCGCGACCAGCGTGAAAACCGCCGGCGAAACCGACCTGCGGCGCATAGCCATCAATATCAGGAAGCCGGTCAAAGGCGAACGCACCAAATTCGCTCCTGGAAAGTTTGCGCACGAACTCTGGCTGCAGGTTGGACTTAGCCGCTTTTTTGGCACGCGGTGGCTGCCCATCTGGCGTACCCCACTGCACAACATAGTTGTCCTGCGCTCGTTTGATCGGCAGACCGTCGAAGTATTGTTCGCGAATAAGCGCCCGAATATTGGCGACATGGCTGGGCGCAACAGTTGGCGCGACCTCAATCACCACACGCCCACCGGCGATCTCAACGTAGATTATGTTTTGTGGGTCGGGTGTACGCCACGCGTCGGCTGGAGCCGCCGCGACAATGTCAGAGTAACTCTGGAAGGGTTTCGCGGCAGGAGTAGTTGACGCGGCAGCCGAAGGCGTTTGCGCAATTGCGCCGGCGGAAGCTAATGTTGTGGAGAGTAGCGCAGCGAGGACCGCAGACCGCGTCGAGAAAGTTGTCATATTTCCTTCATCTTTTAAAAAAGTGTTTTGCTTCAACGATGTACCTCGCGGTATTACGAGTCAGTGTTGGGTATAAACGAACCAGCCTCATTTCTGCCCGCACCAGACGTGGCCACGAGCGTTGTATTTGCGCTGCAAGATTGACACATTCTGTGCGAAAAACAGACACATTGTTCCAGTCGCCCACTAAAATCTCTGTAGTCACAATAAACAACTATACGTAGTAACCCTTCCCGGATTTTTCAGCAACACCCCTCTCCAAACAAACGCCCCATTTCATCTAGGAGCCAACATGTCATCCAACAAGCGTGCCGTTCAGAGCACACCACGCGTTTCCCGGCTGAGTTTCAGCATTGCCGCAGCGTTATCCGCAGCCACCGTACTGTCGTTCAATATCGCTCACGCTCAAAACGCGAAACCAGCGGAGAAAGCCAAGGCTGGCGAGTTGGAAACCATCACCGTGACGGCCGAGCGTCGCGCGGAGAACATCCAGGACGTGCCATCGTCGATCAGCGCATTGAAGGGCGACACACTCGACGCCATCAACTCCGGCGGTCAAGATATTCGCATGCTTGCGGCACGGGTACCCAGCCTGAACATTGAGTCATCATTCGGTCGCGCTTTCCCGCGTTTCTATATCCGTGGCTTGGGCAATGGCGACTTTGATTTGAATGCATCACAGCCAGTCTCGTTGGTGTACGACGATGTTGTTCAAGAAAATCCGATTCTTAAAGGTTTTCCGATTTTTGACTTAGAACAGATCGAAGTCTTGCGTGGCCCGCAAGGCACACTGTTCGGCCGCAACTCACCTGCCGGCGTAATCAAGTTCGAATCCGCCAAACCGCGCTTCGCCAACGAAGCCTATGTGAACATTAGTCATGGCAAATACAACACCTCCAACCTGGAAGGTGCGCTGAACCTGCCACTGAACAAAGAAGTCGCGATCCGCCTTTCTACCCAACTGCAAGGCCGTGACGGCTGGGTGATCAACCAGCGCCCGGGCCCAACCGGCCGCTTGGAAGGCTACCGCGACAACGCGTTCCGCCTGCAAACGCTCTATAAACCTAGTGATTCATTCAGCGCGCTGTTTAATTTCCACAACCGCGACTTGAGCGGTTCGGCACGCGTGTTCCGCGCCAACATCATCAAGCCGGGCACCAACGACTTCGTCGCCAACTTCGATCCGTCCAAAGTGTTTTACGACGGCCGCAACCAGCAGGACGTGACCAACAACGGCGGCAGCATGCGCTTGAAATGGGAGTTCGCCAACACCACGCTGCACTCCATTACCGGCTTGGAAAAGGTTACCTCGTTCTCGCGCGGTGACATCGACGGCGGTTTTAGCGCGGTCTTCATGCCCGGCGGCAGCACGCCTGGCGTCATTCCGTTTACCGCAGAATCCGCCGACGGCCTGCCGAACCATCGCCAGCTGACCCAGGAATTCCGTCTGGAATCGAAAGGCAAGGGCATGAAGTGGTTGGTTGGTCTCTATTACTTCGATGAAGAGATCGATATCGATAGCATCAACTACGATTCATTGGCTCCGGGTAACCCGCGCAACGGTTTTGCCAAACAAAACCAGAAAAACAAAGCCTACGCAGTATTCGGCTCCGTGAACACGGACCTGACCAGTGCGTTCAACTTGCGCGCCGGCGTGCGGTACACCAACGACAAGAAGGACTTCTACGCAGACCGGCTGATCGCCCCGCCGTTCTCTCCAACCTTTATCGGACGTAGAACCACCAACACTTCCGCGTCAAACGTGAGTGGCGATGTTGCGGGCACGTTGAAGCTCTCAGCCGATACCAACGTCTACGCACGTGTCGCAACCGGTTTCCGCGCACCGTCGATTCAGGGTCGTCTGTTGTTTGGTGACCAGCTCTCGGTTGCCAACTCCGAAAAAGTCACGTCGGTTGAAGCCGGTATCAAGACCGACCTGTTTAACAAACGCGCCCGCCTCGCCGCAAACGTGTTCTCGTATGAAGTGAAGGATCAGCAAATCACCGCTGTCGGTGGCGCGACCAATTTCAACCGTTTGCTCAACGCAGCAAAGACCAGCGGTAGCGGTGCTGAACTTGACCTGCAAGCCTATCTCACCGACACCTTGTTGCTCACCGTCAGCGGCAGCCTGAACGACACCAAGATCAAAGACGGCAGCCTCGCCATCCAGGCCTGCGGCGCACCGTGTACGGTGTTGGATCCAGCGGCTGTAGGTCGTCCCGGCACCTTCTCGATCAATGGCAACCCACTGCCACAGGCACCGAAGTACGTTGCCAACGTGACACTGCGGTATTCGATTCCAGTGGCTGGCGGTGAGTACTTTGTCTATACCGACATGGCCTATCGTAGCAAGATCAATTTCTTCCTGTACGAGTCACGTGAATACACCGGCAAGGCACTTACCGAAACAGGTCTGCGCTTCGGTTACAAGTGGGCGGACGGCAAGTACGAAGCGGCGATTTATGGTCGCAACATCACCAATCAAATTCGTATGGTGGGTGGTATCGACTTCAACAATCTGACCGGCTTTATCAACGAGCCACGCTTCTGGGGTGCGCAGTTCAAGGCAAACTTCTAAAACTTCAGCCAGTAGCAATACGAAAGACCCTGCGCCTGCCGCAGGGTTTTTTTTCCGATCCGCTGTCGCCGCTTCTACTTGGCCATAAAGACGCTCTTGCCGACGAAGGTCCAATACAAAGTTACCCAATATGATCACTGTTCATCACCTCGAAAATTCCCGCTCTCAACGGATCCTCTGGTTACTCGAAGAACTCGGGCTGCCGTATGAACTAAAGATCTACAAACGCGACGCCAAAACACGTCTCGCACCACCAGAGCTAAAAAAAATTCATCCGCTCGGCAAATCACCCGTCATTGTTGACAAGGGCGAAGTGGTCGCAGAGTCCGGCGCGATCATTGAGTATCTGGTGGAAACCTATGGCACCAAGGCAAAGGGGGAACTAGCGAAGCTACAGCCGAGTGTCGGTAGTGCCGAACACCGCCAGTGCCGCTTCTGGATGCACTATGCAGAAGGTTCCCTCATGAATTGGCTGGTCATGAAGCTGGTATTTGCGACGATTCCAACCCAGCCGATGCCGTTCTTTGCGCGACCGATCGCGCGTGGAATCTCAGCTGCTGTGATCAACAAGTTGATTGACCCTAACCTCAATACCGCACTTGCCTTCATGGAAGCACATCTCGCCACACACGAATGGTTCTCGGGAGCCAACCTATCAATGGCGGATTTCCAGATGAGTTTTGCGGTGGACGCGGCGCTCTCACGAGTTGCCAAGGGCAAACACTACCCAAAGCTGCGTGATTTCAAGAAACGCATGGAATCACGTCCGGCCTATCAGCGCGCGCTGGAAAAAGGCGGGCCGACTCTGGCTGACTTTCAGGTGAAGCAATAGGCTAAACCGACACGGGTACGTTGTCGATGAGGCGAATCTCAGCGCCACCATCAACTGGTGGCGTATGTACCGCACCAAGCCTTCGACCCCAACGGTCTTCGATGTAGTCCACCCGAAAGCCGAGTCTCTCAAGCTGCGCCCGAACCTCTTGGCATGATCGCGACGGGTTGGCTAAGGTCTGCGACCATTCGGTTGCAAGTGCTCGTTGCGCCGGATTCAATCGACGATTGCGGCTGCTCATCGCAAGTCCGTCGGCTTCTCGTACGGTCGGGCAGGCCACGATACGTGTGGAATGATGGAATGCATGCAGCATCTCGCGAACCAACAACAATTGTTGAAAGTCCTTTTCACCAAAATAGGCGACGTCTGCGCCAACCACATTAAGCAACTTCAACACCACCGTCAGCATGCCGTCAAAGTGCCCCGGCCGGTACTGGCCTTCCAAGACGCGGCTGATCTCGGACTCGCTGATACGATAGCGGTACTGATCGGGATACAGCGTTTCGTAGGTTGGTGCAAACACAAACTGGCAGCCCGCTTGTTCCAGCATGGCACAGTCTTCATCGAAGGACTGTGGATATGCCGCAAGATCACTCGCGTTATTGAACTGTGTCGGGTTTACGTAGATGGTCGCGACGACGTGCTGATTTTCGCCATGCGCACGCGCAACCAACGAGATGTGGCCGGCGTGTAACGCGCCCATGGTCGGCACCACGCCGATTGATCCACTTGCGGGTTTAATCGACCGCCATTCCGCCAGCGTACGAAAAATACTAATGGACATGATTACGTATAACTCTCTGCTGCAGTTGGAAACGTGCCCGCTTTAACGGCACGGTCAAACGCATTAAGACCATCGAGCGATATTGTTGCCACGTCCGAAAACACACGAACAAAGCGCGGAATTTTTGGGTTGAGTCCCAGCATATCCTGCAAAACCAGCACCTGGCCATCAACATCCACGCCTGCACCGATGCCGATGATGGGCACCGACACAGATTCCGCCACCAGCTTACCGAGTGATGCCGGCACGCCCTCCGCAACCACGGCAAAAACACCCGCCGCTTCAAGCGCCTTCGCATCCGCCACGATTTGTGCTGCCGCAGCCGACTCACGCCCCTGCACTTTGAAGCCGCCAAAGGCATTCACAAACTGTGGTGTCAGTCCGACGTGGCCCATGACGGGAACACCGGCCGTCACCAGACTTCGGATGGTGTCTAGATTGCCCTCCGCACCTTCGACCTTGATCGCATTCGCTCCCGCGCGGAGCAGGCGTTGCGCCGCAGTGACTGCCTCGGCGATTCCCTTGCGGTGCTCCAAAAACGGCATGTCGGTCACCAGAAACTTGCCCCCGGCTCCGCGCGCGACCGCACTGGTGTGCAAACACATCATCTCGACATCGGCCTGCAGCGTGCTCGGATGCCCGTGCACCACCATCGCTACAGAGTCACCAATCAATATGAAGTCGATTTCCGTTTTCGCCAATAACTGCGCATACGGATAGTCGTAACACGTGACGCAGGAGATTTTCTCGCGTGCTTTTTTTCGTTTTACAAAGTCTGGAATTTGCATACAGCTCTCAATTTAGTGAAGGGGTTGATCAGCACTGCTCAACGACGCGGTCTCGGTCTCGATAGGCGACGGGGCCTGCACAACACTTAACGTGTGGTCTTGCGTTTTGTGCATAACGTAGCCGGCGAGTTGTCGTGTCGGTGCAATATGTTGGTGAAGGTTGGGGAGGTTGATGTCATTCCAGAACGCCCTTAGCTGCACGTCCCACTCCGCGTCTGAAAGACTCAGGTAACGCACAAAAAATGACGTCGGGTCGAGTTTTGCTGCCTCGCGCAAACGCGAGCCCCGCTCGTAATACCAGTGGAACAAGTCGGTCTCCAAGGCATCAAGATAAATCGCGATGTCGAGTTTCCCCGCAGTAAACACCGGCTGTAAGGCATTGATCCCTTCGACCACCAAAATATCAGAAGGTGCAATCTCGCGCCCCGCATCAGACGAAACATCGTAGGTTTGATGGGAGTAAGTCGGCACAACGACCCTGCCGCCATCTTTCCCGCCGCCCTTGCCACCCCCGCGAACTGCGTCCAGAAACGCACTAAATGCGTGATGATCGTAACTCTCTGGGAAGCCTTTGCGCAACACGAGCCCACGCTCTTGGAGGATCTTGTTTGGATGTAGAAAACCGTCGGTAGAGACCACCTCCACCCGCCGGCCCAAACCCCGCCAGCCTTCAGCAAGTTTTGCCGCTAACGTGCTCTTGCCGGCCGCAACACTTCCTGCCAAACCGACGACCAGTGGTGCGCCGTCGTGCGCGGGCACGGCGGCTGCTATCGACTTGATGACATCATGAAGTTGTTTGTCCATCGTATTGGGGAAAGGCGCGTTTACCGCTAGCCTGCCGAGCAGACATCACTGCCAAGAAGCAACAAGTGACGCGCGAGATGGTCCAGACTGGCACACTCCACCACCTCTCCATTGGCGGACCAAACGCTCGCACGGTGTGTGTCGATGGTGCGAAGATCATTGTGTACAACCCAATCCGCGCCTGATGCAAAGATGCTCTGTATCGCCCGCTGAGAATCAGCCGCCGACGCACCATCCGTCAGCTTGAAGCCAACCAAACGCACCGCACGGTGGCGGCTGTAACCTTTCAAGTAGGGCAGTATCTTTTTCGCCGGGCGCAGATGAATCGAGAGCGCAGCCGAAGACGGGAGTTTCACATCTAACGGCGCCGTATGTGTCACTCCATCGATGGCAACACTCTCCACCACAAAATCGCTCACCGCTGCCGCATGGATGATCAAGTCAACATCGTGACTCGCGAGGATTTGCTGACAAACCGTATCGAGATCTGTAGCGGTCAGAAAGGTTTGCTGCTTGATGCTCGGCTCGACGGGCTTCACCGCACCCTCCGCGCGGGCCAAAAACACCTCGGCACCACGCCTGGCAAACACATCCGCAATCAACGCGCCCGTGCCGCCGGTGCTGCTGTTGGTGATGACACGTACGCCATCGATGGGCTCACGTGTGCCGCCACTTGTGATCAAAACCTTTAGACCATTCACGCCAGGATGGCCTTCAGAATGTCCTCGGGCTCCATCAATCTGCCGTCACCAACATCGCCACAAGCGAGGTTGCCGGAAGCCGGGTTCAACATCCGCACACCAAGCGCCTGTAATTTTGTAACAGACGCCTGTGTGATGGGGTGTTGCCACATCTTGGTATTCATGGCCGGCACCACAAACAACGGCTTGGCGAAATCGTGTGTCAGCCAGAGGTTGCCCATCAAGTCATCCGCAACACCGGCCGCCATTTTATTGAGCCTGTTTGCCGTCGCCGGACAAATGACGGATCGGTCCGCCCAGCGATTCAGCTCGATGTGTTCCATCCAGCGCCCCGGTTGAAAGGTATCCGTTAACAAATCGCGTTGCGAGAGGCCTTCCAGCGTTGCCGGTCCAATGAATTGCATCGCTGAGCCACTCGCAACACACTGCACGGCGTGCCCTGCTTGCACGAGTTGCGATACCACCGTGCAGGCTTTGTAACAAGCAATCGAGCCTGACAACTGAAAGAGAATGTTCATCGCCAAATTATATTCGCCACATCGCGTTTACTCGATGCTCAGCATCGGCAAATTTGTCTTGTGTGACATGCCATCGACCGTCAAAATGTCACTTATGACAACCGAAATGTATATCGAATCAACGGCCTCGCCGCTTGCCATCGTGTATTTCGACGGCGGCTGCCCGATATGCTCGCGCGAGATTAGCTTTTACCAACGCCAATCCGGCGCGGATCAGATTGCCTGGGTTGACCTCACCACCTGTCCCGACTCCGCACTACCAAACGGCGTTTCTCGACAGGCGGCGATGGCGCGATTCCACGTTCAGACGGCAGCAGGTCTTGCCCACGGCGCGGCAGGTTTTCTCGCGTTATGGCGGGCACTGCCCCGGTTCCGTTGGATTGGCCGTTTACTCTCCCTCCCACCGCTACCGTGGATCTTGGAGCGCGGCTACCGCATTTTCTTGCGCGTCAGACCAACCCGCAAACTTGCCGATTGTGATGTCTGCATTAAGTGAAACATTGATTTCAAGGAAACATCATGAACAGTAATGCCGTCGCAGTCAGCGAACCCACGTCAATCCGTGCGTCGTTTAACCCGCTGATCCGCCCCTACTTGGTCATCACCATCGGTTTCACCATGATCGTTACCATCATCGGTATTCCGGTTGCGGTGGTCTGGTTTTTGGGCCTCGGCAATTGGTGGGCGCGACACTACTTTGATCGTCTTGATTGTGAACTGACAGCCAAGTCGATTCGCTTTCGCAAAGGGATACTTGTGCAGGTGGAAAAGACCATCCCGCTGGAAAACATTCAAGACGTCACCTTCATCGAGGGGCCGTTACTGAAACACTTCAATCTCAGCACATTGAAATTTGAAACAGCTGGTGCCAGCCACAGTGCGGGGGCCAACATGGAACTCACCGGCATCATCGACGCACAAGAATTTCGCAACAAGATTTTGGCGGCGCGTGATCACCTAAAACAACAAGGCGGTCAATCTGGTTCAACTGCGACGCAAGATTCGACTCTCGCTGTTTTGCAGCGGATTGAATCTAGACTTGAAGAGATCATCACGCACTTGAAGAACAGGCCATAACCACTCCCATCAACAACGACAGTTGTTGCCGACGAAAAATGCAGGGAAGTCGCCTATTGGCGGTCATTTTCAAGCAAAATGTCTTGGAAACGCCCGCCAATAAACGGGTTTTGATTTTCAATCGCCGATTTCGCGGCATTGAACTCTTTAGCCAACACATGCTCTGATTGCGAGCAGTTCGTTTGTCCCGCCGCTTCGGCCTAACCTAAACCATAACAACAATGTTTGAGTTCTCTCCCGAATCCGGCCTCTGGGGCCTGTTTGCTTCTGCCTTTATCTCCGCCACGCTGCTCCCCGGCTCCTCCGAAATCGTCTTGATGGGGCTGCTCACCAAATATCCCGAATTGTTGTGGAGCGCCATCGCGGTGGCGACCCTTGGCAACACCTGCGGCGGCATCACGTCTTATTGGCTTGGACGCTTGTTCCCAAACCGAGCTGAAGGCAAAGCCATCGAATGGCTGAAAAAATACGGCATGTGGTCACTGCTGTTTAGCTGGGTGCCGTTGTTCGGCGACGCACTGTGCGTGGCTGCGGGATGGATGCGCTTTAACTTCGGGGCGTGTATGGCGCTATTTGCCGTCGGCAAACTGTTTCGCTACTTGCTTGTGGCCGGCGGTTGGACATGGTTCCTTTCGACGATCTGGCCGTGGATGAAGGTAACGTTCGGGTGGTAAGGGAATGACCGCAACTGACCCTAAGCCGACATGGCAGTTGCCCGAAAGCGGTCATTTAACGCCTGCGTTGAGCCGCGCTGAAGCGTCGCGGTCGAACGGTTGGTTAAGCGGCGTTGCCACGCGCCACCGCGAATAGGACAA
>Ga0315907_10001637_pt1 | contig 29936 bp, 28 predicted proteins | sample LakEriMetagenome_3_FD_203525 | JGI IMG/M metagenome (GOLD analysis project Ga0315907, IMG submission 203525) | Freshwater fungal communities from buoy surface, Lake Erie, Ohio, United States - Buoy 12 MA123 | ecosystem: Environmental > Aquatic > Freshwater > Lake > Lake biofilm | place: USA...
AAGCTCACCAGGGCAATCACCCCGATCAGCACCGCGGCCACCAGCAGGATCTCGAACTGGATGCGCGCGGGCTTGTCCTCTTTCCAACGCAGCAACGGACCCACTGCCATGACGAGGAACATCGGCACGGCAAAGATCGCGGCGGCCGGATTGAAATAGGGCGGGCCGACGCTGACGCGCACATCGAAGGCCTCGGTCAGCAACGGATAAAGCGTGCCGAGCAGCACAATCGCAAGGATTGCGGACAGCATCACATTGTTGAACACCAGCGCGCCTTCGCGGCTGGTGGCGGCAAAGCGCTTGCCCTCGGCCACTGCGCCTGCACGCAGCGCGAAAATGGTGAAGGCCCCGCCGATATAGAGCCCCAAAAGTCCGAGAATGAAGGCCCCGCGCTCAGGGTCAACGGCAAAGGCATGGACGCTGGTCAGCACGCCCGAGCGGACGAGAAAGGTGCCGAGCATCGACATCGAGAAGGCCAGCACGCCGAGCATGATCGTCCATGTGCGCAAGGCATCGCGCGCCGCGAGCACGCTCACCGAATGCATCAGTGCGGTCGCCGCCAGCCACGGCATCAGCGAGGCGTTCTCGACCGGATCCCAGAACCACCAGCCGCCCCAGCCCAGCTCGTAATAGGCCCAGTAGGAGCCCGCGGTGATCCCGAAGGTCAGGAGCACCCACGCGCCCAGCACCCACGGGCGCATCACGCGGGCAAAGGAGGGGTTGACCTCCTTGGTCAGCAGCGCGCCCATCGCCAGACTGAAAGCGACCGAGAGACCGACATAGCCGGCGTAAAGTGTCGGCGGGTGGATCGCGAGGCCGATATCCTGCAGCAGCGGATTGAGCCCCACACCCTCGACCGCGGGCACCGGCAGCCGCTCGAACGGGTTGGAGGAGAACAGCAGGAAGGCATAGAAGCCCAGCGCCACGAAGCCCTGCACGCCCAGCGTCGCCCCCATGGTGCGTTCGGGCAGGCGCTTTTCAAACACGGCCAGCAAGCCGCCCGACAGCGCCAGCACGCCGACCCACAGCAGCATCGAGCCCTCGTGATTGCCCCAGGTGCCGGTGAGCTTGTAGATCATCGGCTTCATCGAATGCGAATTGGTGGCGACCAGCTTGATTGAAAGATCGGTAACCGCAAAAGCATAGAGCAGCAGGATGAAGGCCAGCACCGCCAGCACCGCCTGCACGACCGCAGCAGGCCGCGCATAGATCGCCATGGGATCGGGCGTGCCCTCGACAGAGCGCAGCGCGAAACCGCCCGAGACCATCTGCAACACCGCCAGCGCGGCGGCGAGCCATAGGGCGGCCAATCCGATTTCGGCGATCATTGCTTGGCCCTCATCTGTGTCACGATGCTACTTCAGTCCCACCGTTGTGTCGGCCGCCATCTTGGCAGCCTCTTCGGTGCCCATGCCCTCAAGCTCGCGCGGGACATAGTTCTCGTCATGTTTGGCGAGCAGGTTGGTTGCGAAGAACACCCCGTCAGGGCCGAGACTGCCCTCGGCGACCACACCCGAGCCTTCGACGAACAGATCGGGCAGAATGCCGCTGTAACGCACCGGGATCGCATCGGCGGTGTTGCCGGTGACAATGAAGTTGACCGTGACGCCGTCAGCCTCGGTCTTGATCGAACCGGCCTGCACCATGCCGCCCAGCCGGACTGCCTGCCCGACTTCGGGCGGGGTGGCGGCCATCTGCTCGGGCAGGTAGAAATAATTCGCCTGATTGCGCAGCGTCCACGCCGCCAGCAGGCCCGCACCGACAATCGCCAGCAGCGCGATCAGTACGAGCGCGAGACGTTGATGCTTGGCCTTCATGCTCACTATCCTCTCAGCGCCGCCGGGTCGCGTCGCGGCGTGCCTCGGCGCGGGCCATCGCCTGCCAAGCCCACACCGCCAGCACGGCTAGCGCAATAATCCCCACCCCGTAGGCGAGGATCACGAAATCCCATTGGTTGAGTTCTTCACGCATCAGGCCTGCTCCCCGACAACCACTGGCACTGCAGCAACGCCTGGGCGCGGCGCATCATCATCGAGCGCCTGGCGCCGCAACCGCGCCTCGACCTGGCTTTCGGCAATCAGGGCGCGCATCCGCATCAGCACGATCCCGCCGAACAACAGCGAGAAACCGATCACCGCGATCAGCAACGGCCACAGATAGGCGGCATCAATCGCGCTCTTGCCCATGGTAATGCTGGGCGGCTGGTGGAGCGAATTCCACCACACCACCGAGCGGTTGATGATCGGCACGTTGATCGCGCCCACCAGCCCGAAGATCGCGGCAATCTTGGACGAAGAGCCCTCGCGGCTCGCCGCCTGCGACAGCGCAATGTAACCGGCATAGAGGAACAACAGCACCAGCATCGAGGTGAGCCGCCCGTCCCATTCCCACCAGGTGCCCCAAGTCGGGCGGCCCCAGATCGAGCCGGTGGCAAGGCAGATCACGCAGAACACCATTCCCGGCAGCGCAATTGCGCGCGCGGCAAGCGCGGCCAGCGGGTGCTTCCAGATCAGCAGCATGGCAGAGGAAATCGCGATCCCGGCCCAGCCGCCCATCCCCAGCCACGCGGCGGGAACATGGATGAACAGGATGCGCACTGTCTCACCCATCAGCCGGTCAGGCGAGACCATGAACAGCCCCCACGCCATCGCCCCTGCGGCAAGCACAAGCCCGCTCCAGAAGCACAGCGGCATGAGCCACTTGGCAAGGGCGAGAAATCGGGTGGGGTTTGCGTAAATGTGCATAGGTTTTTGCGTCTGGCGGGGCTTGTAGCCTTACACCCGCCGGGGACAAGACAGCAATTCACGCGAGCCCGCAATTGTTCCCGAATGCACGCGGTTCGCGGCGCCCGTTCAGCGGCGCCCGATCAGGCTCTGTGCCATGCGGTCCGCGACGACATCGGGCGAGGTGCCGGTGCTGTCGCTTTCGGCCCAAATCGATTCGAGCCGGCCTGGGATCTGCGCGAGCCGCTTGCGCACCTCGTTGATGTCGGCCGGGGTTCCGGCGCGGCGCGCGAGGTATTCGAGCGCAACCGAGATGATCCCGCCGGCATTGATCACATAGTCGGGCGCATAAAGGACACCGCGCGCCGCCAGCACCGCGCCGTGATCGGCCTTGGCGAGCTGGTTGTTGGCCCCGCCAGCGACAATCGCGCAATCGAGCCGCGCGATGCCTTCATCATCGAGGATCGCGCCCAGCGCATTTGGGCTGAACACATCGCAGGAGGTCGACATGATCGCATCCGACGCCGCCACGCTCGCGCCCAACTCGCGTGCGAGCTCGGCCGCGCGGGCCGCGTTGAGATCGGCGAGGGTGAGCTTGGCGCCTTCCCGCGCCAGCAGCCGCGCCAAGCCGCCGCCGACCGAGCCGGTGCCCTGCAGCGCGACATGCACGCCCGCAACGCTATTCTTGCCCAGCTTGTGGCGGACCGCGGCCTTGATGCCGAGGAAGATGCCCATCGCGGTGAAGGGGCCGGGATCGCCGCCCGCGCTGCCCTCGCCCGCCACCGGCAGGCCCGAGACATGCGCGGTGCGCTGCGAGACAGCGACCATGTCCGCCTCGGTGATGCCGACGTCCTCGGCCGTGACATAGCGGCCACCCAGCGCCTCGACCGCATCGCCAAAGGCGGCGAGCATGTCAGGCGTCTTGGTGCTCGTGCGGTCGGCGAGGATTACCGCCTTGCCCCCGCCCATCGGCAGGCCGGCCATGGCGTTCTTGTAGCTCATTCCGCGCGACAGGCGCAGCCCATCGCGCATGGCGCCGGCGGGATCGGCATAGCGCCAGAACCGCGTGCCGCCCGCTGCCGGGCCAAGATGGGTGGAATGGATCGCGATGATCGCGGTCAGGCCGCTCGCCCGGTCATGCACCAGCTGCACGCACTCATGCGCGTCGTAATCGGGCTCGGCCCAGAAGGCGGTCATCAGATCTTCCCCGTTTGCAGCGCGGGGAACATCAGCAAAGGAGGGGGTGATGGGGCGATCGAGGGGGCTCGAACCCCCGACCTCCGGTACCACAAACCGGCGCTCTAACCAACTGAGCTACGATCGCCACACGCCCCTGCCTGAAAGCAACCCGTTCGGTCGCTGCCAAGTCCACGCGAAGAGCGCGCGGTTTACGCAAGGCACACGCCCGGTCAAGTCCACTTTGGACGGATCCGGGCGTCTTGCACAAAGGCCTGCCCAAGGGAAGCGAAAAGTGCTTTTGCGCCCGTCCGGCGTAAGATTGTTACGCGCGGTGCGAAAGCGTTGCGAAGCGGCGCGCGCAAACTATCCTTCTACCCATGATCAAGACCGGCGAATCCGTGACCGAGCGGCTGATGGCACAAGAGGGCATCCAGCGCCTGCCCTCGCCAAAGGCGGAACTGTTCCAGCTGCGCGGATTCGTACCGCCGGATCTGTGCAACGAACTGATCTCGCTGATCGATCACGGCCGCCGCCCCTCGACCATCGCCGATTTTAATGGCGATGCCTATTTCCGGACGAGCGAGACCTGCGATCTGGCCGCCGATCTGCCCGCGGTGCAGCGGTTCGAGGCGCTGTTGACGGGCCTATGCGGGCTTGATCCGGCCTATGGCGAGCTGTTGCAGGGCCAGCGCTATGCCGAAGGGCAGGAGTTCAAGCCACACACCGATTACTTCAACCCTGGCGGGGCCGATTATCACACCTTTTGCGCCCAGTCGGGCAACCGCACCTGGACCTTCATGATCTATCTCAATGACGTGGCCGCAGGGGGTGCTACACGGTTCAAGGTTCTGGACAAGACCTTCCACCCCGAGCCAGGAAAATTGCTGTGCTGGAACAACCGCTTGCCCGGCGGCGATGTCAACCCTGCAACGCTCCATCACGGGATGAAGGTCAGGAAGGGCGTCAAATACGTGATCACCAAATGGTATCGCGAAAAACCTTGGAGAGATTGATGACCGATTATTCCGATCTGGCAGCAAAGCTGCGCGCAAGGCTCGCCGAACTGACCGAACGATCAGACGAGATCGGGGACGATCTGCGTGGGCCCCTCGATGCCGATTACGCCGAACAGGCGGTCGATCTGGCCGATGACGAGGCGCTCGAAGGCGTGGACGAAGTGCTGCGCGCGGAGGCCCGCCAGATAGGCTTCGCCCTTGCCCGGATCGACAATGGCACCTACGGCACTTGCACCAATTGCGGCGAAAAAATTGCGCTGGCGCGTCTCGAGGCGGAACCCGCCGCCACGCGCTGCATCAAGTGCGCTGATTGATCTAGAGGTTCGCTGTGGCGAACCGCAGACCACCCGCCCCGCCTCCCCACCCGGCCACCATATCGGACCACTTTGTTCTGGTGGCCGGGTGGGGAGGCGGGGCGGGTGGTCTGCGCCACCAATAGGTGGCCTCAAGAAAAGACCCCGAAAACGAAAAAGGCGACCCCGTCGGGCCGCCTTCCTCGCACGGCCCGAAGGCCGCAAGCTGAAAATGTCGCTTACTTCTTGAGGCTGAGGCCGCCGAAGCGCTTGTTGAACGCGGCCACGCGGCCACCTTCCTGCAGCTGTTGCTTGCCACCGGTCCAGGCAGGGTGGCTCAGCGGATCGATATCGAGCGCGAGCACATCGCCTTCCTTGCCCCAGGTGGAGCGGGTCTGGAACTCGGTGCCATCGGTCATCTTGACCGTGATCAGGTGGTATTCGGGGTGACCTTCGGCCTTCATGACGTATGTCCTTTGCAGCGTGGCGCCGGTACCGACCGGCGCTGCTATGAATTGGGAGCGAAGCGCCTAGTCGGGTTTGCCTTGAAAGGCAAGCCCGAGTGAGGGTTCTTTGTTTGCCGCAGCCCAGGCGGGCTGCGAAATCCTCGGCCCTTGCGGGCCTGCGGGCGCACAATCGCGCTTGCGGTCGCTGACGCGACCGAAATCAGCGCAACCTGGCAATGACGCAATGAGACGACGCCGTAGGCGCCGCAAGGCTTACCGGCCGCCCGCAGGCACCCCGGACCCCGGACTTGATCCGGGGGGAGGGAATAGCGCCGAGGACGCGCGCCCGGAGGGGCGCGCGCAATCAGATACCATCCACCATCATCGCGGTGAATTCGACCTCGCAGGTGGTCTTGCCCTCCACGCTTGCCACGCCCTTGAACTTGTAGACACGGCTGCGCTTCTGGGTGAATTCGACATGCAGATCGAGCAGGCAGCCGGGCGTCACTGGGCTACGGAACTTGGCGTTCTCGATGCCCATGAAGATCACAAGCTTGCCCGTGCCGGCCAGTTCCATCGTCTCGATCCCGAGGATGCCGGCGGCCTGCGCTAGCGCCTCGATCTGGAGCACGCCGGGCATGATCGGCGCTCCGGGGAAGTGCCCCTGGAAGAACTGCTCGTTCATGCTCACGGCTTTGACCGCGTGGATCCGCTCCCCCAGCTCGATCGACCGCACGCGGTCGACCAGCAGCAGCGGGTAACGATGCGGCAAGGCCTTGAGGATCTTGCCGATATCGTAATGCAGCACCGCTGGGGCCGGCTCGCTTGCCTCGCTCATCGCCTGCCTCCTGCTACCGGCAGCCTTAGCGGCCCGCCGGTGCCTGCGGATTGCCCTGCTGCTGCTGTTGCTGCTGGCGCTGCTGGAGCATCTGCGCGGTCAGCAAGCGCTGCTGGATTTCCTGATAGATCTGCACGCTCTCACGCGCCGGCTGCCAGCCCTGCGGGGGAACGATGCCGACCGAGGGCACCTTGGCGTTGAGCGCGGTGGTGACCTGCTGTGTGATGTCAGCCTCGGGCGCTGCGAACAGCAGGGTCGCCGGATCAACCACCAACTTGATCTGCTGCCTGGTCGTCACTTCGGTCAGCGCCGGGCCATATTGCACGATGACCTGCTCGACCGCGTAGATGCGCGCAGCGTCGATCTGGTTGCTCAGAGCCTGGATTTCCTGCTCGAGCGTCTGCAGCTGGGTGAACTGCGGCGTCTTCTGCTTGGCAGCGAGCTCGGCATCGTCAACCTGCTTGTCGCCATTGCTGTCGAAGGTTGCGAGCAGGGTCTGGCGCTCGGTCGCCTTGGTGCGGCGCAACTCGTTCTGCTGGGCGTAGGTGGTGTTGACCTGTTCGTAAGCGGTCTGGAACGCGGTGGTGCCGAGCACGGCACGCGAAATGTCGACCGTGGCGATCCGGCCTTCGACCTGAGCCTGAGCGGGAAGCGCAGCGAGCGCGCAGAGCGCAACACCAGCCGGGGCGAGAAGCTTGGAGAAAATCGTCATCAGAATTGGGTTCCTACGTTGAAAGTAAATTGGCGCTCGTCATCGCCCTCGACCTTGCGAATGGTCTGGGCAAAGTCGATGCGAAACGGCCCGAAGGGCGAATTCCAGTTAACCCCGATCCCGGCGGTGATGCGCGGGCTGGAAGAGTTCCCGAGGAAGGTCTCCTTGATGGCGCTGCCCGGGCGGATCGCCGGATCGTTGGCGGTGCCATCGGGCGCGGTCGGCTCGGTCGTAGCCGTGCCATCAGGGGCGATATACAGGGGGCGGCCCTGATCATCGACGAACTGGATCCCGTTGGGATTATCCTGCAGCACCGGGGTCTCGACCTCCCACAGTGCCCCGATATCGGCCCAGATCGAGGGCCTGAGGCCGAGTTCGCGCGCACCCGTGCCGAGCGGAATTTCGAGCTCAGCGCGGCCCAGGTAGTAGTTACGCCCGCCGATCGCGTCATCGCGGGTCTGATTACGGTCGGTCACAAGCACCGGGATCCCGTTGGAATCAAGCTGGTAGGACTGGGTCAGAATGCGCGGGCCGACGCCGCGGATCGCAAAGCCGCGGAACTGCGGTTCGCCAAGGAAGAAGCGGTCGGTCAACAGCACGTCATCCACGCCGGCACCGGTACGCTCCTGCAGCGGGATGATCGTCCCGCCCTCGGCCAAGAGCGAGAAAATGAAGCCCGAATTGCGGACATTCCAGAACTGCTGCGCGCGCCCGCGGAACCGCAGGTAACGCACATCGCCGCCAAGCCCTGCCCACTCGCCGCTCATCGAGACCGTCCTGCCGCGCGTCGGGCGGACGCGCGAATTGAGCGAGTTGTAGTTGAGGCTGAGCCCAAGGATCGAGCTCAGGCGGTTGCCGAGGGTATCGCACAGGAACCGGCCCGCCAGCAGCGGATCGCACTCCTTGATCCCGTCGCCATCGAGATCGGTGAAGAACTGGTCCTCGTCGAGACTGATCTCGTCGTAGTTGAGCGTGTAGCTGCCGACCAGCGACATATACTCGGTGAGCGGCACCCCTGCACGCATCGCGAAACCGGTGGTCGCCTGCTCATAGGTGGTGTTGCGTTGATCGTTTGTGAAGTTGAAACTGTTGAAATCGCGGCGGTAAATATCAATCCCGCCCGAGATGTTGCGATCGAATATGTAGGGATCAGAAAAGCTCACCTGCGCCGAACGCGAGAACTGCGAGTAATTGACCGAAAGCCCCACGGTCTGTCCGCGCCCGCGGAAATTGCGCTGGCGGATGCTGCCTGCCAGAATAAACTGCTCGACCGAGGAGAAGCCCGCCGAAAACTGCAATTCGCCGGTCGGCCTTTCTTCGACATTGGCTTCGAGAATGATCCGGTCAGGCGCGCTGCCTTCGACTTGGCTGACTTCGAAGTTTTCCTGGAAATAGGCCAGCGAGTTGATGCGCGCGGTGGTGCGCTGCACCCCCAGCGAGTTGAACGCATCGCCCTCGGCAATCCGGAACTCGCGGCGGACGACCTTGTCCTGCGTGAGAGTATTGCCGTTGATGTCGACCCGTTCGACATAGACGCGCGGCGCCTCGCGCAGGATGAACGTGATGTTCATCGTCAGGTCTTCAGGGTTGCTCTTGAAGCGCGGCTGGACGTCGGCAAAGGCATAGCCGAAGCGGCCCGCCAGCTCGGTCAGCTGCTCGACCGTATCCTCGACCGACTTGGCGTTGTACCAGTCGCCCGTCTTCATCGGCAGCTGCGTGCTCATCGTTTCGCTGTCGAAGTCGCGCAGCTGGCTGTCGACGTTGACCTCGCCGAACTTGTAGCGCTCGCCTTCCTCCACCACGTAGGTGATGATGAAGTCCTTCTGGTCCGGCGTCAGTTCGGCCACGGCCGAGACGACGCGGAAATCGGCGTAGCCTTGAGTGAGGTAGAACTGGCGCAGCTTCTGCTGGTCGAAGGCAAGGCGATCAGGATCATAGCTGGTGTTCGAGCTGAAGAAGCTCGTCAGGCGCGACTGCTTGGTCACGAATTCGCTGCGCAGATCGCCGTCCGAGAACCTCTCGTTGCCCAGAATGTTGATCTGGCGGACCTTGGACTTGGGGCCTTCCGAAATCTCGAACACGACATCGACGCGGTTTTGCGGCAGCTGCACCATCTTGGGCTCGACCTGCGCGGCAAAGCGGCCCTGACGCTTGTAGAGCTCGATGATGCGGGCAACGTCGGCGCGCACCTTGGAACGGGTGAAAATCTGGCGCGGTGCGAGCTTGATCTCGGGGAGGATCTTGTCCTCCTTGAGCCGCTCGTTGCCTTCCAGCACGATCCGGTTGATCACCGGGTTCTCCGTCACGGTGATGACGACATTGCCGTTATCATTGCGGATCGAGAAACTCGCAAACAGCTCGGTCGCGCCGAGATCCTTCAGCGCTTCGTCCGCTGCCGACGAGGTGTATGCCTGCCCGACCCGCAGGCGGATGTAGCTCAGGATGGTGGTCGGCTCGAGCCGTTCGGCCCCGACCACGCTGATGGTGCGGATGGTGTTACCCTGCGCAGCCTGCGCGGGCTGGGCCGCAGCTTGCGCCTGCGCAAAAGCCGCGCCCGGCACGCCGGCGAGGACCGAACCACAACACAGCATCACAGCCAGCCGCCCGGTCCGGGAAAGCACGCGCGTCACGCCAGTCTGGCTCTTGACCGGCCCGCGGCCCGTCTCGCTCATTGGGTTCATGCAGCTAAAGTTCCGTCCAACCTGTGTGTGACCCGCCCCCGCAACCCCGGGACGTCTGTGCTGACCGCCGGGCATAGTGACCGTCCAGCCTCGGCCAAGCCTCTGCCCGATGTGCCTTGCGCAATCAAGCCGCGAGGCCCGGCACGATGCGCCAGTCCCCCTGCTTTCCACGGCAAACCGCAGCTTTCCCCCGGTTACGGCTCAGGAACCGAAGATCGGCAACGCGAAGATGTCATTCACCGTCACCACCACCATCAGCATCAACACCAGCGCGATGCCGGTGCGATAGGCCCATTCGGTCGCCTGCGGCCCCATCGGCTTGCGGCGGATCGCCTCGGCCAGATAGAACATCAGGTGCCCGCCATCGAGCGCGGGGATTGGCAAGAAGTTGATGAATGCCAAATTAAGCGAAATGAGCGCAGCGAAGTTGATGAAGGCCGCGACCCCGAGGCTCATCTGCTCGCCCGAGTATTTCGCGATCTTGAGCGGGCCGCCCAACTCCTTGAAAGAACGCTCTCCGGCCACGATCTGCTGAATACCGGTGACCATCATGCCGATCAGGTCCCAGCTCTGCTTCACCGCCAGGGGTATCGCTTCGAGGATGCCGACCTTTTCGAACACATATGCGCCGCCAGCGGCCGCGACTCCGATCTGGCCGACCGCGCTTTCATTACCGAAGTCGTCGGTCAGCACCTTGCGGGCGGTGGTCAGCGGCACGTCGATCCGCTCGCCCGCGCGTTCGACCGTGAACACCATCCCCTTGTCCGGACGCAGGCCGACCGCGGTGCGCAGCTGTTCGAAATCGGTGACCGCCGTGCCGTCGATCGCGACGATGGTATCGCCCACCTTCATCCCCGCGGCCTGCGCTACGCTGCCTTCGGCAAAGCCGCCGATGGTGCGCGGATCTTCCGCTCCTGCAATCACCGGCTTGCCGAGGATTGCGAAAAAGGCAGCAAAGATAGCGATCGCCACCAGCAGGTTCGTCACCGGCCCGGCCGCCACGATCAGCGCGCGTTTCCACAAGGCGGCGCATTGGAAGCTGCCTTCTTCCTTGGGCGCGGAAAGGTCGGGCACGCTCGCCGGGTTCATGTCACCTTGGAACTGCACGTATCCGCCCAAGGGCAGCGCCGAGAGTTTCCAGCGGGTGCCGCGCTTGTCGGTGAAGCCGGCGATTTCCTTGCCGAAGCCGACCGAGAAGCTCTCCGCCCGCACGCCGAACAAGCGCCCGACCAGCAGGTGGCCCAGCTCGTGCAGCGTAACCAGCGGGCCGAGCACCAGCAGGAAGCCGACGACATACATCCAGAAGGGAGGGCTCTCAAACAAGGGCGTTGGTCTCCAGCAGGCTCATCGCTTGTCTGCGCGCTGATTGATCGACGGCCAGCACTTCATGAAGGCTGACCGGGCGGGAGGCGTCATTGCTGCGCTGCAGCGTCTCTTCGACCATTGCGGCAATGCGGGTGAACCGGATCTGACCGGCCAGAAACGCAGCGACCGCGACTTCGTTGGCGGCGTTGAGGATCGCAGGCGCGGCCCCGCCCGCGGCAATCGCCTCGCGGGCGAGGCGCGTGGCAGGAAACAGCGTCTCGTTGGTCGGCTCGAAGGTGAGCTGACCGATGGCGGCGAGATCGAGCGCTGGCAGCGGCGTTTCCATCCGCTGCGGCCAGGCGAGGCACGAGGCAATCGGCACACGCATGTCCGAGGGGCCAAGCTGCGCCAGCGTCGAGCGGTCTCGGAATTCGACCATCGAATGGATCACGCTCTGCGGGTGAACCACGATGCCGAGCTTATCCAGCCCCACCGGGAAGAGGTGATAGGCCTCGATATATTCGAGCCCCTTGTTCATCATCGTCGCCGAATCGACGCTGATCTTGGCGCCCATCGACCAGTTGGGATGCGCGACCGCCTCGGCCGGCGTGGCGGCATCGAGCTGCGCCTGTGTCCATGTCCGCAAGGGGCCGCCGCTGGCCGTGAGCGTGATGCGCGCCACATCTGACAGACGGTCTCCGGCAAGGCACTGGAAGATCGCGTTGTGCTCGGAGTCGGTCGGCAGCAGCGTTGCGCCATGCTTGGCGACCGCCTGCATCATCACCTCGCCGGCCGAGACCAGCGCTTCCTTGTTTGCGAGCGCAATCGTGCCGCCGCGCTCGATCGCCGCCATCACCGGCGCGAGGCCCGCGCAGCCGACAATCGCGGCGACCGTCATGTCCACCGGGCGCATCGCCGCCTCGACCAGCGCCTGTGCGCCGCCCGCTGCCGCAATCCCGCTGCCCGCCAGCGCGGCGCGCAATTCGGGCAGGCAGGCCTCGTCGCCGACCACAGCCAGCTTGGCATCGAATTCGATCGCCAGCGCCGCCAGTTCCACCGCGCTGCAATGCGCCGTCAGCGTGTCCACCCGCCAGTCGTCGCGGTTACGGCGCACCAGATCGAGCGTCGATGCGCCGATCGAACCGGTGGCGCCAAGGAGGGTGAGCGTGCGGGTCATAGATGCATCATCCCAGCAAACGCAGGCCCAAGGCAATCACAAACAGCATGAAGAACACCGCAAGGAAGCCGTCGAGCCGATCAAACAGCCCGCCATGCCCCGGAATGAGGTGGCTCGAATCCTTCATCCCTGCGCGCCGCTTCATCCAGCTTTCGAAGAAATCGCCGCTCTGCGCGAGCACCGCGATCAGCACGCCCGCCGCCAGCGCCAGCGCGAGGCTGGCGCTATCGTAACCGGGCGAGCCGGACGCAGGGCCATAATCGGCCAGCTCGTTGCCGAGCGCGACCAGCCCTGCCGCGAGCGCGCCGCCGCCCAGCCCCGCCCAGGTCTTGGACGGGCTGATCTTCGGGGCGACCTTCGGACCGCCGATGGCGCGTCCGGCAAAATAGGCGCCAACATCCACCGCCACAATCGGCAAGATATAGCCCACCAGCACCTCGAAGGGCGCATAGCCGAAGCTCTGGCCATCCACGGGAAGGAACTGCGCGCCATTGCGCAGCGCCAGCATCGCCAGCGCCGCGCCGCCGATATAGATCACGCCCCCGAAGAACCACAGCGTCTCGGCAACACCCGACACGCCGAAGCGGCTCACCAGCCGGTTCCATTCCCACAGCACACCCAGCGCCAGCAAGCCGACAAACGCCGTCCAGAACCACCCGCCGAGCCATAGCACTCCGACAGAAATCACCAGCATCACCACCGCCGAGCCCAGCCGCACCGGCAGATCCGGCACCGCTTGCTTTCGCACCTCAGCGCCCGCCATAGCGCCGCTCCCTCAGGGCGAAATCATCGAGCGCGCGGTTGAGGTGCGCAGGCTCGAAATCGGGCCACAGCGTGTCGACGAACAGCATCTCGGCATAGGCCGATTGCCACAGCAGAAAGTTCGACAGGCGAATCTCCCCGCTGGTGCGGATCAACAGATCAAGCGGGGGAAGATCGGCGGTATCGAGATGCGCGGCGATGGTCTCGATCGTCACCTCGCCCTCGCCCACGGCCTTGGCCGCAGCGCGCGCGATCTCGTGCTGGGCGCCGTAATTGAGGGCCACCGCGAGCGTCTGGCTGCCGTTCGCGGTCTGCGCCAGCGCATCTTCGAGCATGGCGACAATATCGGGCGCGAGTGACTGCCAGTCGCCGATGATCTTCAGCTTGACGTTGTTGGCGACAAATTCGGGCAGATCGGATTTGATGAACTTGCGCATCAGGTTCATCAGATCATCGACCTCGTCCTCCGACCGCTTCCAGTTTTCCGAGGAGAAGGCGTAGAGCGTCAGGCATTCAAGGCCGGTCGGCGCAAGCGCACGCACCAGCCGCCGCACCGCCTCCACCCCGCGCTGGTGGCCGACCGCGCGCGGCAAGCCCCGCTTCTTGGCCCAGCGGCCATTGCCATCCATGATGATGGCGACATGTCTGGCGCGCGACTGGTCCAACCCTGTTCCCTACGATCCCGAAGCCGCAATCACTGCGTCAGGATTTCCTGTTCCTTCTTGGCTGCCGCCTCGTCGGTTTCCTTGACGAATTGATCGGTCAGCTTCTGAACCACTTCCTCCGAACGCTTGCGATCGTCCTCGGAGATTTCCTTCTTCTTCTCGTCGACTTTCAGGCTTTCCATCGCGTCGCGGCGCACGTTGCGGATCGCGATCTTGGCCTTCTCGGCATATTGGCCCGCCAGCTTGGCGAGCTCCTTGCGGCGCTCCTGCGTGAGATCGGGGATCGGCAGGCGCAGCGTCTGGCCGTCAATGATCGGATTGAGGCCGAGATTGGCGTGGGCGATGCCCTTTTCGACCGGGGTCATATTCGATTTGTCCCACACCTGCACGCTCAGCATGCGCGGCTCGGGGGCCGAGACGGTGGCGACCTGCGACAGCGGCATCATCGAGCCATAGACCTCGACCACCACCGGATCGAGCAGGCTGGTGTTGGCACGGCCGGTGCGCAGGCCCTGCAGATCGCTCTTGAGCGCATCGACCGCGCCCTTCATCCGGCGCTCAATGTCGGCCTTGTCATATTGCGGCATGCTTCAGGCTTCCCTCTATTTATCTTTTAGCTGTCTTGAACGATGGTCTGGACGCCCCCGCCCGCGAGCACGCGGGCAAGGTTGCCCTTTTCGCGGATCGAGAAGACCACGATCGGAATCTTGTTGTCACGGCACAGCGCCACGGCCGAGGCGTCCATCACCTTGAGATTATCGGCCAGCACGCGGTCGTAACTCACGGTATCGAACCGGATCGCAGCCGGGTTATGCTTGGGATCTCTGTCATAGACCCCGTCGACGCTGGTGCCCTTGAGCAGCGCGTCGCACTTCATTTCGGCCGCGCGCAAGGCGGCCCCGCTATCGGTCGTGAAATAGGGCGCGCCGACCCCTGCGGCAAAGATCACCACGCGGCCCTTTTCCAGATGGCGTTCAGCGCGGCGGCGGATCACCGGCTCGCACACCTTGTCCATCTCGATCGCGGACTGCACGCGGGTCTGGACGCCAAGCTGCTCAAGCGCGTTCTGCATCGCGAGCGCGTTCATCACGGTGGCGAGCATGCCCATGTAATCGGCCTGCGCACGGTCCATCCCCTGCGCCGCGCCCGCCATGCCGCGGAAGATATTGCCGCCGCCGATCACGAGGCAGATTTCGAGGCCCGTTTCCTTGGCCGCCTTCACTTCCTTGGCGAGTTCGGCAACGAACACCGGATCGATCCCGAACTGCTGATCCCCCATCAGTACTTCGCCCGAGAGTTTCAGGAGGACGCGCTTGATCGGGGGAAGGCTCATGGGAATGCGAGGCTCCGGGCGAGAATTGGTGGCGCGCACTTAACCGGCAATCCGCCGATGCGCAAAGGCTAAGGTAGCGCGGTGCGCAAGGGCGCTCAAGACAACGGCCGCCGCAGCGGCGATGCTGCGACGGCCGTCATCAATTCGGCGCGCGAGAAATCAGCCCGCGACGGCGGCGGCGACTTCCGCTGCGAAATCGGTTTCTTCCTTCTCGATGCCTTCACCGAGCTGGAAGCGGGCATAGTCCTTGAGCACGATGGGCGTGCCCGCAGCCTTGCCCGCCTGCGCGACGAGATCGGAAATGACGGTCTTGTTGTCCATCACGAAGACCTGGCTGAGCAGCGCGTTTTCCTTGGCGAACTTCTTCACCGCACCGTCGACCATCTTTTCCTGCACATCGGCCGGCTTGCCGGTTTCGGCAGCCTTTTCGGCGGCGATCTTGCGCTCGCGCTCGATCACTTCGGCATCAAGGCTGTCGGCATCGAGCGCCATCGGGAAAGCGGCCGCGGCGTGCATGGCGAGCTGCTTGCCGAGCGGTTCGAGCACGTCGGCGCCCGCTTCGCTCTCGAGCGCGATCAGCACGCCGATCTTGCCGAGGCCATCGGCAGCGGCGGTGTGCATGTACGAAACCACGGCGCCCTTCTCGACCGCGACGGTCTTGATGCGGCGGATCTGCTGGTTCTCGCCGATGGTGGCGACGTTGTCGGTCAGCTTGTCCGAAACGGTGCCGCCGGTCGGGTAGGCCGCCGCCTTCAATGTATCGACATCAGCGGTGCCGAGTTCGAGAGCAACCGCAGTGACGTTGCGAACGAAGCTCTGGAACTGGTCGTTCTTGGCGACAAAATCGGTTTCCGAGTTCACTTCGACGGCCACGCCGCGGGTGCCCGAAACGGCAACGCCGACGAGACCTTCAGCCGCGGTGCGGCTCGACTTCTTCTGGGCGGTGGCGAGGCCCTTGGCGCGCAGCGCATCAACCGCGGCTTCGATATCGCCGCCGGCTTCGGTCAGCGCCTTCTTGGCGTCCATCATGCCAGCGCCGGTGCGCTCGCGCAGCTTCTTCACATCGGCGACGGAGAAATCGGCCATGAGAATTTCCTTTTCATTCGGTTTTGCGGGCGCCCGGCCCTGCCGACCCGCACCCAGGAACTTGGAGGGAGGCAATGCCGGACGCGCTATAGGGGGATTGTGACGGGTGATTGACGCGCGCGCGATTAAACGCACGCGTCAGCCAGGCAATCAGGCGTCGGCTGCTTCGTCAGCGACGACTTCAGCCACCGGAGCTTCTTCGGCAGCGACTTCAGCCGGGGCTTCGACCACAGCTTCAACCGGAGGCTCGACCATCGCGCCGAAATCGCTCGACACGTCGGCCTGGAACTTGCCCTTGCCGGCCAGCGCGGCGTCGCCGATCGCCTGGCAGTAGAGCCGCACCGCGCGCGCCGCATCGTCGTTGCCCGGAACCGGGAAGGCGATGTTGCTGGGATCGACATTGGTGTCGAGCACCGCGATCACCGGAATGCCGAGCACGGCCGCTTCCTTGATCGCGAGATCTTCCTTGTTGGCGTCGATCACGAACATCACGTCCGGAATGCCGCCCATGTCGCGGATGCCGCCGAGCGACATTTCCAGCTTCTCGCGCTCACGGGTGAGCTGGAGAACTTCCTTCTTGGTGAAGCCCGAGACATCGCCCGAAAGCATTTCTTCAAGGCTCTTGAGACGGCGAATCGAACCCGAGATCGTCTTCCAGTTGGTGAGCATCCCGCCCAGCCAGCGGTGGTTGACGAAGTGCTGGCCCGACATGCGCGCGGCTTCAGCGATCGGCTCCTGCGCCTGACGCTTGGTGCCGACGAACAGGACCTTGCCGCCCGAACGCACGGTGGCTTCGACGAAATCGAGCGCGCGCGCGAACAGCGGCACGGTCTGCGACAGGTCGATGATGTGGACACCGTTACGCGCGCCGAAAATGTACGGCTTCATGCGCGGGTTCCAGCGGTGTGTCTGGTGGCCGAAGTGAGCGCCGGCCTCGATCAATTGCTGCATCGTGACGACAGGTGCCGCCATAGGTAATTCCTTTCCGGTTGTTCCTCTGGAAGGCTGGAACCGCGTGTGCGGAGACCCCGCAAGCGGCACCGGTATGAGCGCCTTCCATGTGACGTTAATGCGCACAGGCGAACGGTTGCCCGTCGATGACGCGAGCGCGCCCTTAGACGGGGTACGCGCGAAAATCCAGCCCTGAATCCGGAACAGACCGTGAAAAATCCGCCCGTCCGGGCACGAAACCTTCTTGACAGCAGAGAACAAGTAAAGAACAAGCCATATGGAACAAAGAACGAACGACGGCTCACGAAGGAACCTGCCATGCTTGCTCTTGCCATCAACCTGCTGTTTGCGACCGCTGCCGTGGCGGCAATCCTCACGCTGGCCGATTGCGCGATCAAGGCTGCCAATGCCCATGCCATGCTGATGCGCGAGAAGGCGCTGATGGAAGCCGGCTTCGCGATGCAGGTCGATCCACGCGAGGTGCGGCTGCGGGCCGCTACGCGCCGTGCCGGAGCGGTTATCCTGCCGCGCCGCTCGCCGATGCTGCGGCCGCTGCCTGCTCTTGCGCACGGCGCCGCTTGATCCGCCCGTATTTGACAAGGCCGTATGGCATCAGCGCCAGATAGCTGACGCAGATCGCCGACAGCATCCACCACGGCTCCAGCATCAAGGCGGCAAAGGCGAGCGCGGCAAAGGCCAGCACCCACAACCGGATCGCCTTGCGCGGACGCAGCGAGGCCCAACTCAGCGTCGCCATGTTGGAAATCATCAGCATCGCGATCACGCTCAGCCAGACCGCCATCACCACCGGGTCGCGGAAGAAGGCAATCCCGGTCTCGTTCCACAGGTAGAACGGGGTGAAGGCCAGCCCTGCCCCGACCGGTGCCGGCACGCCGGTGAGGAACCCGGCGGACTTGTGCGGCTGCTCGTCAACATCGATCCTGGCATTGAAACGCGCGAGCCGCAGCGCGCAGCTGATTGCGAAAGCCAGCGCGGCGAACCAGCCAAAGCGCGGCCAGTCGTTCAATGACCACAGAAACAGGATCAGCGCCGGGGCCACCCCGAAGGACAGCGAATCGGCCAGACTGTCGAGCTCCGCGCCGAACCGCGACTGGGCGTTGAGCAGGCGGGCAATGCGCCCGTCGATCCCGTCGAGCACGCCCGCCAGCACCACCGAGAGGATCGCGTAAGACCATTCGCCATCAATTGCGAAGCGGATGCCGGTGAGCCCGGCACACAGCGCCGCGGCGGTGATCGCGTTGGGCAGCATCGCCCGCAGCGTCAGCCCGCCGGCATCGCGCAGGCTTGCGCTGTCATGATCCTCGTCCTCGGCGGCCTTGGGGCCAAGCCGCGCGGGCAGGAATCGCGCGCCGGGAAGCTTGCGCGCCGTTCGCTTGCGAGGAGGCTTGCTCATCGCAGCGCACTCATTGGGCAATGCCCTCGATCAGCCCGCGCTGGCCAACCTCGGCCAGAACCGTCTCGCCGGCGATGGTGGTCTGGCCGATCATCACCTTGGGATCGGTGCCCGCGGGCAGATAGACATCGACCCGGCTGCCGAACCGGATAAGGCCGACGCGCTGGCCCTTGGCGACAATGTCGCCCAGCTTGACGAATGGCACAATCCGCCGCGCGAGCAATCCGGCGATCTGGGTAAAGCCGATCTTCAGCCCGTCGCTACGCTCGATCAGGATGTGCTGGCGTTCATTCTCCTCGCTCGCCTTGTCGAGCTCGGCATTCATGAAACGCCCGGGAATATAGACCACGCGGCGCACTGTGCCGCCTACCGGCGTGCGGTTGATGTGAACATCGAACACGCTCATGAAAATCGAGACCCGCGTCACCGGCCCGGCCGCCAGCCCGGCAAAGCCCGAGCCATCATCGATCTGCAATTCGCGCGGCGGCTCGACCTCCTCGATCAATGTCACCAACCCATCGGCAGGCGCGATGATCGCGCCCTCGGTCTGCGGCACCACGCGTTCGGGATCGCGGAAGAAGGCAAAGATGCCGAACGCCAGCAGCAGCAACGGCCATCCGATCAGCTCCCAATCGAGCGCCACCAGAAAGAACAGGCTCGCAGCGACCGCAGCGAGACCGAACTTGCGCCCTTCCGAGTGGATTGCGGGCCAATTCCAGCCGGCCTCGCCGCGGCCTTTGTTATCGAGGATTTCGCCTGCCATCGTGTCGCTTCTAGGGGGCGGCGCTGAAGGCCGCAAGGATACTCGGTGCCTCAGCCCATCTTGCGCACAAACACCGTGCCGGCCGAGTAGCCCGCACCGAAAGAGCAGATCAGCCCGGTATCGCCCGCTTCCAGATCCCCGCTGTGCTCGTGGAAGGCGATGATCGAGCCTGCGCTCGAGGTGTTGCCATAGGTGTCGAGCACAGTCGGGCTCTCGTCTTCGGAGGCCTCGTGGCCGAGCACCTTGTGCGAAATCAGGCGGTTCATCCCCGCATTGGCCTGGTGCAACCACAATCGGCGCAGGCCTTCGGGATCGATCCCCAGCCGCGCGGCTTCATCAAGGATCATCTGCGCCACCATCGGCACGACTTCCTTGAACACCTTGCGGCCTTCCTGGACGAAAAGCTTGTCGGAGGTGCCCTCGGTTTCGGGCGTCGCGCGGTTGAGGAAGCCGAAATTGTTGCGGATGTTGTTCGAGAACACCGTCTTGAGCTTCGTGCCGAGAATTTCCCAGTGCTGCGCGGGCGCAATCGCGGCATCCTCGACCAGCACGGCGGTGGCGACATCGCCGAAGATGAAGTGGCTGTCACGGTCGCGCCAGTTGAGGTGACCCGAGGTGATCTCGGGGCTGACCACCAGCACCGAACGCGCATTGCCGGCGCGGATGTAATCGGCCGCGGTCTGGATCCCGAAGGTGGCCGACGAGCAGGCGACATTCATGTCGAAGCCGAAGCCCTCGATCCCGAGCGCCTGCTGGATCTCGATCGCCATCGCAGGATAGGCGCGCTGCATGTTCGAAGCGGCGCATAGGACAGCGTCGACATCCTTAGCCTCGCGTCCGGCCCGCTCGAGCGCCTGCTTCGCGGCGGCGACGCCGATTTCGGCCATGATCGACAGCTCGTCATTGCTGCGCTCGGCCCAGCGGGGGGCCATGGTGTCGGGATCCAGGATCGGCGCCTTGCTCATCACGTGGCGCGCCTTGATCCCGCTCGCCTTCTCGATGAATTCGACCGAGGAATAGGCCAGCGGCTCAGCCTCAGGATGGGCGGCGTTGTGGCGGTCGACGAAGGCGTTGAAGCTCACGACGAGCTCTTGGTTGGTGATCGTCTCGGCGGGGGTGAACAGGCCGGTAGCGGAAATGACCGGGCGGCCGGTGAGCGCGGGCATGGATTGCGTTTCCTGCATGGGTCTCTCTTGCATCGGACGCGCGCCTTACGCCTGCCGCGCGCAGGGGGCAAGGCCATGCGCGCCGCCCTTGTGGCTTACGCAAAGTCCGCAATGTCAAGATCATGTCACCAACACGCGCCAAAGCGCCGCAAGAGTGGCTTGCGCGCCCACGCAAAGTCAGGCCTTCGCTTAAGGTATGGATCAGGAGTAGCCCCGCGTGATGGCTGAATTGCTGAGCGATGCGGCCGCGCTGACGGCGGACGGGTCGCTCGCGGCGCGCCATGTCGCCGGTTTTCGCGCCCACGGCACCCCCGCGCTGATCGCCAATGCCGCTTGCGAGGTGAGGCTGCTGCGCCATTGCGAGACTCGGCTGCCGGTGACCATCGATGACGGCGCGCATGGCCATTCCTATGTCTGCAGCCCGCATAGCACCTATGTGCTCTACCCGCGTGACGAGATTGCGCTGATGGGGCTTGGCGGGGTGCGCTATGCTGCCGAGGGCGTGCTGGCAGCGGTGGCGGGATTGCTGCGACTGAGCCGCCTCAATCGCGCGGTGCATCTTGATGGCTGGCTGCTCTCGACCAACCTCCACGGGGATTGGGATGGTGCTGGGCTGGCGGACATGCGCGAGGCTCTGGTCGCTTGGTTCCCCGATCATGTCACGATTATCCGTTCGGTCGATTCATGGACCTGCCCGGCCCTGATGGACGCGGTGCGCGCGGATGGCTGGACGCTGCTACCGGCGCGGCAGGTCTGGGTCACCGATGATCTCGCGCGCGATTGACGCCCGCGCAGCCACACCAAGGCCGATGCCCGCGCCCTGCGCCGGTCCCGCCTGACGCTGGAACGGCCCGGTACCATCACCGCACCCGACGCCGCGCGGATCGCGCAATTGTATCACCAGCTCTATATCGGGCGCTATTCCGCCATCAATCCGCGCTTCACCCCCGCCTATATCGCGATGAGCGCGGCAAGCGGCCTGCTGCAATATAGCCTTCTACGCGATACGACGGGCGAGATCATGGCGTTTGCAGCGCTGGCCTGTGCGGGCGGAGTTGGGACGGTGCCCTTGATCGGCTATGACACCAGCCGCCCGCAGGACGAGGCGCTCTATCGCATCGCCAGCTATTGCGCGGCCGATCTGGCACTGACCCGCGGCATGCGGTTCCACGGTTCGGCCGGGGCCTCGCAGTGCAAGCGCAACCGCGGCGCAACGGAAGTGATCGAGTATATGGCGGTCGATGGCCGCCATCTTTCCTCCGCGCGTCGCGCCGGGCTGGCGCTGCTCGCCAAGGGGCTCAATCGCATTATGGTGCCGATGCTGGAGAGCCGGGGCTGGTAGCCGGGCCCGTTGCTGCCTGGCCCGGATCGAACACCTCGGCGAGCAGCGGATTGGGGAAGGTGCGCGCGATGGTGACGGCGCTGAATTCCTCGGTGATCTCGGGCAGCTGGAACAGCTCGTAGAGCGTGCCGTTTGCGAGCTCGTCGCGCACCACGATCGGCGGGATCACTGCCACGCCTGCGTCCGAGCGTGCGAGCAGGCGCAGCATGGCCATGTCGTCCGCCTCGGCAGCAATGCGCGGGACGATGCCCATTTGCTCGATCATCGCATCGAACCCGGCGCGCAGCGCGGTCTCGGGCGTGGGCAGGATCAGCGGCGCGGTGGTCAGCAGCGTGCGAAGCCCTTGCGCTGCCAGCGCGAGCCGCGTGCGTGTGCCGACGAGGCTGACGGGCTGTTCCGAAATGCGCCGCACCAGATAGGGGCTGGCGGCATCGCGGGCGGGCACCATGTTGGTGAGCAACACATCGATCCGCATCGCGTCGAGCGCGCGCAGCAGCGTCGCCTGTGTGCCCGAGCGCAGCACCACCTCGACATCGTCGCGCCCGATCAGCGGCCCGAGGAACTGCATCTGGAAGTTGCGAGACAGTGTCGCGAGCGCGCCGATCCTAAGCACCTTGCGCTGCCCGCCGACGGCGCGGAAGGTGGCGGTGAGCTGTTCGGAGGCGCGGAAGATCTGGTCGGCATAATCCAATGCGATCCGTCCGGCCTCGGTCAGCACCAGATTGCGCCCGCGTCGCTCGAACAGATCATGCCCGAGATCGGCCTCCAGCGCCTTGATCTGGGTCGAGACCGCGCTTTGCGAGATGTTGAGCGCGCGCGCGGCTGCCGTCAGCGTGCCTTCGCGCGCGGTGGCGCGGAACAGGCGCAGGTGGTGGAGGTTGAGGCTCGCCATCGAAAATCCCGCTGAATGTTCTAATATTCCGAATGATTTGCGATAAAATATGTATTTTATCAAAATCTGTCCAGCCTCTATTCCGCCGGCTCGTCCTCAAACCCCTCCTGTCGGAGTGCCGCCATGCCGCTCGCCTTTGCTCTTTCGTGCCTCGCGCCGCTTGCGCTTCTGCCCGCCGCCGCCTTCGCGCTCGCGCGCCCCGGCCAGCGCCCCGGTAGCCTGCCGCGCTGGTCGGAGGCCTCGGCGCTTGCTGCCTTCGCGCTTGGCCTTGCCGGGCTGGTGCAGGCCGCGCTCGGCCCGCTGGCGACTATCGGCGTGCTGAGCGGCGCGGCGCAGCTGGCCCTTCGCGCAGATCTGGTGAGCACCGCGATGGCAACGCTGGTCGGCTTCATCGGCTGGATCGTGATGCGCTACAGCCGCACCTACCTTGACGGCGAAGCGCGCGAGGGCACCTTCCACGCGCTGATGCTTACCGCGCTCGCCGCGGTGCTGGTGTTCGTGCAGGCGGGCACGCTCGCCACCATGATCCTCGCCGCGATCATCGTCGGCATCGCCTTGAAGCGCCTGCTATTGTTCTACCCCGCCCGGCCCGAGGCCCAGCGCGCTGCGATCAAGTTTGCAGCTGTCTGGCACGCGGGCGACGCGATGCTGATTCTCGCCGCTGCGCTGCTGCTTGCCGCGTTCGGCACGCTCGAATTCGCCGCACTGGCAGACGCCGCCCGCACCACCGGCCCCGGTCTCGCCGGCACGCTCGGAATCGCCGCAATCGTTGCCGCCGCCGCATTGAAGACCGCCGCCTTCCCGCTGCACGGTTGGCTGACCGAGGTGATGGAAGCCCCCACCCCCGTCTCCGCGCTGCTCCATGCAGGCATTATCAATTCTGGCGGCGTGCTGCTGATCACCGCCGCGCCGCTGGTGCAAACAAGCACCGGGGCGATGGCCGCGCTGGTGCTGATCGGCGGGCTGACCGCCCTGTTAGGCGCGGCGGTGATGCTCACCCAGAGCGCGATCAAGACCGCGCTGGCCTGGTCGACCATCTCGCAGATGGGCTTCATGCTGCTGCAATGCGGGCTCGGGCTGTGGACGCTGGCACTGCTGCACATCATCGCCCACTCGCTCTACAAGGCGCACGCGTTCCTCTCCTCGGGCGGCGCGGTGACCGAGGTCGCCAGCATCCGCCGCCCCGGCCCGGTCGCCGTGCCGAGCGTAGCGGCGGTGCTCAAGAGCTTCGCGCTCGCGCTCGCCATCTTCGCAGGCATTGCCGCAGGCTTCACCGCCATGTTCGGCGCGAAGTCACCCCAAGCGCTGGCATTGGGCGCGATCCTGATCTTCGGGGTGGCCTATCTCGTCGCGCAGGGTCTCGCTGACCGCGCGCCGGTGGCGCTGACCAAACGCACCGCCGCTGCCGCGCTGGCCGCTGCGATCGGATATTTCAGCTTCCAGACGCTGGCGCAGATGATCTGGGGGCCGATCCTTCCGCCCGTCCCGATGCCGGGCGAGCTCGAATGGGCGATGCTGGTGATCGCAGTCGCGAGCTTCGGCCTTGTCGCCTTTGCGCAGGCGCTGTTCCCGCTGTGGGCGCATCACCCCGCAACGGCGGGTTTGCGCGTCCATCTCGCCAACGGCCTCTACCTCAACGCCCTGCTCGATCGCGCGATCGGCGGGTTCCGCACCACCGCCAAGCGCTGAAACCCCTGATTCGGAGACGGCCATGTTCATGAAGCACTCACAGATCACCCCGGTGCGCCGCTCGGCGGTACTCGAAGCCGCAGAAGCCGCCGCGCGCGCCATCCCGCCGGCCTTCCCGCTCGATGCGACCGTGGCGGTCAATCCCTTCCTCGGCCAGACGGGCGAGGATATGGCCACCGCCGCCGCGCGGCTCGGCCGGGTCGCGGGCGTGCGGATCACCCGGACGGGCGCGGATTATGCCGCCGCGATCCGCGACGGGCGCATCAGCGAGGAAGACCTCCACGAAGCGCTTGCCGCTGCAATGTCGCCGCTGCTACCAGCCGACACCACATTGCTGCGCAGCGCGGCCGAGCGGCTGGGCGATGGCCCCGCGCCCACCGCGCTGCCGACCATCGCAGATCTTGCCGCCGAGGTTACCGGCATCGATTGGCCCGCGCTGATCGACAAGTGCATCGGCCTGTGGGCGGCCGGCCATTTCGATCGCGGGCAGGCGCTGTGGTCGCCCGCGCCCGGTGCGTCTGCCTTCGCCGCGTGGCGCGCCTGGGCTCTGCACGATCTCACCCCCGAGATCGCCGGATTGAAGGGTTTCTGCGCCCATGTCGTCGCCGCGCCCGATACCGCCGAGCGCGCGATCCTGTTCGCGGCCGAAGCGTTGGGCATCACCGACGCCGCCGCCGAAACCGCCTTCCACCGCCTGTTCATGAGCATGGGCGGATGGTCGCAGCACGCGCGCTGGCTGCTGTGGCAGGCGGAACTTGCAGGCGAGACCGACCCGACCATGATCGATCTTCTCGCGATCCGTCTGATCTGGGACGAGGCGCTGCTCGCCCACGCGCCTGAGGTCGCCGAACGCTGGGCGGAGGCCATCGCGGCCCATGCCGAGCCCGTCAAGCCGGGTCCGAAAGACGTCGCACTGGCGATCCTGCAGGACGCCGCTGATCGCGGCCACCAGCGCCGCCTAGCCGCTGCACTGGACGGCGAGGTCGCGGCCAGCGAGCGCCCGTTCCTACAAGCCGCCTTCTGCATCGATGTGCGGTCCGAAGTGTTCCGCCGCGCGCTCGAAAGCGTCGATGCGAGCATCGCCACCATCGGCTTCGCCGGCTTCTTCGGCCTGCCGCTCGCCCACCACGCCCACGGCTCGGACATCCGCGAGGCGCGGCTGCCGGTGCTGCTCAATCCCGCCATCGAAACCACCAGCGCGGGCGATCCGGCGCGCGATCAGGCCGATCGCATCACGGCCCGCTCCGCCCGCGCCTGGGGCCGGTTCCGGCAGGCGGCAGTCTCCTCTTTCGCCTTTGTCGAGGCAATGGGTCCGGTCTATGCGGTCAAGCTGGTCAAGTCGGCGCTCGGCATCGGCGGCAGCAAGGCAAAGGCCGAGCCTGCACCTGAAGTGATCGGCGGGATGAGCGCCGAAGCCAAGGCCGACACCGGCGCGGCGGTGCTCAAGGCGATGAGCCTGACGCAGGGCCACGGCGAAATCGTGCTGCTGCTCGGACACGGCGGCAACACCACCAACAACCCGCACGAGAGCGCCTATCACTGCGGCGCTTGCGGCGGCTATACCGGCGAGGTTTCGGCGCGGCTGCTGGCGATCCTGCTCAATGATCCCGAAACCCGCGCGGGCCTCGTTGCGCGCGGCGTCACGGTGCCGGACGACACGCTGTTCGTCGCCGGGCTGCACGACACCACCACCGACGAAATCACCATCTACGACGACAGCCTGCTGGCTGCGCGCAGCGGCGACATCGTGAAAGTACGCAAATGGCTGGCGCAGGCCGCCCGCATCGCCCGCGAAGAACGCGCGGTGCGGCTGCCCGGCGCGCGCGCTGGCACCATCGCCCAGCGCGCGACCAACTGGGCCGAGATCCGCCCCGAATGGGGTCTGGCCGGATGCGCCGCCTTCATCGCCGCCCCGCGCGAGGCCACCGCGGGCCGCGATCTGGGCGGGCGCGCCTTCCTACATTCCTACGACTGGCGCGCTGACGAGGGCTTCGGCACCCTCGAACTGATCATCACCGCGCCGGTGGTGGTGGCGAGCTGGATCAGCCTGCAATATTTCGGCTCATCGGTTGCGCCGGAAATGTTCGGCGGCGGCAACAAGCTGATCCACAACGTGGTCGGCGGGATCGGGGTGATCGAGGGCAATGGCGGCCGCCTGCGCGCAGGGCTCCCCTGGCAGGCGGTGCATGACGGCGCGGTGCTGGCGCATGAGCCGCTGCGCCTCTCGGTGATGATCGAGGCCCCGCGCGAGGAGATCCTGAAGGTGCTCGAACGCCATCCTTCGGTTCGCGCGCTGTTCGACAATGGTTGGCTGCACCTGTTCAGCTTGCGCGAGGGCAAACTCGAAGCACGCTACCGCCCCGGCCTCCAATGGGCTGATACCACGCCGGAATCGCTGGCCGCCTGAAGAGCCGCACCCGCCGCCGCCCGCCATGGGATCTCGTGCTGCTGAACCCGATACGGGCAGCGGGACGGGAGGGCCGCGGCGGGCCATCTTTTGGCAGGCGCGTGCCGGCCTCATGCCCGACTTATGAAGCCATTGGCGGGGGCTTGCCCCTGCCCCAGCAGCCATCAGAACAATGTTTCACATGGAACAAATGGGGAAAGTGGTGGCAGGGCTAGAATCGAACCATCGAAATAACGATTTGATATCAATTCCCTTATCGGGTTCGGCAAAAAACCGCCCCCACACCCTCCCCCACATTCTCGTAAATCTAACCGCCGTTCGATACTTCGTTTGGGGGTCGGAAGCTTGAAAAACAAGCGGTCTGCCGAACGTCCAGGTGATGCATTTCCCGCGCTAGCAGGCTGATGGCGATTACGCATCAACCCGATAGCCCTGATGGACAGAGCAGCCCCCGCCCTTAGCTCTGGATGCCTAGCACGGTATCAGTGTCCGGCCAACGCTCGTCGGCTATCGACCCAGACCCGGTCGTTCCCCAGGATCAACGGCACTGTCTACTTTCGCCGAAAGCGGTCAGGCCGCTTTTGCGATCGCGCGCGGGTCCGGCTCATGACCGAGAATGGTGGTTTTCGGAGCGGCGACTCTTGGGAAACGAGCCCGCAACGCGGTTTGTCATAAATGTCATATTAGTGACGCTAATTGGACATAATGGCCCAACGCAATCGGCCCACCGCGGGCCGGTAAATTGCGAAGGCAAGATTTGATGCCGAGAATGTCCTGCGAAACCCCCAGTATCCTGATTGCTGCGGCTCTATTGATGTGCGCGAGTGCTCCGGCGCTGTCTCAGGATGCCCAGGCACCCTCTTCGAACGAAGCGGATCAGGCCCGAACGATTACCGACTTGCAGCGCCAGATCGACGAGTTGAAGGCGATCGTGGGCGCGCTTCAGGCGGCGCAAGGCTTGGCCGCACCTGCCGCGGAACCGGCAAACGTCGCTTCTGCGCCGATGGTGCAAAGTACCGCGCCTGTTCTGCCTACCTCCACCACCCAGCTTGCTCAGGAACTCGCGCCCCAGCTTACCGCCGTGCCGCCCCCGCCGCGCGAAGCGTGGTACGACAAGCTGCGCCTGCGCGGCTACACCCAAATGCGCTTCAACCAGATCGTTTCCGGCGATGCCGAAGCACCTGTCGGGATCTCGCGCCTGCGCTCGGTCCACGACAGCGCGATCAATGCGGACAACAATTTCAGCTTCCGCCGAATGCGGCTGGTGTTGCAGGGCGACCTCAACGATCACGTCTCGCTGTATTTCCAGCCCGATTTTGCCGCCGCGGTCTCGAACCAGTCAGTCGGCGAGCGGCGCGAGGGCACGGTGTCGCTACGTGACATGTATGCCGATGTCTTTCCCACCGGCGACAAGTCCTTCCGTATCCGGCTGGGGCAGTCGAAAGTGCCTTATGGCTGGGAGAACATGCAGTCCTCTTCCAACCGCCTGGCGCTCGACCGGACCGATGGGATCAACACCGCGGCTGCGGGCGAACGCGATCTGGGGATCGTTGCCTATTTCACCCCGCCCCGCGTCCAGGCGATCTGGGACCGCCTGTCAGACGACGGGCAAAAGCTCTTCGGCAATTATGGTGCATTCGGGCTGGGCGTGTTCAACGGGCAAGGCCTCAACCGTACCGAAGTCGATAATGATGTGATGACTGTCGCGCTGGCGACATGGCCGTTCGAACTGGATGAGCTGGGCCTTGATGGCCAGGTGTTCGAAATTGGCGGTGCAATCATGCGCAACACCATCCGCCCGGAAGTGCGCACAGGCGGCGTCAGTTCGGTCGGGTTCAAGGACAATCGCGTGGCGGTCCACGCCGTCCTCTACCCCCAGCCCTTCGGTGTTCAGGCGGAATGGAACTGGGGCACCGGCCCGGAATTCGTACCCGCGACTGGCCAGATCGAGGAACGTCCGATCGACGGCGGCTATGTGCAGTTGATGGGCAAGATCGACCGATCACCAATCGGGCCGTTTTATCCCTTCGCCCGCTGGCAGTATTACCGAGGCGGATTCAAAGCCGCAATCAACGCGCCGCGACTGGAAACCGAGGAGCTTGAACTCGGCTTCGAGTTCCAGCTCGATCCAGCACTGGAGCTGACCGCGACCTATGGCTGGGCATCTCGGAAGGAGGCCGACGAGCGGCGGTTGGGACAGGCAGAAGGCCAGATCCTGCGCATTCAGGCACAATGGAACTACTGACCCGGTGCACCTTCGGGCCATTCCGGCCCGCTCTCCGCGCCCCGGCGGGTCGGAGTGGCCCTAACGTGGTCTATTGACCGGTCACCATGTAGGAGACATCCCCGGCGATGTTGGTGGCGTAATCGCCGACCCGTTCCAACTGTTTGCCCATCAGGATCAGCTGGATGCCGTCGCCGCTGCGCAATTGGCCCTGATCCATCGCCGAGCGGCAGGCGCGGATCAGGTCATCGTTCATCGCGTTGAGTTCGGCATCGGACGCAATAACCTCGCGCGCAAGTTCGTGCGACGCAGCATTAAAGCTCACGATCGCTTTGGCCACCATCGCCCCGGCATATTGCTCCATTGCACGGACCAGCGGAAAACGCGGCCCCAATTGAACAAGGTCGAGCGTATCGAGCCTGCGGGCAATGCGCTTGGCCTGATCCCCCGTCCGCTCAAGCATTTTGCCAATGCGGATCGCGACGATCAGATAGCGTAAATCCTGTGCCATTGGCGCACGCGACATAATGATCAGCAGCGCCAACCGTTCGAGCGACCGCTCCAACTCGTCGATGACCTTGTCTTGTGCAACGACCTGCATGGCAGCGACCTTGTCCGCGTTCCGCAACGCATCGAGCCCACCTGAGAGCATCGCCTGCGCCTGATCGGCCATCTGATTGATGATCGACCTGACTTCGGCAAGCTGAAGATCATACGAGGAAACCGTATGCGGCCGGTCGATCACGGGATGGGTCATTTTCAAAATATGACAGTTTTGCGACAAAATGCAAGATTTGTGACAATATGAAGGTGTCTCGGTGAAAACAGGCGGGCGCAGCGATTGTAAACAAGGATGTCAGGCAGACGTAAGG
>Ga0315907_10001642_pt1 | contig 29892 bp, 30 predicted proteins | sample LakEriMetagenome_3_FD_203525 | JGI IMG/M metagenome (GOLD analysis project Ga0315907, IMG submission 203525) | Freshwater fungal communities from buoy surface, Lake Erie, Ohio, United States - Buoy 12 MA123 | ecosystem: Environmental > Aquatic > Freshwater > Lake > Lake biofilm | place: USA...
GGGCGATGCGGTGACGACGATGCTGTCCAGCGTTTTTTCCGGATCCGTCGATTGCGGATCCGCAAGAACCTCGGCGCTCAAGGCCATGGAAATCGCCAAAACAAGCAGGGTCTGGGGGCAAGGTCGTGACATCAGGATTCTCCAAAAATGATATAATGTAACAGTTACGAAATAATGTTACACTATCACAATTGATTGTGGCAAGGCCTACCGTCCTATGCGTTTCCGCCTGTTTTTGGATAAATTCGGCAGCACGGCTTCCATAGTGTGTGCCGTGCATTGCGCATTGCTGCCCATACTGATCGCCGTCTTGCCGGCTTTGGGCCTGAGCGCGCTGGCTTGGGGCGGTTTCGAGTGGGCATTTGTCTGTTTTGCGACGCTGCTGGGGGGCTTCAGTCTGTGGATCGGCTACAAGCGTCATCGGATCTATCGGGCTTTGGCGTTTCTGGTTCCCGGCTTGGTACTCGTCTGGCTGGGCATACTCTGGCCGGAAATCCATCACAATCTGCTCCGTCATGCCATGGTCATGACCGCCGGAGGAACCCTGATCGCGATTGCACATCTGGTCAATCTGCGGCTGACGCATGGCCATGTGCACGATGCCGACTGCGGCCATCAGCACTAAAAGCTTGGTTCAGCGGCTCCGGAGTGGTAATCTAGGGCCCTTGTCACATCAACACGCGAAGGAATCCCCACCATGGGCAAAGGCGACCGCAAGACCGCAAAAGGCAAACGCAACATCTCCAGCTATGGCAATGCCCGTACCAATACCGCCAAAAAAGCTGCGGTGCAGGTTGCTGTGAAGAAAGAGCCGGCCAAGAAAGCCGCTCCGGCCAAAAAAGCACCGGCCAAGAAAGCTGCCACTAAAGCTGCCACCAAAGCGTAAGTCTTTACTGCCGGAATCGAAAAAATGACCCGGCAGGGTCATTTTTTTGCCTTCAGCCGCCTAACATTCGGTTCCGCCGCTCAGATGCGCGTCGGTTTTTGTATCCAGCGCCGTCCGCACAATGAGGGTCAATGCCCTGACCATGATCTCCATGGCCATACTCGGCGCTCCCGGCAATTTTGCTGCCTGCTCGGGCAGGTAGGGGATGTGAACGAAGCCGGCCCGCATTCCCGGAATATGCCGGCACAGATGCATCAGCCCGTAAAACACGTGATTGCAGACATAGGTTCCTGCGCTGTTGGAGACCTCTGCCGGAATCCCTTCCGAACGCAGGGCATGCACGATCGCTTTGATCGGCAGGGTGCTGAAGTAAGCGGCATCGCCGGCCGGGTGAATCGGTTCGTCAATCGGCTGCCACCCGGCATTATCGGGTATGCGGGCATCGTCGATGTTGATGGCGACGCGCTCGAGACTGATGGCGCTGCGGCCGCCGGCCTGACCGACGGCGATGACCAGGTCGGGGCGATGTATCTCGATCAGTTGCTGCAGTGTTGCCAGCGAGGCACTGAATTCCGTCGGCAAACAGGCGCCGATCAGGCGCAGTCCGTCCGTGCATTCATGGCAAACACGCTGCACGGATAGCCATGACGGATTGATGGTTTCACCGCCGAATGCATCGAAGCCGGTCATCAGGATTTTCATGGCAGAGCCAGCATGTAAAGAAGCACAAGATTGCAGGCAATCAGCGGCAACGCCGTCATCACCTGCATGCGGATCACGGCATTCTGGTCTTTCAGTTCCAGCAGTGCGACCGGTACGATATTGAAATTCGCCGCCATGGGAGTCAACAGCGTGCCGCAATAGCCGGTGAGCATCCCGATTGCGGCCAATGCCGCCGGATCGGCACCGTGCTGGTGGACCAACACCGGCAGTCCGATGCCGAGCGTCATCACCGGAAAAGCGGCGAAGGCGTTGCCCATCACCATCGTGAACAGCACCATCCCGAGTCCGTAGGCGAGTACCGCGACCCAGGCATCCTGCAGGGGCAGGGCGGTGGTCAGGATTGTCGCGACCAGATCGCCGATGCCGGCTTTGTTGAACAGGCCGCCGAGCATGGCCAAAAGCAAAGGCAGCAGTACGGCCCATCCGATGCTGTCGAGAATGCCCCGGGAAGCGTGAATGGCATCCGGCAGACGTTCGCCGGTCATTCGCAGTGCTGCGGTGAAACCCGCCGCACAGGCAATGGCCAGACAGATGATGGTGGTCTGCTCTGTGCTCAGCAGCGTCCAGCTTCCCCAGTGCACATGTTTCAGGCCGAATACGCCGAGCAAAGTGACTGCCGGAATCAACAGGGCCGGAATGAATAACCGGTTGCCAAGGCGCTGCGCCTTGATGGCACGCGTCTCGGGTGTCGGCGCATGGTACTGACCGAGGCCGATGGCTCCGCTGCCGGCAAGCGCGGCGATCACCAGGGCAAGAATACCCATCAGCATCGGGGGCAATCGCCCGCCGGCAAGAAAAGCAATGGCCAGCAGGGCCCAGAATGCCGTGGTTCCCAGCCGTTTGCTGTGGTTTTTGTCGTGGAAGCTCTGCCAGGCAACGTACGCCAGATAAATCCCGCACAGCAGATACACGGTCCCGATATCAATCATCGGCAGGGCCTCCAGCCGATTTCTCATCGTTGACCGCCTTCGCCATGCGTTTATCGAAGCGATGCAGTCGCCAGGCATGGATGGCGAAGGCCAGAATCGCCGTTGGTATGCCCCACAGGGCGATATGCAAGGGTTCCATGACGATGCCGTTTTCGGCATACAGCCCTTGCATCAGCAAGACCGCACCGAAGGCGATGAAAATATCTTCACCGAAGAAAAGCCCGACATTGTCGGTGGCGGCGGCCATGGCCCGCAGCCGCTCACGCAACTTCGGACCAATGGGGCCATGCACCGCGCGCGCCGCGCCTTCCGCCATCGGTGCCAGCAAGGGCCGCACGGTCTGCGGATGCCCGCCCAGACTGGTCAGGCCCATGGCGGCGGCGCTTTGTCGGACGGCCAGATACAGGGTCATCAGACGACCCGGGGTCAAGCCTTTACGCCGTGCGATCCACTGCCGGGCATGTTCACGCAGACCGGCGCGCTCCAGAGCGCCGAGTACCGGCAGGGTCAGGATGATGATCAGCAGGTAACGGTTCTTGGCGAAACCTTCCCCGATTTCAGTCAACAGACGCTGCGGCGACATGCCTGCGGTCAGTCCCGCAGTCAGTGCTGCGGCCATCACAACTAGCACGGGATTCCATCGGCGCATGAAGCCGACGACGACAACGACCACGGCAAGCAAGGGCCAGTAATTCATGCTTGCCCCGATGTTATGGTGATGCCGGCAGCATGAAAGGCGGTATGCAGCGCCGCAGCAAAGGGTAGCGCATGCTTGCCGTCGCCATGCAGACAGACGGTATCCACGGCCATGCGGACCGGATGGCCATTCACGGAAGGGATGACGCCATCCTTGACCATCGCCAGTGCCTGTGCAATGGCGTCGTCGGTTTCGGTAATCAGTGCCGCCGCATGGCTACGCGGGAGCAGCAGTCCGTTGTCTGTGTAACGGCGATCGGCGAATCCTTCGGCCCATGTGGTCAGGCCCAGGGTCGATCCGGCATCGATCAGTTTCGATCCGTAAAGGCCGACCAAGACCAGTCCGGCATCAGCATCCCGTACGGCGCTCGCCACGGCATGGGCGGCTTCGGCATCAACGGCGCTGCGGTTATAGAGCGCACCGTGCGGTTTTACATGCCGGAGCCGACCGCCTTCCGCGGCAACCATCGCTTTCAAGGCGCCGATTTGATAGAGCGTCAGGCTGTAAATGGTGTCGGCATCCAGGCCCAGTTCGCGGCGACCGAAATCGGTCCGGTCGTAATAGGACGGATGCGCACCGATCGCAACCCCGAATTTCAGGCAGAGCAGAACGGTTTCCCGCATCCGCGTCGGGGATCCGGCATGGAAACCGCAGGCAATGCTGGCCGAGGAAATGAACGGCATCATCGCCGCATCCAGATCCGCGTCCAGTTCACCGAGGTCGGCATTGATGTCGATGGAAAGGTTCATGCGTGCCACCATTGTGCCATGTGTTGCCGCCATTGCCGGTAATGCCCTTCGCGGCGGCGCCATTGCTGAACGGCGTCGGCGGCCGACACCGGGATGAATCGCAGGCTGTCCCCGGGCCGGCACTGTGCCAACCGGGAATGGGCGATGCCGGCAACGGTGCCCAGTAGCGGATACCCGCCGGTGGTCTGCCGGTCGGCGGCAAGGATGATCGGATGCCCATCCGGTGGCAGTTGGATGCTGCCGAATGCCACGCCGCTCGACAAGAGTGAAGGCCAAGGATGTTTGGGGGTCAGGCATTGTTCCAGCCGCAGACCCATGCGGTCCGAATTCCGGCTGACCTGCCATGCAGTGACCAGGAATTGTTCTTGACGCGGCTCATCCAGCCAGGACCAATGCGCGCCGGGGATGAATGGCAAGGGTCCGGTGTCCGGAAACGCCGGATTGGCCCAGGACGTGTGCCAACGCACCGATTTTTCGCCATACCGGCAGGGCGAATAGGCGAGTCGGTCGCCACGCTGGAATGCACGGCCATGATACCCACCCAAGTCTGCGCGGACATCGGTGGATGCGCTGCCCAGAACCGGTTCGGCAACAAAGCCGTCCTGCACGGCCAGATAGGCGCGGCAGCCCAGTCGGGGTTGTTTGAATTGCAGCAGACTGCCGGCTTCAAGTCGGATCGGACGGCACAGTTCGACTGGCATGCCGTCGGCTTCGGCCTGCAGGTCAGCGCCGGTGATGGCGAACCACTGCGTCTGCGCAATCCGCAAGCGTGCACCGCCAAGTGCAATTTCGATGAGCGCGGCATTGTCGGTATTGCCGAGCAGATTGTTGGCCACGCGCGCCGCCATCCGATCCATGGCGCCGCAAGTGCCGATGCCCTGATTCTGCAGACCATACCGGCCCAAATCCTGAAGGCTGCTGATGCCGGCGCTTTCGAAAACAATCATGGCACACCGCCGAGGGCGATGAATTCGGCAAACGTAATGACCTCGACCTTCAGACCGTCGCCCGGTTGCAGAAGGCTGGGTGGTGACTTCTGCACATCGAACAGGCTTAACGGAGTTCTACCGATCAGCTGCCAGCCGCCGGGTGAGGCACTTGGATAAATTCCGGTTTGCGCACCGCCGATGCCGACCGCGCCGGCTGGAACACTCAGCCGTGGCGAAGCTCTGCGCGGCATGTGCAGGGCTTCCGGCAGTCCGCCCAGATAGGCAAAGCCGGGCTTGAAACCCAGAAAATAAACCCGGTAATCGGCCGTGCTGTGCAGGCGCACAAGCGTTTCCGTGCCCAGGCCGGCATGCTCGGCCACGGCCGCCAAATCGGGTGCCAGGCGCGCATCGTAACAGACCGGTATTGAAATCTGACGCGCGGATTGCAGGGCATGTCCGCTTTCTTCCGGCATGCCGACGATGAGTGCCGACAGAGTTTCAAAATCGTCCTGCATGGGATCAAAATGCACCGTCAGCGTGTGGTACGCCGGTACGCATTCAACGCGATCGGATCCGAGTGAGGCCAGCAATGCCGAGGCAATGGCATGCACCCGATGATTAATGTCCGGATCGATGCGTGGCGCGAAAGCGAGCACCAGGGCGCTATCCCCCAGCGGACTCAGGCTGAATTCAGGCGCCGGCTGCATCGCCACAGAGCAGCAGGTGTCGCAGCAGACTACCGCCCAGCCAGTAACTCAGCTCCGCGGGATGCCGGATATCCCATAACGCGAAATCCGCCCGATGGCCGATGGCCAGGCGGCCGCGGTCGTGCAGGCCGAGCGCACGTGCGGCATGCACCGTTGCACCACGCAGTGCCTCCTCTGGAGTCAGACGGAAATGCGTGCAGGCCAGACTCATGGCCAAGCGCAACGAGAGCAGGGGCGCCGTCCCCGGGTTGCAGTCGGTCGCCACCGCCATCGGCACGCCGTGCCGGCGGAAGGCGTCCAAGGGCGGCAGCTGTGTTTCGCGCAAAACATGAAACGCACCCGGCAGCAGCACCGCCACCGTGCCGGCTGCCGCCATGCGCCGGACGGCGTCCTCGCGGGTAAATTCGACATGATCAGCCGACAGACCGAAAAATTCCGCGACCAAGGCCGCACCACCGAGATCGCTGAGCTGATCGGCATGCGCCTTGACCGGCAGCGCGAGCGCACGTGCTGCTTCAAACACGCGGCGGCTCTGTGCCGGGGGAAAGCCGATGCCTTCGCAGAACACATCGACGGCATCAATCAGGCCTTCGCCGTGCAATTCCGGCATCCAGCGGCAGACCGCATCGATGTAGTCATCGGCGCGTCCGGCGAATTCCGGAGGCAGCGCGTGGGCGGCCAAATAAGTGGTTTTAATCGTGACCCCGGTCTCGGCACCGAGCCGGCGTGCCACCCGCAGCATCTTGCGCTCGTTTTCGACATCCAGGCCATATCCGGACTTGATTTCGACGCAGGCCACGCCGTCGCGCATCAGGGCCTGCAGACGCGGCAGGCTCTCGGCGAAAAGGGCGTCCGCGTCGGCGGCACGGGTGTGCCTTACGCTGGAAAGAATGCCGCCGCCGGCCTTGGCAATGTCGGCATAGCTGAGACCGCGCAGACGCTGTTCGGCTTCTTCGGCGCGGTTGCCGGCAAAGACTAGATGCGTGTGGCAGTCGATCAGCGCCGGCGTGACCCAGCTGCCTTGGCCGTCGATGACCGTGTCAATGTCCTGCAGGAAGGATTGCGCCGCTGCGGGATCGTTTCCAATAAACGTAATACGGCCATCACGCCAGACGAGGATGCCGTTTTCAATGACGCCGTAATCCGCACCGTCCATTGTGGCCAAATGGGCATTGACGATGGCGCCATGCCGATGACGGAGAATGCTCATTTCACCACGCCCAGCGCCGCATAATGGGCGTAATCCATGCCAACTTCCTGCATGATGGCCTGCGAATGCTCGCCGAGTTGCGGTGGCGCCTGATGATAGTTCACCGGCGAATCGGCCAGCTTCAAGGGACTGGCCACCAGCGGTATCCCGTCGATTCGGATGACATTGCCATTGGCTTGTGCCAAAGGACTGTTCAAAGCCTGCTTCACCGAGTTGATCGGCGCACAGGGGATGCCGCGCTTGCTGAAGACCTGCAGCCAATGCGCCACAGGCTGCGTGTTGAAAATAGCCTGAAGATTGGCAGTGACCTGATCGCGGTGCAGTACCCGTTGAGTATTGTTTTCAAAGCGCGAATCTTCGATCCACTCCGGATGACCGACCGCCTCGCACAGCGCATGCCAGAGTTTTTCATTGGCGACCGTCAGCACAAAATGCTGGTCGCTGGCGGCAAAATCCCGATAGGGCACGATGCTTGCATGTTCATTACCGTAGCGCGGTGCATCCTCGCCGGTGAACAATACGCCGGCGCCGATGTTGGCCAGCCAAGTCAGTTGTGTGTCGAACAACGATACCGCAACCTGCTGGCCATGGCCGCTGTTTTGCCTTTGCAACAAGGCAGCAAGGATGGCAATCACCGCGTTCTGACCAGTCGCCAGATCAACCACGGCCACGGCGACTTTGTTTGGCGTGCCATCGCGCGCACCGGTGATGGCCATCAGTCCGCCTTCGGCCTGAACCGCGAAGTCGTAGCCGGCGCGAGTGGCCTCCGGGCCGGTACGGCCATAACCGGAGACCGAACAGTAAATCAGGCGCGGGTTGATTGCACTGAGCGTTTCATAACCGACGCCGAGGCGTTCGGCGGTGCCGGTGCGGAAGTTCTCGATCAGCACATCGGCCTGCTTCACCAAGGTATGGATGACCTCGCGGCTTTCGGCCTTGTGCAAGTCGATGCAGATCGAGCGCTTATTGCGGTTGGCACAGGAAAAATAGGCGGAAATTTCGCCGATGTAGGGCGGTCCCATGCCGCGGGTATCATCGCCGTCGAAGGATTCGACTTTGATGACATCGGCACCGAGATCGGCAAGCATCTGCCCGCACCACGGGCCGGCCAGAACACGGGACAGATCCAGAACCTTTAAGCCGTTGAGTGCCGACATCGCTTCTCGCTTACAATAGCCACCATGGACCGGTTCATTTTACCCGCAATCGCCAACAGTCACAGCCATGCCTTCCAGCGCGCCATGGCCGGTCTGGCCGAGCGCCGCGGGGATCCGGCCGACAGCTTCTGGACCTGGCGCGAACAGATGTACCGTTTCGCCGGAAAAATCAATCCCGAGCAGCTGTATGCCATTGCCGCCCAGCTGTATGGCGAAATGCTGGAAGCCGGTTACAGCCAGGTCTGCGAGTTCCATTACCTGCACCACCAACCGGATGGTCGCCCCTATGCCGACCCAGCGGAAATGTCGAAGGCCATCATCCGCGCCGCCGAAGATGCCGGCATCGGGCTGACCCTGTTGCCGGTGCTTTACCAGACCGGCGGTTTCGACAGCCGGCCGCTGCATGACGGCCAGCGCCGTTTCGGCCACACGCTTGACGACTACCTGGCATTGATTGAATCCCTGAAAACGCAGGAGAGCCATCTGCTCAAGATCGGCGTGGCCCTACACAGCCTTCGCGCCGTGCCGGTTGACACCCTGAATGCATTGATGCCGCTTCTGCAAGGACGCGATCTGCCAATCCATATCCATATCGCCGAACAGATGGCGGAAGTGCGCGAATGCGAGGCCGTGCGAGGCGCGCGTCCGGTGCAGTGGCTGCTGGATAACGCACCGGTCGATGACCGCTGGACGCTGGTACATGCCACCCATCTGCATGCCAGTGAAGTGAAAGCCCTGGCACGCTCAAAGGCGACGGTGGCGATTTGTCCCAGTACCGAAGCCAATCTGGGCGACGGTTTTTTTGCCTTGCCCGATTTCCTGAAAGCAAAAGGCCGGTTCTCCATCGGATCCGATTCCAATGTGTCTGTGTCGGTGTCCGAGGAATTGCGTTGGCTGGAGTACGGACAGCGCCTGAAGCACCAGCAACGTAATATCGCCGCCAGCGAAAAACAGCCCGCGGTCGGCCGTTTTCTGCTGGAAGCGGCCGCCAAAGGCGGCTGGCAATCGGCCGGCGTTCCCAAGCGTGCCGATGCCATCGTGCTCGATGCCGATGCGCCTGCGCTGTTCGGCGCAACTGAAGACGATGTGGCGGAACGTTTCGTATTCGCCGGCAACCGGCCTCTGATCGATCGGGTCAGCGTGCATGGCATTGAACGTGTGCTTGGCGGCCGACATGTGTTCCGCGAACCATTTGCCGCCGGCTTCCGACTTGCGATGATGCAATTACTAACGGATTAAACGGTGCTCCCGACTAGCGTTTGCCAGTAGTTAAATCCCGACTGGTTTATACTGTCGAAAGTCCTTTGGAGTTCCCGCCATGTCCGATTCCCGTTTCGATGCCAGCCGCGTCATCCGTGCGCCAAAAGGCAGCGCGCTGTCCTGCAAATCCTGGCTGACCGAAGCCGCGTTCCGCATGATCCAGAACAATCTGGATCCGGATGTGGCAGAAAATCCGCAGGGTTTGGTGGTGTACGGCGGTATCGGCCGCGCTGCCCGTGATTGGGCCTGCTTCGACACCATTCTGGCCACACTGAAAACCCTCAACGACGACGAAACCCTGCTGATCCAGAGCGGCAAGCCGGTCGGCGTGTTCCCCTCACACCCGGATGCACCGCGCGTGCTGCTGGCTAATTCCAATCTGGTGCCGCATTGGGCGACTTGGGAGCACTTCAACGAACTCGATAAAAAAGGTCTGATGATGTACGGCCAGATGACCGCCGGCTCCTGGATTTATATCGGCTCGCAGGGCATCGTGCAGGGCACGTATGAAACCTTCGTGGAGATGGGGCGCCAGCACTATGCCGGCGATCTCACCGGAAAATGGATTCTGACTGCCGGCCTGGGCGGCATGGGCGGCGCACAGCCGCTGGCGGCCAGCATGGCCGGTGCCTGCTCGCTCAATATCGAATGCCAGCAATCGCGCATCGAGATGCGCATCAAAACCCGTTATGTGGATGAACAGGCCGATGATTTGGACGACGCGCTGGCCCGCATCCAGAAATACTGCGCTGAAGGCAAAGCGGTATCGGTGGCCTTGCTTGGTAATGCGGCCGAAATCCTGCCGGAACTGGTCCGCCGCGGCATCCGCCCGGATGCGGTGACCGATCAGACCTCGGCCCACGATCCGCTGCACGGCTATCTGCCGGCCGGCTGGACCTGGGAGCAGTACATCGACGAACAGAAACACAATCCGGCCAAAACCGTGGAAGCCGCCAAGCACTCCATGCGCGTGCATGTGGAAGCCATGCTGCATTTCCAGAACATGGGCATTCCGGTGTTCGATTACGGCAACAACATCCGCCAGATGGCCAAGGATGTCGGCTGCGCCGATGCCTTCGATTTCCCCGGCTTCGTACCGGCCTATGTGCGCCCGCTGTTCTGCCGCGGCATCGGCCCGTTCCGCTGGGTCGCTTTGTCCGGCGATCCGGAAGACATCGCCAAAACCGATGCCAAGGTGAAGGAACTGATTCCGAACGATCCACACCTGCACCGCTGGTTGGACATGGCCAAAGACCGTATCGAATTCCAGGGCCTGCCGGCGCGCATCTGCTGGGTCGGTCTGGGCGAGCGTCACCGTCTGGCTTTGGCCTTCAACGAGATGGTGGCTAAGGGCGAATTGAAAGCACCGATCGTGATCGGCCGTGACCATCTCGACTCCGGCTCGGTGGCCTCACCGAACCGCGAGACCGAGGCGATGAAGGACGGTTCCGATGCCGTGTCCGACTGGCCGCTGCTCAATGCCATGCTGAATGTGGCCGGCGGCGCCACCTGGGTGTCGCTGCATCATGGCGGCGGAGTGGGCATGGGCTATTCGCAGCACTCCGGCGTGGTCATTGTGGCCGACGGCAGCGAGGCAGCGGCCAAGCGTCTGGCACGTGTGCTATGGAATGACCCTGGCACGGGCGTGATGCGTCATGCCGATGCAGGTTATGAAATTGCGGTAGAGTGTGCGAAAGAACAAGGCTTACAGTTACCGATGATTTAAACATTCTGGCACATGAGTTAATTCATTTATGAAAAAGTATCCGGCATCGCGGGCCGTTGGTTCCTGTAGGTCAGCGAGGATTATCCGATGGCGCGGGTGTATCTAATCAACTGAACACGCCGCCGAACTGCTTACGGAGCTCATTTTTCTGAACCTTGCCGGTGCCGCCGACCGGCAGCGTTTCCACGAACACCACATCATCCGGAATCCACCACTTGGCCACACGTTCCGCAAGGAACGCGAGCAGATCGTCTTTACTCACCGCCGTTTCCGGCTTGCGCACGACCAGAAGCAACGGGCGTTCTTCCCACTTCGGGTGCTTGACGCCGATGACGGCAGCCATGGCCACGCCCGGATGCTGCAAGGCGGTATTCTCTAGATCAATCGAACTGATCCATTCGCCACCGGATTTGATTACGTCCTTGCTACGGTCGCGGATCTGCATGCGCCCGGAAGCATCGATGGTGGCGATGTCGCCGGTCGGAAACCAGCCATCGACCAGAGCGGATTGTTCGGATTTGTAATAACGGGACATCACCCACTGACCACGCACCATCAGTTCGCCCTGGCTGACGCCATCGCGGGGCAGGGTGGCGCCATTGTCATCCACCACTTTGAGATCGATACCAAACAGCGACTTGCCCTGCTTGGCCAACAGCGCATGCTGTTTGTCGCGCGGTAGGGCCTGATCTTTCGGGGCGATGAAACCCATGGTGGCCGCCGCGGTGGTTTCGGTCATACCCCAGCCGTGGCGGACCTCCACCTCGTAGATGTCGCGGAATTTGGCGATCAGCGCCTGCGGCATGGCTGAGCCACCGACTGCGGTGCGACGCATGGTGTTGAAGCGCAGCTTGTTCTGCTCAACGTGCTGCATCAGCGCCATCCAGATGGTCGGAACCCCGGCGCTGATGGTGACCCGCTCGGATTCCATCAGTTCATAAAGGCTGGCGCCGTCCAGGCGCGGCCCAGGCAGCACCAAGCGCGCGCCGACCATCGGCGTGGCATAGGGAATGCACCACGCGTTGATGTGGAACATGGGCACCACCGGTAGCACGGTGTCCTGCGCCGAGATGCCGATGACGCCCGGCATGCAGCCCGAGAGGGCGTTGAGTACGATAGCGCGGTGCGAATACAGCGCGCCTTTCGGGTGCCCAGTGGTGCCCGAGGTGTAGCACAGAGCCGCACCGGTGCGTTCGTCGAAATCCGGCCAGTCGAAGTGTTCGGCATGCGGCGCGATCAGGGTTTCGTAACAGTGCAGTCCGGGAACGCCGTCGAGCGCCGGCATATTGGCGGCATCGCTCAGGCAAATCCAGGCCTTGATCTTCGGGCAGTGTGCGGCGATGCCCTTGATCAGTGGCGCAAAAGTCGCGTCGAACAGCATCACCGCGTCTTCGGCGTGATTGATGATGTAGATCAACTGGTCTGGGGCCAGACGCGGATTGCAGGTATGCATCACCATGCCGCTGCCGGAAACCGCGTAGTAGGCTTCCATGTGCCGGTGGTTGTTCCATGCGATGGACCCGACCGCACTGCCCGGTTTGAGGTCTAGTGCCTGCAGGGCATTGGCCAGCTTGCGCGAGCGCGCCGCGCATTGCGCGTAGGTGTAATGGAACAGCGGTCCGTGGGTTTCGCGGGAGACGATCTCGACATCGCCGAACTGGCCGGCGGCATGTTCGATGATGCCGGAAACGAGCAGGGGACGATCCATCATCAGGCCGGGTTGCAACATGGTCTTGCTCCGTGGTGGTGTTTACAGTTTGGCAATTTCCTTGAGCCGACCCCAATCATCCGCTTGCCGTCGAACGCCAGGGTTTGTGAATATGTATTCTGCACCGAAAACCGCGGACGTGCACTAGGCCGGCCTTTTCCGCAACAATAGCGGCTGCACGAACACCGCCGAGAGGATGACCGCCACACCTGCATAGAACTGCGGGGTCAATTCCTGGTATTCCCTCAGCCATAGGGCGGCGATGACGATGGCATACACCGGCTCCAGGTTCAGCGCCAACTGGGTGCTGAACGCGCTGATGTGTCGCAGGGCATGCAGCGACAGAATGAACGGCAGCAGGGTGCACAGGATGGCCAGCACCAACAGCAAACTGAAATTGTAGAGATCGGGCCGGATGAAGGTGGCATCCACGCCGAAATACAATGCACTTGCGCCGGCCAGTGCCAAGGCTCCGACACTCATTTCAATGAAGGTCACCGATTCGGGATCGGCCTCATGCACATAGCGTTTGTTGAGTGTGGCGAATACGGCAGTCAGCAGCGAGGAAAGAATGCCGACTGCGATGCCCAGATGCATCGACAGCGGCACGCCGCCGATCAGCAGGTAGACGCCGGGGATTACCATCAGGCCGAGCAGGATCTCGCTGCGGGCATGAGGTTTGCCGGTCAGCATCGGTTCGATGATGGCGGTGAAGATGGACCCGAGCGCCAGGCAGCTGACCGCCACCGAGGCATTCGCCAGCTTGATGGCGCCATAGAAGGTCAGCCAGTGCAGCGCAACGATGACACCGATGCCGGCATAGATGGCGATCAAGCGTGGTGGCAGTACCCGCAGGCCGCGCCAGACTCGGGGAAGTACGGCCAGAAAAACACTGACCAAGAGCATGCGCCACACCACCAACGACTGTGCCGGCAAGGTGATCAGCTTGCCCAGGATGGCGGTGAAGCCCCACAGCAGCACGCAGAAATGGATTTGCCAGAACGCTTTGCGCTCTGCGGCGGAGTGGGGCATCGGCGTTTACTTCTTCTTTACGGCGGTTTTGTTTGCCGGCGATTTCTTGGTCACGGATTTTTTCACGGCGGGCTTTTTCGGGGTCGCTTTTTTGGCCACCGGTTTAGCGCTGGGCTTTTTGACCGCAGTCGCCGCCGGTTTCGCGCCACCGATGAAGGCCAGCACATCGGCGGCATGGGTTTTGGTGTTGACCTTTTCCCAGACCTGTTCGATTTTTCCGTTGCTGCCGACCAGAAAGCTGCTGCGCGAAATACCCATGTACTGTTTGCCGTACATCGATTTTTCGACCCAGACGCCATACGCCTCGATCAGGGCGCGTTCGGTGTCGGCCAAGAGCGGAAAGCGCAGGGCGTATTTGTCGGCGAATTTACGGTGACTGGCCACCGAGTCCATGCTGACGCCGAAAACCGGTATGCCAAGTTTGTTGAATTGCGCCAGATCCGACTGAATGCCGCAGGCCTGCACGGTACAGCCGGGGGTGGAATCCTTCGGGTAGAAATAGACCAGATAGCGCTTGCCTTTCAGGGCTTTGGCGTCCTGAATGGCGCCGGATTGGTCGGGCAGGGCGAAATGCGGAGCGGGTGCGCCGGGAGCCAGCATGGGAGTTCCTTTGCAGTATGAAGGGGAAGTTTAGTCTATGTAACGGCTTGCTTGCATTGCGTGAAGCGGGTGTTTAATATATTAAACACCTGTTGAGGAAATGACGATGAGCAAAAATGCCGAGTTGCAGCAACGCCGGGTTGATGCCGTCGCCCGTGGCGTCGGTAACGCCACCCAGCTGTTCGCCGTGCGTGCTGAAAACGCTGAAATCTGGGACGCCGATGGAAGGCGTTACATCGATTTCGCCGGCGGCATCGGGGTCATGAACACCGGTCACCGCCATCCGAAAGTGATGGCCCGCATCCAGCAGCAGCTGGAAGGCGTGGTGCACAGCTGTTTCCAGGTCATGCCCTATGAACCCTACATTGAATTGGCCGAGGAACTGAACAAGCGCGCCCCGATTGCCGGCAAAGCCAAAACCCTGTTCATCACCACCGGCGCCGAAGCGGTTGAGAATGCCGTCAAGATCGCGCGTGCTTACACCAAGCGCCCGGGCGTGATTGCCTTCGGTGGCGGTTACCACGGCCGCACGTTGCTCACGCTTGGCCTGACCGGCAAAGTCGCCCCCTACAAAATCGGTTTCGGTCCGTTCCCGGCCGACATCTTCCATGCCCGCTTCCCGCATCCTTATCACGGCGTGACCGTGGCCGACACCTTGCAGGACATCGCCAATCTGTTCAAGTACGACATCGAGGCCTCGCGTGTGGCCGCCATCATCATCGAGCCGGTCATCGGCGAGGGTGGTTTCGTGCCGGCCCCGCCGGAATTGATGCGCGCCTTGCGCGCCATCTGCGACGAGCATGGCATTCTTCTAATTGCCGATGAGGTGCAGAGCGGTTTCGCCCGCACCGGCAAGCTGTTCGCCATGGAGCATTTCGACGTCAAGGCCGATCTGATCACCACCGCAAAGTCCCTGGCTGGCGGCATGCCGCTGTCGGGTGTGGTCGGCCGTGCCGAAGTCATTGATGCGCCGGCAGCCGGCGGTCTGGGCGGCACCTACGGCGGCAATCCGGTGGCCTGCGCCGCGGCACTGGGTGTGCTCGAGGTCATCGATTCGGAGAACATTCTGGCGCGTTCAACCCAGCTTGGCGAAACGCTCGCGGCATATGTCGGCAATCTGGCCAAGGAACCGGCGCTCGGCATCGGCGAAATCCGCCATCTCGGCGCCATGTTCGCGTTCGAACTGATCAAGCCCGGCACCGAGAATACACCGGATGACGTGGCCGCCAAGGCGCTGACCGCCAAAGCCGCCGAGCTCGGTCTGATTCTGCTCAGCTGCGGTGTATATGCCAATAGCATCCGCGTGCTGGTGCCGATTACCATCGAAGATGCAGTGCTGGCCGAGGCGCTCGCGATACTGGAAAAGGCCTTGCGAGCCATCCGCGGTTGAGTAAATGTGACCTAATCGTAAATTCCCATGCATGGATGCCCTTTGTGCTTGGCATCACTGTGGGATTTGGTTACGCTTGAACGCTTAGGGTCCTTGAGAGTCGTGCCATGTCGCTGTCGGGCAATCTCATCATCATCGGCGTCACCTGCCTGATCTCCTGGATTGGTTTCCAAGACCGTGCCTTTCAGTATCGCTGGTCGCTGAATCCTTACCAAGCCCGCCGCAAGCGAAGGTATATCCCGTATCTCTCTTACGGATTCGTGCATGCCGACTTTATGCACCTTCTGTTCAACATGATTACCCTGTTCTTCTTCGGGCGGGTCATGGAAACGGTGTTCAGCGCGCACTTCGGCGGATTCGGCTATTACCTATTTTATCTCGGCGGTATCGTATTCTCGATCCTGCCCTGGGCGCTTCCGCGCCGCAACAATCCGCGCTATTCCACGCTCGGTGCTTCGGGTGCGGTGTCGGCGGTACTGTTCGCCTATATTCTTCTGCAGCCGTGGTCGATGCTGTACATCTATTTAATTCCGGTACCGGCCATTCTGTATGCTGTGCTCTATGTCGCGTATTCGATGTATCTGGACAGGAAGGGCAACGATAACATCAACCACAGCGCGCATCTGTGGGGCGCGGCCTACGGTGTCGCGTTCACTGCGCTGGCCGAGCCCGGGGCACTGACCTCTTTTCTCGGGAAGCTGATGAATCCCTGAGTGAAAAAACCGCCCGAAGGCAGTTTTTTTATTTCTTGGTACGTGCCGGAACGGGGATGTTGCACAGGTCGATGAAGCCGGCCTTGTTCAGGTACCAGTCGTCCTTGCGGTTGCGGCGGGATTCCACCAGTTCGTCGAAGCTGGCGGTATCGGTGCGGAATACCTCCAGCTGCGGTCGCTGGTTTTCCGGGAGGGTCGACGCCAGTGCGATGGATTTGATCGGTGTGCGTTGCTCGGGTTTTTCATAAAAACCCAGCGGGCCGGTACCGCGCGGCAGCACCGAGAGGTACTCCATGCCCTGCAGCACGCGGCCGACCACGGTGATGTTGCGGTCGAGCTGGCGCGGCGATTGCCCGGTCACCACATACAGTTCGGTGCCGTTGCTGGAGTCAGCCTTGTTGCCGCGACCAGCGCCGAGCGCACCGTAGCAGTGGGTCATCCAGGTCTGCTTGCGGTCGGTGGCAGCCGGAAAGCCGTGCATGAAGCCGGCCTGTTTCGACCAGCCTTCGCGGTCCTTGACCGGATGGAATACGGATTTGTCGAAACCCGTGAGCGCGAACTCGGCCGGCAGTTTCGCCTTGGCGTTGCCGATGGATTTGGCTTTGGCCGGATCTTCGGACGGGTCGCCCCATTGCACGACGAAGTTGTCGTGCGAGCGGTTGATGGACAGTCCGTTCCAGTAGCCTTCACGGGCGAGGGTTTTGATGTTGCCGACATGTTCCGGCGCGAATTGAGGCGCCAATTCAATCAGCACCCGACCGCCGGCGATGTCCATCACCAGTAGATTGTCGGCTTCGGGCGTGCGCCAATCGGCGGCGCTGCTGGCATCGAGGATTTCCTGCATGGTCTTGCCCTTGGCCGCGGCTGAGAGCTGCGTTGTGGCGAGCAGGAGAGCGAGGCAGAGCAGGGTGCGTATCGGGGTTTTCATGATGGACTCACAGGCGTTCAAGTGCGGAAACCGGGCTGTCACAGGCCGGACTCAGGTAACAATGGCTGCCCAGTGCGGTCAGCCCGATGCTGTCGAATAGCTTACGGTATTGCGCGCGGCTGCGGGCAATGAAGCCTTTGAAGTCGCCGGTGATGGCGTCCTCACGGCAGAACACATCGATGTAGGCCACACCACTGCACAGCTCCGGAAAGCCTTCCAGTCCGCGTTTCAGTTCAGCGCCCGGAACATAGTGCAGCACATCTGCGCAGACCAGAAGATCGGCTGGCGGTCCGATACGCAGCTGCTGCATCTGGCCGAAGCCGGCAAGAGCGATGTTCCGGCTGCGCCCGTAGCGACGGACCACGTATTCGCTGGCATCCACGCCTTGGTAATGCAGCCCGGGCCGGAGTTTCAGCAGGGGCTTGCGCCACGGGGCCTCACCGCAGCCGATATCAAGCACCAAACGGATGGGACGGCCCAGATGCAGCTCGGCCACGGCCACCGCCACCGCCACTTTACGGGCCAGGGCTTTGTCGTCCGAGGCATGTTTACCCCGATACCAGCGGTCGAAATAGGCCTCATCATAGGTTTTCATTTTAGGCTTCGACATGCAGTTTCCCTATTAAACCATTGATTATCATACGCCAATTCCCGGTTTATGCGGCAATGACTTCTGGATTATGGTGTATTAGGTGCTAAATCATCGTATTGCCTTTAAGCCCATACCCATATTGCTGTTTTACGCGCCGACGCTAGCGCTTTGGTGTAGATGTGCAGGTCGCGTCGAGCGTATATGTACGTGTATGTGAAGGGTGAAAAAGGGCGGAGAATTCTCCGCCCTTTTTCACTGAGCAACAGGCATCAAGGCATGTTCTGGTAAACGCCGATGGCGCTGAGCACGAACAGGCCGATGAAAGCCAGGAAGCTGAGCAGGAAGCCGCCGCTGCGCGCCGAAGCGGCTTTGTTGTAACCGAGCACGTACCAGATCCTGCCGACCACCCAGGCGGCGCCGAGCCAGTGGGCCCACGGCATGAAGCCGGTCAAGGAGGCGATCCACAGCACCGGCAGGAACATGACGGTCTGTTCGACGGTATTCATGTGCGCGCGGTAGGCGCATTCGAACTGTTCGTGGCCGCTGCAAGCCGGAGCCTTGATGCCGTATTTGCCGCGCGCGCGGCCAACCAGGCCCATCGCGATGAATAAGACGAGGACATTGAGCAGGGTGATGAAGGCGGCACTGAGGATGGCGTTATCCATGAGGAGTTCCTGAAAAGGGATGTTCCGCGATGATAGACGCTTCCAGCCGGAATGCCAACTCAGACCGCGCTGCCGGCGGCATGGCCGGAGGCCCAGGCCCATTGGAAATTGTAGCCGCCCAGATGACCGGTCACATCCAGCACCTCGCCGATGAAATACAGGCCGGGCTGATGCTTCGATTCGAAGCTGCTTGAAGACACACCCTCGGTATCCACGCCGCCGAGGGTGACTTCCGCGGTACGGTAGCCTTCGGTGCCGCTGGGAGTGATGCGCCAATGCTGCAGGGCGAAAGCGATGTCCCGGAGCTCGGCATGTTTGTATTGATTCACCGGTTTGTTGCTGAAAAATACCGTGCACAGCAGCTGCGCCAGCCGTTTCGGCAGCCATTCCGCCAGTACCGTTTTGAGTTCGGCTTTATGGCCTTGTTGCTGCAGTGCCAGAAGTTCCGTACCGGCATCCCGGCCCGGCAGCAGATCGATTTCAATGGCTTCGCCGAGATTCCAATACGAAGAGATCTGCAGGATGGCCGGGCCGCTCAGGCCGCGGTGGGTGAACAGCAGGGCGTTACGGAATTCAGTGCCACCGACGCGTACCGCGATCGGTAAGGCAACACCGGCAAGTTCGGCATACTGTTCAAGCGGCTTGCCGCTGAGCGTGAACGGCACCAGCCCGGCCCGTGTTTCCACCAACGCGTGACCGAATTGTCGGGCAATGCTGTAGCCCAATCCGCTGGCGCCCATGCTGGGAATCGACAGGCCACCGGTGGCGACGACCAGTTTTTCGGCGCGGTAGATTCCTTGGGCGGTTTCGACTTCGAATCGGTCACCAGCGAACCGAATCGAACTGATGGCTATACCAGTGGCGATATGCACTCCGGCCCAATCACATTCGTCCAATAGCAGTTTGACGATCTGCTTCGACGACTCGTCGCAGAACAGTTGGCCGAGTTCCTTCTCGTGATAGGCAATGCCATGACGTTCCACCATTTCGATGAAATCAATCGGGCGGTAGCGGGCCAAGGCCGATTTGCAGAAGTGCGGATTACGCGAAAGGAAATTTCCCGGACCGGTACCGGTATTGGTGAAGTTGCAGCGGCCACCGCCTGACATCAATATCTTCTTGCCGCAGCGGTTGCTGCCTTCCAGAACCGTGACCGTCTTTCCGCGGTAACCGGCGGTTGCCGCGCACATCAAACCGGCGGCACCGCCACCGATGACCAGCACCTGCGAATCACGGGCGCCGGAGACCATGAATCACTCCGCGAACTTGTTTTTCTTTTTGCCCTGGCGGAACTCGAAGAACGATTCGTTCTTACGTTTGACCTTGCCGACGGTATTCGGTTTTTCACGGGTATCCGGGCGGCGCGGCGGACGCGGTTTCTTCGGTGCGGTATCCGGAGCGGTACCGTCCTTGGTGATGCGCAGCTGCTGGCCGGCACACCAGACCGTCTTCAGGTGCTTGAGAATATCCTTCGGCATGCCTTCCGGCAGGTCGACGATGCTGTAATCATCGAAAATCTCGATGCGGCCCATGTGTTTGGCATCCAGTCCGGCTTCATTGGCGATGGCACCGACGATGTTTCCCGGCTTGACGCCGTGCTCGTAGCCGACTTCAATCCGGTAGGATTCCATGCCGGCCTCGGCATCGCGCGGCGCACGTTCTTTCTTTTCACGGAACGGGCGTTCCGGACGGTCGCCGCGGGTTTCACGTTCAAAGCGGGGTTCGCGGGCTGGACGCTTGTCGCGGCCTTCGCGCACTTCGAATTCCTTGGCTTTGCGTTCATCGCGCTTCGGTGGCTCCAGCAGCAGCGGCACATCGCCGCGTGCCATTTTGGCCAGTGCTGCCGCGATTTCGATGGCCGGTACGTTCAGGGCCTGTTCGTAATCCTCGACCAGCTTGCGAAACAGGGTCAGATCGGACGATTCCAGTGTTTCAGTGATCTGCTGCTTGAACTTGTCCATGCGCACTTCGTTGATGGTCGCCACGCTCGGCAATTCCATCGGTTCAATCGGCTGGTTGGTGGCGCGCTCGATGGCACGCAGCATGCCGCGCTCGCGCGGAGCGATGAACAAAATGGCTTCGCCGCTGCGTCCGGCACGGCCGGTACGGCCGATGCGGTGCACATAGGATTCGGTGTCATAGGGCACATCGTAATTGACCACATGGCTGATGCGGTCGACGTCGAGCCCGCGTGCGGCCACGTCGGTGGCGACCAGAATATCGATGCTGCCGTCTTTCAGCTGGCCGATGGTGCGTTCGCGCTGGGCCTGGTTGATATCGCCGTTGATGGCGGCAGCCGAGAAGCCGCGTGCCTGCAGTTTCTGCGCCAGTTCATCGGTGGCCAGCTTAGTGCGGGCGAAGATGATCATGCCGTCGAAGGGTTCGACTTCCAGAATGCGGGTCAGGGCATCGAGCTTGTGCAGGCCCGAAACCTGCCAGCAACGCTGGCGGATGTTGTCGGCGGTACGGGTCTTGGCCTCGATCTGGATTTCGATTGGCGACTTCAGGTACTTCTGCGCGATGCGCTTGATGGCGGTTGGCATGGTGGCGGAGAACAGCGCGACCTGACGGGTCTCCGGTGATTTGCGGATGATGGTTTCGACATCGTCAATGAAGCCCATGCGCAGCATTTCGTCGGCTTCGTCCAGCACCAGTGTCTTGAGTTCCGACAGATCCAACGAATTTTTCTCGAGATGGTCAATCACCCGGCCCGGGGTGCCGACCACGACATGCACGCCGCGGCGCAAGGCCGACAGCTGCGGGCCATAGCTCTGGCCGCCGTAGATCGGTAGCACATGGAAGTGCGGCAGGTTTTCCGCGTATTTCTGGAAGGCTTCCGCCACCTGGATGGCCAGTTCACGGGTCGGTGCCAGCACCATTACCTGCGGCTTGCCGGCTTTCAGGTCGAGGCCACTGAGCAGCGGCAGCGCGAAGGCCGCGGTCTTGCCGGTGCCGGTCTGGGCCTGGCCGAGCACGTCGCGGCCGTTCATGATGTGTGGAATCATCGCAGCTTGGATCGGCGAGGGCGTCTCATAACCCAGCGCAATCAGGGTTTTGAGAATGGGTTCAGGCAAGCCCATGTCACGGAAGGTGGTGGCGGCGCTGTCGGCGGGTTTGGAAGTCATAGGAGGGTATCGGCTCTGGGCGCAGGCGCGAAGCCTGGAAAGGTTGTATAGTTTACTCCGATACGCAAATCCTTGCTTGAACAAGCATTTATCTTCAACCGGAGCTTCGCCATGATGCTTTATCTTCTGAAATCGGGCCATCTGCTGTTCGTCATGGCCTGGGTGGCTGCCGTGTTCTATCTGCCACGCCTATTGATCAATTTCGCCGAATCGCCCGGCCAGCCCGATGTGCAGGCTCGCTTATTGCTGATGGCGCGCCGTTTGTACCTGTTCGGGCATGTGATGTTCGGACTCGCGCTACTTCTAGGTGTTGGTCTGGTCCACTTTGCCGGCCTCGAAGACTGGCTGCATGCCAAACTGCTGCTGGTCGCTATTCTGTTCGCGTATTTCATCCTGTGCTACAAGCGCCTGCAGGCCACGCAGCAAGGCAAAGCTTTGCCGTCGCCGCGCACCCTACGCATTCTCAATGAAGTGCCGGTATTCCTGCTGTTTGCCGTGATCTTTCTGGTGATCGCCAAGCCGTTTTAAGGAATCAGCACCAGTTTGCCGACAGTCTTGCCGGACTCGATGTCGGCCTGAGCTTTCGCGGCATCGGCCAGCGGGTATTCCGTGACCGGTAGCGCGACCAGCTGACCGTTTTCAAACAGGCTGATAAGCTCCAGCATACCGCTACGCAATAGCCCGGTATGCTCGGACAGAAAACTCAGATTGGTGGCCAGCACGCTTTTGTTGCTCTGGGTCATGTTAAGTGGATTGAAACGCGGCGTGCGCAGCCAGTCCCAGGCCATCTTCAGCCAGTTGAGTCTGCCGTCGTGCGGTAGCATGCTGGCGAATCCGTAGATGCACAGTTTTCCCATCGGCGCCAGATGGGCATAGCTCTGTGCCAGCGTGGACACGCCATTGGCATCGAATACGGCTTGGAAACCCTCCGGCGCCAAACGCTCCGCTTCCGGCCACAGGTTCTGTGTGGATTTATCGATGGCCAGATCGGCGCCCATAGCTAATGCAGCGCTGCGTTTGTGCGCGGAACCCACCACACCCACTACGCGGCAACCGTGCAGCCGGCCCAGCTGGCAAAGCGCGGAGCCGACGCCGCCGGCAGCGGAATGCACCAGCCAGGCATCACCGGATTTCGGCAGCACCTGCTCGCGTACCATGAACCAGGCGGTCAGAAATACCGTGGGCAGGGCCGCGGCCTGAGCGTGGCTGAGATTGCCCGGCTTGCGGAACACACGATCGGACTTCAGTACGATATGCGAGCAGTAACCCCCGAACAGGGTCAGCGCCAACACGTCATCACCAACGGCATGCTCGGTCACCTTCGCACCGACAGCGGTAACCACGCCCGAGAGTTCAAAGCCGGGTGTAATCGGATAGCCATGCAGTTCTTTGGCTGAGGCGTATAGACCCATGCGGATGATGCCATCGGCATAGTTCACGCCACAGGCTTTCACCGTAATCAGTACCTCGTGGTCGCCGATGGCGGGCAAGGGCGCTTCGATGAGTTTGAGGGCATCGTAGCAACCGGGACGGTCAATCTGGATTTTTCGGAGGATTTCGATCACGGGTTCGTTTCCTGGCAGGTTGTGCCTACAGTAAACCGGCCGCATTCCTGATGCCACAAAAAAAGCCGCCTTGCGGCGGCTTTTTAACGACAGCTATGTTGCTTCAACGCTGCGGCGAGCGTTGATGGCCACGGGGACTTCCACCCGGACTGCTGCTTTTCGGTTTCTGCGAGGCCATGCCATGGCTCTTAAGATGGCCGCGCTGGGCCGGCTTGCGGCGCGGCGCCTGATGGCCGGACGGCTTGCCACGCGGCGGGGTCAGGTCCATGCGCATGGTCGTGGTCGGTTCGAAGCCGGGCTTCGATTCCAGCACGATGTCCTGCTTCAGCAAGCGGTTGACCGCGCGCAGCAGGCCGCCTTCATCGGTGGCGACCAAGGATACGGCATCGCCATTGGCGCCGGCACGGCCGGTACGGCCGATGCGGTGCACGTAGTCTTCAGCCACCATCGGCATGTCGAAGTTGATCACCAGCGGCAGCAGCGGGATGTCGAGGCCGCGGGCGGCCACGTCGGTGGCGCACAGCACGCGCACCTTACCGGCCTTGAAGTCGGACAGGGCTTTCAGACGTTGGCCCTGGCTCTTGTTGCCGTGGATGGCGAGCGCGGGGATGCCGTCCTTGGTGATCTGTTCGGCGATGCGATTGCACAGATGCTTGGTTTTCACGAACACCAGGATCTGTTCCTGGTAGCGTTCGCTCAGAATATGCATCAGCAGTTCGCGCTTCTTGCCCGGGTCGACCGGATGCGCGATGTGATTGACAGTATGCGCCACGGTATTCTGCGAAGAAACCTGGACTTCGATCGGATTGCGCATGAACTGCAGCGCCAGTTGTTTGATCGGCGCATCGAAGGTGGCCGAGAACAGCAGAGTCTGCCGCTGTTTCGGTACCTGATTGAGGATTTTCTTGATTGCCGGCAGAAAGCCCATATCGAGCATGCGGTCGGCTTCGTCCAGAATCAGGGTTTCCACCCGGTGCAGCTGCGCGGTACCGCGTTCCAGATGATCGATCAGTCGGCCCGGAGTGGCCACCAGGATATCGAGGCCCTTGCCGAGTGCCATCATCTGCGGGTTCATGCTGGCACCGCCGTACATCACGGCGGTGCGCAGACGGATGTGCTTGCCGTATTCGCGGATGCTGGCGTGCACCTGTACGGCCAGTTCACGCGTGGGTACCAGAATCAGGACGCGCGGTCCCTTGGCTTTTGGGTTCGGATGTTCGGCCAGACGCTGCAGAATGGGCAGCGTGAACGCTGCGGTTTTGCCGGTACCGGTCTGGGCACCGCCCAGCACGTCTTCACCATTCAGAATGGCGGGAATGGCTTGGCTTTGAATGGCGGTGGGTTCCGTGTAGCCCTTATCGGACAGCGCACGGACGAGCTCGGGCATCAGCCCAAGGGATTGAAAAGGCATGTTGTAACTCCTGCAGGGGCAATGTCCCTAACACCACATTGCTTTCATTGCGCCCTGAGGCGCCTGAGAATGGGTTCGTGCGGAGTAAGTGCATTAAGCACAGAGATTAGGAAACGAACCGTTTCTTTGTGCCGCTATTGTAGGTGTTTTGGCCCGATAAAGCGAATCGGTGCTGAATAGGCCGTTCAGCCGGGCTCAATCGTCCAACAAAACACGCTTGGCATCCACATAGTGTTTCTGCCAGTAGGGCGTGTCGATGTTGTCCATGCGCACGGTGCCACCGGAGCTGGGCGCATGTACGAAGCGGCGTTCACCGACATAGATGCCAATATGGCTGACGCGGCCGCCGAGCGTATTGAAGTAGACGAGATCACCCGGGTACAGGCGGTCTTTTTCCACCCGTGGCGCATCGATGTCAATCAAAGCCGCCGTGGTGCGCGGCAATTTCAGGCCGGCGCTGTGCAGGAAAACGTAATTGATCAAGCCCGAGCAGTCGAAGCCGGATTCCGGGGAGTTGCCGCCATAGCGGTAGGGCGTTCCGACCAGGCCGATGGCCTGGAACAGGACGTCATTGGCCGCCGCTTTGAGGTTGCCGGGCAAAACGGTATCTTCCTCGCCGAGACCGGTCACTTCTGGCTGTTCGCCGCCACGACTGCGTTCCGGCCCGCTGGCACAGGCGCTTAGGAGCGCGGTCAGTAGCAGCAAAACGGTGATTTTGGTGGATTTTACTGGCATTCCGGCGCGTTCAATCGGATAATAGTCCGCTTGATTGTGCCCGATACGGGCTTTTCCGTCACCCCTCCCGTTCTGGATGCGTTATGTCGATTGAAAAAAACTCCGTGGTTCGCTTTCATTACACCGTTGCTGAAACCGGCAAAGAGCCCCTGGAAAGCTCGAAAGACGGCAATGCACTGACGGTTCTGGTCGGCCATGGCGCCATCATCCCGGGCCTGGAAGAAGCCCTGATCGGCAAACAGGCCGGCGATAAGGTCGAAGCAACGGTCAGTCCGGACCAGGCCTACGGCGAGCGCCGTGACGGCATGACCCAACGTATTCCGAAGAAACTGTTCAAAAACGCCAAGTTGGTCAATGGTCAGCAGGTCGTACTGCCGACCGAAATGGGTCCGCGTGCGATGACCATCCTTAAAGTCGGCATGACCACGGTCGATGTCGATCTCAACCATCCGATGGCTGGCAAGTCGCTCGACTTCACGGTCGAGATCCTCGATGTCCGCGCCGCGACCGAAGAAGAAATCGCACACGGCCATGTGCACGGCGAAGGCGGCGTTCAGCACTGATCCGATACTTCCGGCCTATGGTCGGATGTAGGTTCCGCGGTTAACCTAGGCTGAATTAGGGTAACCACAATGACCAACACCACGCAGGATTTCCATCCCACACGCGCCCCGGAGCGCATCGATATGCTCGATGCCATCCGGGGTTTCGCCTTGTTCGGCATCCTGTTGATGAATCTCGAGGCTTTCAATGGCCCGATTCTGCAGGCAATGACCGGCATCAATCCGTCATTGCACGGTGCCGACCGCCTCGCCGATGCATTCATCTACATCTTCGTGCAGGGCAAGTTCTGGACCCTGTTTTCGCTGCTGTTCGGAATCGGATTCGCCATCATGTATGATAGCGCCGCCCGCAGCGGCGGTGATTTCCGCCGCATTTACAAACGCCGGTTATGGGTGTTGATGGCCATCGGCGCCGCGCATGCCATCCTAATCTGGGAAGGCGACATCCTGGTTACCTACGCATTGGCTGGATTCATCCTGCTTTGGCGCATGAAAAACGATGCGCCGCCGCGGCTATCATGTATTTTGATGGTGTATTGTGCGCCTCTGGCTCTGCTGGCCTTTACGGGCGCCATGGCCGGAAACCACGATGACAGCGGGAATATTTCCGAAATGATGGCCGAGGAAGTCCGCTATCAAGGCCACAGCGCTTATATGGCGACCCTGCAGTGGCGCGTCGGCTATTTTCTTCTGAATCTTGGCAATCTCGTCATTCTGCTGCCGATGGCCGTGGCCGTCTTTGCACTTGGCGTAAGACTTCATCGTCAGGGCTGGTCGCGTCCAGCAATGTCAGTAGATGACGGTGGTGGCCGTGTAGCGTTGTACTGCTATTGTGCCGGCCTAGCGCTCATGGTTGCGAGCATCGTTATTGCGCCAGACGTCTCGCCGGTCCGGATCGATGCAGTATTCGCGGCCGTGAATGTCCTCAATATGTTGGCCGGGCTATTGATGTGCCTCGGCATGTTTTTCGGTCTGCGCTGGATGTGGGCGCGCCCCGTTTTCCAGAAACGCCTGGCCCTGCTGGCGCCGCTGGGGCGCATGGCGCTGAGCAACTACCTTGGCCAGTCGCTGGTCTGCACCCTGATTTTCTATGGTTATGGCCTCGGCTATTTCCAGCAGTTGCCACGCGCCTGGCATATTCCCTTCGCCCTCGTGCTGATTACGCTGCAGACGCTGTTCAGCATCTGGTGGCTGAGCCGTTTCAGCATGGGCCCGGCCGAATACCTCTGGCGCTGGCTGACTTACGGCAAGCGTCCGAAGTTTGTATCATAGAGCGAGTCCATCACGTGCCCGTCCATGAACCCCAGCAATGACGATGTTTTGATTCTCGGTGGTGGTGTCATCGGCTTGAGCTGTGCGCTGTTTCTACTCGAGCAGGGCCGATCCGTGCGGATTCTTGAAAAAAACACGGTGGGCGGTGCCACCTCGCACGGCAACTGCGGCACCATCACCCCGAGCCACGCCCCACCGCTGGCGGCTGCTGGCATGATTGGAAAAGCCCTGAAATACATGACTCAGGCCGATGCGCCGTTTTATATCAAGCCCTCGACCGACCTGTCCCTGTTGGACTGGCTGCTGCGCTTCTCCTTGCGCTGCAACACGCACGACCACCGCAAATCCGCATTGGCCAGGGCCGCTTTGCTGAACGCCTCGCGCAGCTTGCTGGAAGACATCATTACCCGGCATGCCTTCGATTGTGGATTCGATGCCAATGGTGAAATGTATGTCTGCAGAACCCAGGAGGGTCTGGATGCATTGGCTCAGGAGCTGCCATTGCTGGCCGATTGCGGCATTGTTGCGGAACAGCTGGATGCGCAGACACTGGCCGCCCGCGAGCCGGCGCTGCTGCCGGGAATGGCCGGGGGAATCTTCTTTCCCAATGACGCCCACTTCCGGCCGGATGCTTACTGCGCGGAACTGGCGGGTGCCGTTCGGGCGTTAGGCGGCATCATCGAGGAGCACTGCGAGGTGCTTACCGTCGCCGCCGATGGGGATCGCATCACGCATGTGGAAACCGCCTGTGGCCGACGGCAGGGCGCACAGGTGTTGGTCGCGTTGGCGGCCTGGTCGCCGGCCATGGTCCGCAGCCTTGATCTGGCCTTGCCGATCCAGCCTGGGAAGGGTTACTCCATTTCCTACAGTCTGCCGCCGATCGTGCCGAAAACCCCGTTGGTTCTGACCGAACGCAGTGTGTGCGTCACCTCCTGGGCCGACGGTTACCGGCTGGGCAGCACCATGGAGTTCGCCGGTTTCGATGATAGTCTGAATGCCAAAAGGCTCGACGCACTCGAGCGCGGCGCCCGTGAGTATCTGAAAGCGCCGATTGGCCCCGAAGTGCTGTCCCGCTGGTTCGGCTGGCGGCCGATGACCTATGACGATTTACCGATTCTTGGCAAATCACCCAAGCATAGCAATCTGTTTTTGGCCACTGGACACGGCATGCTGGGCATGAGTATGAGCGCCATCAGCGGCCAACTGTTGGCTGCGCAGATGACCGGTCGTGAATCGGCTATCGATATTTCGCCGTATTCGGCTGGCCGTTTCTGATGCACACCTTCGAATTGCATCGCGGGATCTTGCCATTGTTGGTGAGTCTGCCGCATAACGGTACCGATATTCCCGAGGATATCCGCACGCTGTTGGTGGATGAGGCGCAGTCCGCTCCAGATACCGACTGGCATGTCGATCAACTCTATGAATTCGCGCTGGCGATGGGAGCTTCCGTTTTGAAGCCGCACTATTCGCGTTACGTCATCGATCTGAATCGACCGCCGGATGATACCTCCTTGTATCCCGGGCAAAACACCACCGGGCTGTGCCCGACCGTGGCGTTTTCGGGCCGCTCGATTTACCGGGACGGAAAATCACCTGATGCCGAAGCCATAGTGCAGCGCACTGCGCAGTATTGGCTGCCGTATCACACGGCGCTGCAGGCGGAATTGCACCGGCTCAAACAGCAGCACGGGCGTGCGCTGCTGTGGGAAGGGCATTCCATCCGGCCGGAGTTGCCATTTCTATTCGAAGGCCGGTTGCCGGATTTCAATCTCGGTACCGTTGAAGGCCGTAGTTTTCCCGACGCCGGGTTGCGGGCGGTAGAAGCCGTGCTGGCGGCGCAGAGCGATTACAGCTGGGTCAGCAACGGCCGCTTCAAAGGCGGTTACATCACCCGTCATTACGCGGCCCCAGAGTCCGGCTTTTATGCTTTCCAGCTAGAGCTCGCGCAGAGTGCCTATCTTGATGAAACGATGACGACATTCGATACCGTCAAGGCGGTGCCGGTCCAAGGCCTGATTGCCCGAATGATGCGCGCGGCTCTGGACTTGCCGACCTGAGGGATTCGCGTTAGGGTGGGGCGTCACTCAGCGCCAGGGAGTGTGAAATGACGAATTCCGATCCGAAACCGCGGCATATGCACTTCGCCGGCATCGGCCAACACCTGGGCTCGCTGGCGACCTAGGTGATTTTCCTGTATCTGGTATATCTGGCCGTAAAGGGGCGCATCATGCCGAACTTAGCCATTTTGTTGACTGGATCGAACGCCTGTCTAGCTTAATCATAGTTCCAGTGAAGCCAGGTCGCCCTTGGTTTCCAGCCAATGTTTGCGGTCCGGCGCGCGTTTCTTGGCCAGCAGCATGTCCATCAGCGCATCGGTTTCCTCGACATCATCGATGGTCAGCTGCACCAGCCGGCGCGTATCCGGATGTACGGTGGATTCGCGCAGTTGGGCCGGATTCATTTCACCCAGACCCTTGAAGCGGGTGACGCTGACCTGGCCCTTGATTTTTTCCTTCTCGATGCGGTCGAGAAGGATGCGCTTTTCCTCTTCATCCAGCGCATAGAACACCTGCTTGCCGACATCGATGCGGAACAGCGGCGGCATGGCCACGAAAAT
>Ga0315907_10001643_pt1 | contig 29888 bp, 28 predicted proteins | sample LakEriMetagenome_3_FD_203525 | JGI IMG/M metagenome (GOLD analysis project Ga0315907, IMG submission 203525) | Freshwater fungal communities from buoy surface, Lake Erie, Ohio, United States - Buoy 12 MA123 | ecosystem: Environmental > Aquatic > Freshwater > Lake > Lake biofilm | place: USA...
AAATTTCAGAACCAATGATATCGCTCGGCATTAAATCCGGCGTGAATTGGATACGGTTAAAGCTCAAGCCTAAAGATTGAGCAATCGTATTTACCAATAATGTTTTTGCTAGTCCGGGCACACCTACTAAAAGACAGTGACCATTTCCAAGAATAGAAATAAGCACATTTTTCACCACCTCATCTTGACCGACGATGGCTTTTTTTATCTCTTGTTGTAAAGCTTGATATTTTCCTTTCAGCGAATCGAGCGCTTCTGCGTCCGAGTTAAATTGAATTTCTGCCATAGTAGTTATTCGTTCACACGATTATTATTGCGAATATAAACGATTGAACTTTATGGTTTGTTTTTTACCCAACTAAAATCAAATCCACAAGGAGCGAACTCCGGATCAACAGAAACGTAGGTACCTTGGATTTTCTTTGTCACCCAATCATCTGTAATCTTCTGGCTGGCACTGTCTTCTGCTCCGATTTTGAATATTTCGAAGTCGAGTTCCATTGTCGCTCTGTGTGCTGGAATTCTATTATCCAATCGGTACATTACGTAAGATTGACTACCATCTGCTTTTTTTATGAGCAATGGTTCCGTTATTTCACCCACTTGAAGTGCGCTCAGGGCTAGGTTGGTTTCGGGTTCGAGGTTGGCTACATTGTGCTTGCTTCCCGTCTGTATATCGGCTACGCGGCCTTCCTGATTCGCTGTGTTTTTATCCGTACTGTAGCGCGATGCTGCTTGTGGGAATGTGATTTTGCCCGCGCGAATGTCGCTGGCCAAACTATCTAACTTGATTTTTGCCTGTGTCAAATCATCCTCAAATGTCTTTGGACTCATCAAGATGTGACATGATTCATAAAAATCACCTCGCTTCTCCACCACCTTCACAAAGTGATAACCGTAGTCGCTTTTGAACACCGGTGAATAATTACCCTCTGGTGTATTCATTACTGCCGCTTCATATTCAGGAACAAAAGATCCTTTTCTTTGAAGTGGATAACAACCGCCCTTGTAGCGCGATCCTGGATCTTCACTCCATTTCGCTGCTTGCAGCGTCATGGAGGTCTTTCCATTCATGATATCCAGTCTCACAGAGTCCAAAAACTGAATAGTGCGCTGACGTTCTGTTTCGCGAATGGCTGGATCAATTACAATTTGAGAATACAAAACTTGCTCACCAACCAATGGAAGTGAATCCGCAGGAATGTTGTTGTAGTATTTCAGTACATCAGATGGTGTTACCTTCAATTCCTTCGTAATCTCTTGTTGCATGCGCTGCACCAACAATTGATCTTTGATCAAATCGAAATATTCTTCACGCATTTGAGCAGTAGTCTTGCCATAGTAAGCTTCGAATTGTTCGGTGCTACCAAACATTTGAACGAAATAACTTATACGGCGATCTACCTGCATATCTACTTCCGCGTCAGCTACCTCGATACTATCGAGACGTGATTGATTTAGAAGTAATTTTTGGTAAAGTAGATCTTCGTAGATGCTGCAAGTTTCTGCTGGACTAGCAACAGTTGTCTTTCCTTGAGAGCGCTCTAGAATAGCGGCTTTCACATCAGAATACAAGATGATTTCATCTCCAACTACACCGATGATTTTATCTACTATTTCGCCCTGAGCCAGTGATAAAAATGGTGCAAGGAAAAATATTGCGATTAATTTTTTCATTTCTTATTGGTAAAAATCTCCACTTCCTTCTTCTCCATCGCTTGCTGATACAAGTCCTCTCTCATTCTGGTAAGTAGTTCAATTTTTCTTTTGTTAATAATCATATCTTTTATCTTCTCTCTCTCAAAGCTCAATGGTGATTGACTTCCGCTGAGCTGATAATCGAGGAAAGAAATAAAATGCGTGTTTCCGTTTCTTTCAAGTTCGATACTTTTATTTTTCTTGAGAAAAGATTCTACATCAAAAATTTCAAGTGGAATTTTCTGAACTAAGTCTTCCCAAAGCATCCAACGATCTTCATCAAAATAGTAAGCAGCTTGCTTTTCAATACACAATGCCTCCCACTTCACTAAGTCTCCTGATTCAGATGAATAGAAGAGTTTTTTCATTTGCTTCAAATCCTTGCTATCCGAAGAAAGCGCGCAGAACTTCACCTTTACGATGTAGTCCTTCAATTCAAAGTTCTTGATATTGTCGTTATAATACTTCTCTATCTCCTCTTCGTTCACATTCGTATCCAACTTTTGTCGAACCAATTCTTGTTCATACGAGTAGGTCAAAAGCGACTTTCGATAATTTTCTATGAGTTCATCAAAGTTCTTTTGTTCGTCTGAAAGATTTTCCTCAGCCTGTCGAAGCACCACTTGTTCACGCACCCAATCTTTGATATAGGTTTCGCTGAGATTGATACTGTCTTCAGGAGAAGAGTTATTTGGAATAACATCTTCCAATTCTGCCCACGTGAGGGTCTTCTCTCCTACTTGTGCTACTATGGCGTCGGACGCTTGATTTTTGTTACAAGCGTTGCCGAAAAAAGCAGCGAGCAGTATGAAGAAAATTCCTTTTCTCATTATTTAATGGAGTGAAGCACTTGCTTATTTATGCTTGAAGAATATTTAGTTCGCAACTCTTTAATCCACTGCTCTTCCAAATAGTTTTGATATTCAGATGTCACGAGACCACGGCATTCTGAGAATTTCTTTGGAGTGCTTGCGATTACATCTTTCACATTAGCAATAACGAATTGACCATTGTAAGGGATGTTCATGCTCAAACCTTTTTTCCAAGCCACATTTTCAAGAATATCTCTGTCCTCTTTTGCATACACACCTTCTTCAATTTGAATATTGAGTTGAGTGTCTTTATTAATTTGAGAAGCGATATCTGAATTAGAAACTCCTTGAGCGATAAGCTCACGCACTTTTGCAGCGATCTGTTCATTTGCACAAGTGTAGAAAGTCACATCAATGCGCTCAGGCCACATGAATTTCGACTTGTTATTGTCATAGAAATTTTGAAGTCCAGTTGAATCCTTCACAGCCTTTGACCATACTTTCTGGTCAGTCAATTCGAATAACAAAATACCTTCACGATATTCATTCATTAATAGACGGAAAGCATCGTGTTTGCCTTCAAGCTTGGTGTCTTCGTGCTTCAACAATGCATTTTCAGCATAAACTTTTGCTTCAGAACGAATGTAATCTGCAGGCGATTGCTTCGTGCGAATTTTCATTCGATCAGTGATCACTTTATGGAATTCACTTGCAGGATATTTTTTACCATCAATAGTGAACATAGGCTTCTTCAACAATTTGCTGCTCACGTTCCAAGTGCCTTTAAACACTGATGTGTCAGCAGTAGCAGCCATTTCATTTACAAGTTTTTCATCATAAGTAAACTTGTATTCTTTCTTTAATTTAGAAACAAAAGAGTTCTTAGTTTTTTCGCTACGTCCATCTCTTGAAACATCGCTCTTAATTTTCTTTTCAGACTCCTCGAAGGTACCGATTGTTCTGTACCCTAGGCGCTTGATGATGTGCCAGCCGTAAGATGTTTTGATAGGAGCAGAAATATCTCCATCATTTTTTAAAGAGAATGCAGCCTCTTCAAATTCAGCCACCATTTTATTAGTACCGAACCAAGGAAGTTCTCCACCTGATTTACTTGTAGAGCCATCATCACTATACTTGGCAGCGAGGTCAGTGAATGACTCACCAGCCATAGCCTTATCATAAATTTCTTTTGCTTTTGCAGACGCATTTGCTGCTCCATTTTCTTCTTTCTTCTCTTTAACCATGATGTGTGCAACATGGATTTCTCCGCGTGCAGTGCGCTTATCGGTCACTTTGATTACATGGTAGCCATAGCGAGTGCGCACCGGCATAGATACTTGTCCGACTGGAGTTGAGTAAGCTCCATCTTCAAATTGATAGACCATTTGGAAAACAGTGAAGTATCCTAGATCACCGCCATTATCCTTAGCACTTGGATCTTGGCTGTATTCTTTTGCTGTTGCATCGAACTTTGCACCATCCAAAATTTTCTTTCTCGCCTCCATAGCTCTGTTGTAAGCCTTGAGGGTGTCTTCTGGAGAAGCTGATGGATCGCAGTTGATAAGGATGTGGCTTGCACGAACCTCTTGTTTAGATCGGTCGTAAGCTTCACGCATCATGCCGTTTAGCATGTCCGTGTCTGTTAAATAAGGACGAGCGAGAGTAGCGCGATAGCCTTCTAGTTCGGTTTTGAATTTAGCCACGGTATCTAAACCGAGCGCCTTCGCCTCTCTTACCTTCAGTTTAAAATTGATAAACAACTCCATATAGTCATCGAGCGATTTTTGCGTGATGACTGAATCTCTGTTGTTTTTTCTAAAAATATTCTCGAATTCTTCGAGTGTGATGTTCTCTCCTTGGATGGTGAGAATGGTTGCTTTTTTATCCTGTGAAAAAGCAGAAAAACTCAAAGTGGTGAAAATCACCAAAGCAGCAAAAAGGTTAAGCAACTTCATAAATACTTATAGTTTTAAAAACAAAGGATGGCAAATGTAATACCAGAGAAGCAACTATGGCCCTACTTGTGGCTATAATTAGGTGCTTCGCGGGTTATGAATACATCGTGCGGGTGGCTTTCCTTGATTCCGGCGTTGGTAATTCTGATAAACTTAGCTTGCTGTAGGTGTTGAACACTTGCAGCACCGCAGTATCCCATTCCGGCGCGGAGACCACCAATCACTTGGTACATTACCTCTTGCACACTTCCCTTATATGGTACGCGACCTGAGATTCCCTCAGGTACTAGTTTTTTAATATCGTCTTCCGCATCTTGGAAATAACGGTCCTTTGAGCCATGTTGCATAGCTTCCAGACTTCCCATTCCACGGTATGATTTGAATTTTCTTCCTTCGTAAATGATAGTTTCTCCTGGAGATTCTTCTACTCCAGCAAGCATTGAACCTACCATCACAGTAGACGCTCCGGCTGCGATAGCCTTAGCGATATCTCCAGTATATCGGATACCACCATCTGCGATGAATGGGATCCCTGTTCCTTGAAGTCCTTCAGCCACATCCATTACAGCGGTTAATTGAGGAACTCCTACACCTGCGATAACACGGGTAGTACAAATCGAACCAGGTCCGATTCCAACCTTCACGCCATCGGCGCCTGCTTCAGCCAATGCTTTAGCGGCAGCAGCAGTTGCAATGTTTCCGACTATCACATCGACTTGAGCTCCAAACTTCGCTTTCACTTCCTTCAACGTCTTGATAACGCCTGCAGAGTGTCCGTGAGCTGTATCAATGATGATCGCATCAACTCCAGCTTTCACAAGCGCTTCCGCTCTATCTAGGGTGTCAAATGTCACACCGACAGCAGCAGCCACTCGCAAACGGCCAAACTTATCTTTACAAGAGTTCGGGTATTTGCGAAGCTTGATAATGTCTTTATAGGTTATGAGACCTACCAATTTACCATTGTCATCAACGACTGGTAGTTTCTCAATTTTTCTTTCTTGCAGAATCGACTCCGCCTCTTTCAAATCTTGTGACTTCTTCGTAGTCACGATATTTTGAGACGTCATTACTTCCGTGATGGGGCGCGAGTTGATTTTTTCGAATCGAAGATCTCGGTTGGTCACAATACCTTTGAGGATACCATTTTCATCGACTACCGGAATTCCACCGATTTTATTTTCTGCCATTAGTTGCAGTGCGTCGCCCACGTTTGCTGATTCTAGAAGTGTTACAGGATCTTGAATCATTCCGCTTTCCGAGCGCTTTACCTTTCTAACCTCTGCCGCTTGGACAGCGATTGGCATATTCTTATGGATCACACCGATTCCACCTTCGCGCGCCATGGCTATTGCCATTGCTGACTCAGTGACTGTATCCATTGCAGCGGATACAATAGGAGTGTTGAGAATAATATTTCGTGAGAAATTTGATTTGATGACAACCTCGCGTGGCAATACCTCTGAATAGGCTGGAACGAGTAGTACATCATCGTAGGTAAGACCTTCACCTACAAGCTTTTCGGATAAATAAGACATGAACGTTTGAATTTACCTTATTAAATAAATTCGTGCAAATATACTAAGAGAACGCCTACCAAAAATGAAATGCATGTTAATGGTCTGTGAATTAAGGACAGACGGTGCCGAACAAATCCAAGAAAATCAAGAGATCTGCTGCTCCTACCACGCCATCATCAGATAAATCAGCTTGACAAGTTCCCTGACAACTATATGAGGCCATGAAGAAAATAAGGTCGCTCACACCCACAAGACCATCACAATTGAAGTCTCCTGTGCAGCAATCACCATCTACGACATTGACCGTGGTTTCGCATGTCTCGCTGTTTCCATTTACATCCGTAGCGGTCCATGTTACAACAGTAACTCCAAGCGGATAAGTATCATCAGCATCAGAAGTATTATTATAGTCATTGATTAAGGTAACTGCTGAACAGTTGTCTTGGGCAAATGCAGAAGGTACGTCAACCAAGGCATCCACACCATTTGTTGAGACAACTTGCACATTATTGGGGCAAGTCAGCACGGGAGGTGTGGCATCATTCACCAAAACTTCAATAGTGCAGCTAGAAGAATTACCCGCATCATCAGTGGCGGTGATCGTAACCTCTGTTACTCCAATGCCAATAGCAACAGGTCCTGCAGGACTCTGAGTCAACTCAACATCCTGATCAACATTATCCGTCACCGTTATCTGTGGAAGTAAATTCGGAAGAATAAATTCACAATCTGCATTGGCATCGAAGATCTGATCTCCAATGCAGGTTAATTGTGGAGGAATGACGTCAATGTTGACATCAGCCGAAAGCACGATATCATCCACCGCAAAGCTTGGATCTGTAGCATCTCCGTCGTCATTATTGGTCCATTGAAAACCTATTTTGACATTTGGATTATTGAACACATAAGAAGGCATTCCTGCTGTAAAACCTGTCCAAAGTCCTTGTGGGCTGCATCCTGCAGAAAAAGTTTTTCCCAAATCCAACCATAGCGACCACGAAATACCGTCATATAGCCAAAGAGTGGCATTGTCCAAAGCATTTCCACCTTCGATATATGAAAATGAAATAACGATATCACTGATTCCCGTGCAGTTGATAGTTGGAGACTCCACTCGCTTGTTTGTTGCTGCACATGGAAAGAAACCACAAAAACCTTGTAATCCTTCATAATATGCTGCACCGAGGTCAGAACCTAGAGGTGAATTCAATGCTCCAAGATGAAGCGATCGATCGTTACCGCAGCCGCTACCACATTGTCCAGGAGCATTTCCATTTTCTGTGGCACTAATGAACCAAGTATTTGCCGCACTCTGATTGGTGCCAGTATTTACAATCGTCCAAGAACCATTGGGTCCAGCGTAACTCGTTGCGAGCTGTTCGGCGTTGCACCCTGTTCCAAAATCCTCTGTCCAAAATGGAGTTTGTGTAAATGCTTTTACAGAAATGAAAAGCATCGCTACCAATGGGTAAAGTTTTCTGTTCATAGAGGTTTGGTTTTCAAAAGGCTAGTCCAAGGTATTCATTTTTTTGATAAATTTCATAACAATCGCAAAAAGAATCACTTAAATAAAAAAAAGCGCCCATTAACGGGCGCTTTTCTATATTATTTTGAATGCAATATTATACTACACCCTGATCGATCATCGCGTCAGCTACTTTTACGAAACCTGCAATGTTTGCACCTTTCACGTAGTTGACTGAATCACCTTCTTTACCATACTGAACGCATGCAGCGTGGATGCTCTTCATGATACCATGTAAGCGCTGATCCACCTCTTCACGTGACCAAGAAAGGCGAAGTGAGTTTTGTGACATTTCCAAACCTGAAGTTGCCACACCACCTGCGTTAGAAGCTTTACCAGGAGAGAAAAGAATTTTCTTTTCCAAGAAAACTTCGATTGCTTCTGGAGTTGATGGCATGTTAGCACCTTCAGCTACGCAATTGCAACCGTTAGCTACAAGGACTTTTGCATCATCACCGTTCAACTCATTCTGAGTTGCGCATGGTAAAGCGATATCACACTTCACTCCCCAAGGAGTTTTGCCAGCAACGAATTCAGCACCGTACTTGTCAGCGTATTCCTTGATACGTCCGCGTTTCACGTTCTTTAATTCCATTAAGAACGCCAATTTATCGGCATCGATACCATTTGCGTCATAAATATATCCAGATGAATCTGAAGCAGTAACCACCTTCGCTCCGAGTTCAGTTGCTTTTTCAATAGCATATTGAGCAACGTTACCAGAACCTGATACTACCACTGTTTTGCCTTTGAAGTCTTGATCTTTAGTAGCAAGCATTTCTTGAGCGAAGTAAACAGTGCCGTATCCTGTAGCCTCAGGACGGATCAATGATCCACCCCAGTTGCGGCCTTTTCCAGTAAGTACACCTGTGAATTCATTGCGAAGACGCTTGTATTGTCCGAACATGAATCCAATTTCACGACCTCCCACACCGATATCACCGGCAGGAACGTCAGTGTCAGCACCAATGTGGCGAGAAAGCTCAGACATAAAGCTTTGGCAGAAAGCCATTACCTCACGATCGCTCTTTCCTTTTGGATCAAAATCAGATCCACCTTTACCACCACCCATTGGAAGAGTAGTCAAAGAGTTTTTGAAGATTTGCTCAAATCCTAAGAACTTAAGCACTGACAGATTTACAGTTGGGTGGAAACGTAGACCGCCTTTGTAAGGTCCGATAGCAGAGTTAAACTCCACACGGTATCCGCGATTTACTTGAATTTCACCTTTATCATCAACCCATGGCACACGGAAAATGATAGTGCGCTCAGGTTCAACAATACGGTCAAGAATTTTAGCTTCCTTATACTTAGGATGTGCATCCATGAAAGGAATAACTGCTTCTGCAACCTCTTGCACTGCTTGCAAGAATTCAGGTTCGTTGGGGTTCATTGCCCTTACCTTCGACATGAAGGCATCTACCTGAGCATGATGATTATTAGACATATAATTGATGTTTTTTATAATAATGGACAAATGTATATAAACAGATGTGATGAATTCTAACTTAAAAAAAGGGCATCAATTCAACGAGATGCCTTTAATTTGTGCATTATTATAATTCTATGTGGGGAAAAATAGGCGCATCCATACTTCGATATAGACTACCTCTTGCCATTATGCTCATCGCATTCACTGCGTTCATGGCATATGAAGCACAATTCGTAAGAATGAGCTACAAGTTTGCAGGAGTCCTTCCGAAGGATGATAGCACGTACATCGAGTATGATCGTTTTGTGAAACAATTCTCTGAGGACGGAAACGTGCTCGTGATTGGATATCGTGATCCCAATATATGGAAGCTAGAGAATTTCAGAAAATGGAAACAGCTTGGAAATGATCTAAAGAAAATTCAAGTCGACGTAGAAGGCACAAAGCAGAATTCGGTCGATTCCATCTTCTCCACTGCCCATTGTTACAACCTGTATAAAGATACAACAGCTCAGCGCTTCAAGTTTGAGCAGATCGTTCCGAAGCTCCCTGAAACGCAAGCGGAAGTAGATGCCATTCGTGAAAAAATATACAGTCTTCCATTCTACCGCGGCTTGTTGTACAACGACAGCACAGAGTCTGGTTTGATGATGGTGTTTGTGAATGCGGCATTATTTAACAGTGAAAACCGCGGCAATGCTGTAGAGCAAATCGTCAATCTAACGGATAAATTTACAGAAGAGACAGGTGTTAAAACACATCTCTCTGGACTGCCTTATATCCGAACAGAAATGACAACGAAGATCAAAGCAGAGCTTCGTTTCTTCACCTTGCTTTCCGCATTGATTTGTGTACTTCTCTTGTATATTTTCTTTAGAAGCCTAAAGGTTATCACAGTTGTGATGAGTGTTGTAATAGTAGCTGTCGTAGTAGCGATGGGTAGTATCGCGTTATTTGATTATCCTATTACAGCCTTGATGGGTTTAATGCCACCATTGATGATTGTGACGTGCGTGCCTAACTGCATTTATCTCGTTACAAAATACCATCAAGAATACAAACGCTACGGAAACAAAACCCGTGCATTGGCTCGTGTAGTGCAGAAAGCAGGAGCAGCAGCCTTTATGATCAATGCTACCACTGCGGTTGGATTTGCCACTTTCATTTTCACTTCAAGTGATCTATTGAAACAGTTTGGGGTGATTGCTACCATCAACTCAATGGCCGTGTTTTTCTTGTCATTGTTGATTTTCCCTATCGCTTATAGCTTCCTTTCTCCTCCTACAGAGAAGCACTTAGGACACTTGAGTACTCCGTGGTTAGAAAAAATTCTTGATGCGTTGGTGAGTGTTGTCACCTATCGCAGAAAAGCTGTATACATAATTACTACCTTGCTTGTAGTGCTAGGAATTGTGGGTGTTACGATGGTGCACACTACAGGAAACATTGTGGATGACTTGCCCGATGAAGACAGAGTAATAACCGATCTCAAATGGTTTGAAACAAATTTTCATGGTGTGATGCCATTTGAAATCATGGTCGATGGTCAAAAGAAAGGTCAGATCACAAAAGATAAAAACCTAGCGAAGATCGAGGAACTTCAGGACCTGCTTACGAATTATACTTTACAGGTTGAAGATACCGTTATTCATCCATTCTCGCGATCACTTTCCATCGCCGATGCAGGCAAGTTTATCAAGCAAGCATTTTACAATGGAGATCCGGAGTACTATCGTTTGATTACTCGAAATGAGCAAAGCTTTATAGGTCCCTATTTACAGAATGACTATAACTCAAAAGGATTAGAGAAATCATTCCTAGATAGCACTAAGACCATGACGCGCGTAACAACGCAGGTGGCAGATATTGGTACCAAAGAAATGGATCGCTTGATGAAAGATATCAAGCCTCAAATCGACAGCATTTTCCCATCCGATAAATATCACGTTACCCTCACGGGTACGTCCATTATTTTCTTAGAAGGAACAAATTATTTAGTGGGCGATTTGTTCAGCAGTTTGCTCTTGGGTATTGGAATTATTTCATTGTTGATGGCCATTATGTTTTGGAGTATGCGAATGGTAGTAATATCGTTTGTTCCGAATATTATTCCGCAGATTATGACAGCGGGAATTATGGGATTCATGAACATTCCATTGAAGCCATCGACCATTCTTGTATTTAGTATTGCCTTAGGTATTACAGTCGACAATACCATTCACTACTTAGCGAAATATCGTCAAGAACTGAAGTGGCACAATTGGAAAATCAAAGAGAGCGCATTGCTTGCAATTAGAGAGACGGGGGCCAGCATGGTATATACCTCATTAGTATTATTATTCGGCTTCGGTTGTTTCGCAGCAAGTGAATTTGAAGGAACACGTGCGCTTGGTGTATTGACAGCTGTTACTTTATTAGTAGCGATGTTTACCAACCTCATTGTACTTCCAGCGTTATTGTTGTCATTCCAGAGAAGTGTTACCACAAAAGCATTTAAGGAGCCATTCTTCCAAATCATGGATGAGGAAGATGATTTGTATTATGAAGATTGGACCGTTCAAATTGAAGATAAATGAAAGGAATCATTTTAGCAGGAGGCAGCGGTACGCGCCTTTACCCATTGACCTTGGCTGTAAGCAAGCAATTGATGCCTGTTTATGATAAGCCGATGATTTATTACCCTTTGAGCACCTTGATGCTCGCAGGAATTAAAGATATCTTGATCATTTCTACGCCTCATGATTTGCCTGGTTTTCAAAAACTACTAGGCGATGGAAGTCAGATTGGCTGCTCGTTTTCATATCAAGTACAAGAAGTTCCAAACGGACTTGCACAAGCATTTGTGCTTGGCGAAAAATTCATTGGAAAAGAAAAATGTGCGTTGGTGTTGGGTGATAATATTTTTTATGGAAATGCTTTTGGGCAAATTCTTAGACAGAATACCGACATTGAGGGAGGCTTAGTATATGCATATCACGTCAATGACCCTCATCGCTACGGTGTGGTAGAATTCGATAAAGAGAACCGAGTTATTTCCATAGAAGAAAAGCCAAAAGAGCCGAAATCAAATTATGCTGTTCCTGGACTTTACTTCTATGACAATGATGTGGTAGAAATCGCGAAGAACCTTGCTCCAAGCGCGCGAGGAGAATATGAAATTACCGACGTAAACAAAGAATACTTGCGCCGTGGGAAATTGATGGTGCAAAAGATGGACAGAGGAACAGCTTGGCTAGATACAGGCACATTTGCATCATTGATGCAAGCAGGTCAGTACGTACAAGTGATAGAAGAAAGACAAGGATTAAAAATCGGATGTATTGAAGAGATTGCATGGCGCATGAATTTCATCACCGATGAACAATTGGAAAAAGTCGCTGTTCCCCTAGTTAATAGTGGATATGGCAAGTATCTTCTTGAACAATTAAAAAACAGCAAACAATAAATGTTATCGCTTCCTGAAATACAAGATTTAGTTTCCAAGAAAATCGATGCTTTTAATCGAAAGAATGGAAAATCTGGCATTTATGGTCCGATCACCTATATTCTTGCATTAGGAGGAAAGCGCTTGCGTCCAGCGCTTTCTATCATGTCAGCGCAGTTGTTTACGGATGAATTGGAAGATTCCATTCATCCAGCTTTGGCTGTAGAAGTATTTCACAATTTCACCTTGATGCATGACGACATCATGGATAATGCTCCGCTTCGTCGAGGCAAGGCTACAGTTCATGAAAAGTGGAATTCGAATACCGCCATTTTGAGCGGTGATGCGATGATGATTCAAGCCTACGAGCTTTTATCGAAAACCAATACAGAAAAATTTCCAGAAATATTCAGAGTCTTCAATCAAACAGCATTAGAAGTTTGTGAAGGTCAACAGCAAGACATGGACTTTGAGAAGCGCACGGATGTGACCCTTGAAGAGTATCTTGAGATGATTCGTCTTAAGACATCCGTTCTGCTTGCTGGTGCGATGAAAATTGGTGCAATACTCGGTGGTGCAAGCAAAGCAGATGCTGATCGCATGTATCGTTTTGGAGAAAATATTGGGTTGGCCTTTCAGTTATTGGACGACTATCTTGATGTTTTCGGAGACGAGGCGAAAGTGGGCAAATTGAAGGGAGGTGATATTATCGCCGACAAGAAAACCTACTTGCAAATCTTAGCACTTGAAAACGCTGAGGGAGCGAATAAAGAAATCATTCAATATTGGTTGGGAAAAAAACCAAAAGATCCGACTGAAAAAGTGCGTGCAGTGACAAGCATTTTTCTGGAGCTTCAAATAGACAAATTGGTTTTGGAAAAAGTGAAGAGTTTCCATCAAATGGCAATGGCAGATTTAGCGGCCCTCGAAATAAGCGAAGAGCGCAAGACAAGTCTTCGCGAACTCGCGGAGCAAATGCTAGGGCGCGAGCATTAATGATGGAAAATAACGGAGAGCTCATATTATTCCCCAACGATCTTCCAGATCATGACTATAAAGAGCTGTATCGGTTGACGCAAGAGCAAATCTTCAAAGACTTTTACCCGTATTCCAAAGTTCACCAGCAGGTTGATACACCGACACCTGAGGAGTTGAGAATGCTCATTTTTCAACTTTTAACACAGATTATCCAAGACAGTCCCTCACAATTGGGAGCCATCCTCTACCGTGTAGACATCTCTGAAAAGAGCGCTAGGCGGCACGTTGCGGAGACCAATCCTCAAAATAGTACACAGGAACTTTCTCGGCTCATTCTCCGTAGAGAGGCCCAAAAAGTTTGGCTGAGAAAAAGCCTTTCATAATAGATTCGTTAACTAACTTTGTACGCAATTAGAAATCGACATGGATTCATTCTCATATCTCAGTAATACCGACACCAACTCTATCGAGTTGCTTTATTCTCAATACAAGCAAAATCCTGAAAGCGTAGATATTTCGTGGAGACGATTCTTTGAAGGATTTGACTTCCAGCGTTCAGAATACCCTGTTATGCCTGGTGGAGATGTATTGAGTGGTGCGGGAGCTGAGGCTTTGCAGAAAGAATTCAAAGTGATCAATTTGATCAATGCCTACAGACAGCGCGGTCACCTTTTCACGAAGACCAACCCTGTACGCGAACGCCGCAAATACAGCCCTACTCTTGAAATTGAGAACTTTGGCCTGACTGCAGCAGACTTAGAACAAACATTCCATGCCGGAACAGAAATAGGTCTTGGCGATGCGAAATTGAAAGATATCGTAAGCCATCTCCAAAACTCATATTGCCAGAGCATTGGTGTAGAGTATTTATACATCCGTGATCCCGAGCGCGTGGCTTGGTTGAAAGAGCGCATTGAGGCTGTGAAGAAGCCAAGTTTTGATGTAGAAGAAAAGAAAGCACTTTTCGAAATGACAAGTAGAGCTTCTCTCTTCGAGCAATACATCCACAAGAAATTCGTCGGTCAAAAGCGTTTCTCAGCTGAGGGTTGCGAGGCATTGATTCCCGCAATGGACTATGTGGTGAGAAAGGGAGCTTCGAAAGGAGTGAAAGAATTTGTTGTCGGAATGGCTCACAGAGGTCGTTTGAACGTATTGACAAATATTTTAGGCAAGCCGCAGGAACTCGTATTCCAAGAGTTTGAAGGAGTTGCTTATGATGACGAAAATTTTGATGGTGACGTGAAATATCACTTGGGTTACTCAAGAGATTTAAACGTAGATGGACATGAAGTACACGTTACGCTTTGTCCAAATCCATCTCACTTAGAAGCTGTAAACCCAGTTGTACAAGGTCTTTCGCGTGCAAAGATTGATAGCTACTTAAACGATGCGCATACACTCGTTCCTATTCTAGTGCATGGTGATGCTGCAATTGCCGGTCAGGGTATTGTTTATGAGGTCGTGCAAATGGCAGGCTTGGATGGGTACAAAGTAGGTGGAACCCTGCATATCGTGACTAACAACCAGGTAGGTTTTACCACGAATTATTTAGATGCTCGTACTTCCATCTATTGCACCGACGTTGCAAAAACAACCCTCTGCCCTATTTTCCACGTAAATGCAGATGATGTAGAAGCTGTTGCTCAAGTGATGGATATAGCTTTGGAGTATCGTCAGAAATTCCAAATGGACGTATTTATTGATCTTTTGGGATATAGAAAATATGGTCACAACGAAGGAGATGAACCAAAATTCACTCAGCCTTCATTGTATAAGTTGATTGCATCACACCCAAGCCTTCGTGAGATTTACATGAACCGTTTGATCAGTGAAAACGTGATTGACCAGGCTTATGCTGACAACGTAAAAACTAACTTTGAGGCTTATTTAGAAACTTGCTTCGAAAAATCAAAACAGGCTGAGAAAATTGAGGTAAAACACTTCCTAGAAGAAACTTGGAAGGATGTGAGAAAATCAAACGATGCCGACTTCTTGCAATCAATCGAAACAGCTGTAGAGAAAAAGAAATTGAAAGATTTAGCGGTTAAGTTAAATACCCTTCCGAAGGGAGAGAAATTCTTTAGAAAGACAGAAAAAGTATTCGAAGATCGTTTAGCAATGCTTGAGTCAGATAAGCTAGATTGGGCGATGGGTGAATTGATGGCTTACGCTTCATTGCTTGAAGAAGGTCATCCTGTGAGAATTTCTGGACAAGATGTCGAGCGCGGAACATTTTCACATCGTCATGCTGTAGTGAAGACAGATGAGGATACAGAAAAAGAATTCATCCCACTAAATGATATCAAAGAAGGTCAAGCGAAGTTGAGTATTTTCAATAGCTTATTGAGCGAATACGGAGTACTTGGATTTGACTATGGTTATGCATTCGGAGCACCAACAGGCTTAACTATTTGGGAAGCTCAATTTGGTGACTTTAATAACGGAGCACAGATTATTATTGACCAGTTTATCAGTGCTGCGGAAGATAAGTGGGGAACCATGAATGGCTTGACAATGTTGCTTCCTCACGGATATGAAGGCCAAGGATCAGAGCACAGCTCTGCACGTCTTGAGCGCTTCCTACAATTGTGTGCAGAAAATAATTTGCAAATATGCAATGTGACACAGCCTGCTAATTTCTTCCACTTGCTACGTAGACAAGTGAAGCAAGACTTTAGAAAGCCATTGATCGTATTCACTCCGAAGAAACTTTTGCGTTATCCTAAAGCAGTAAGTTCGTTGAACGATATGGCGAAAGGCCGTTTCCAAGAAGTAATTGACGATGCTACTATCAATAAAAAAGAAGTAGATACGATTGCATTCTGTTCAGGAAAAGTGTACTACGATATTCTGGAACAAAAAGAGAAGACTGGAGCAGGCGACAACATCGCTATTGTTCGTTTAGAACAGCTTTATCCACTTCCTATTGAGCAGATAGAAAAACTGATTGCAGGATATAACAAAAATGCCAAGTTGCTTTGGGTTCAAGAAGAGCCAGAGAACATGGGTGCTTGGACATATGTGCTTCGCACCATGCGCAACAAAAACTTTGATGTAATCGCTCCAAAACCAAGTGCTTCACCAGCGGCAGGTTCACCTAAAGTGCACGAGAGAAGACATCAGGATATGTTGAACAGATTGCTTAATTTTTCAAAAGTTAGTGCATAAACTGGATCGTTAAAATGTAGTATCTTTCGAGCCACATCTTGATTTCATTGGCTTCGAAACGCACTATAATTTTCCTGATTCTGATAGCCCTCCCCGCTTTGCTATTTGCACAAGATGCAAATGAAGCAGAGGCGGCAGAGACCATTGTTTTCTTTGCTTTGCTTCCATTTCTATTATCGTTTTCTTTCATCTTCTTTATTTTTTTAAGAAGAAAAAGAGAAAGTGATGTGCGCAGAAATATGGCAGAAACAGAGATGAAAGCACTACGTGCTCAGATGAATCCCCATTTCATATTTAATAGTCTTAATTCAATTTATTTCTATATTCAATCTCAAAAAACAGAAGAAGCTGGGCAATTCCTGCTGAAGTTTTCTAAGTTAATGCGCCTTGTATTAGAGAATAGCAGACACAAATCCATCTTGCTTTCAGAAGATGCAGATGCGTTGAAAATTTACATGGAACTAGAGGCGTTAAAAAAGCCATTCACATTTGAGTTCAAATATGGTGATGATGTAGATCCTGAACTATTGCTTGTGCCTCCCATGATTATTCAGCCATTCATTGAGAACAGTATTATCCATGGATTCAAATCAAAGCAACAAGATGCCTTTATATCCATAGAAGTGAATAAAGTCGATGGTGAACTTCAATATGTGTGTATTGACAATGGAGAAATCTCCGATGAAACTTCTGAGGCAAAAGGGAAGCATCGCTCCCTTGGCACCGTTGTAACAAGAGAGCGTCTTGATCTTCTTCGAACAAGTGGAAGAAAGAAAGCACGATTTGAGAGCATTGACTTGTTGGGGCCTGAGGGGAAATATTTAGGAAAGAAAGTAATTGTTTATTTACCAATAGAAGAAGATGTATGAGCTATAGTGTAATCATTGTAGATGATGAATTGCAGCATAGCGATTACTTGAATCGTTTACTGCGAGGTAATTTTCAAAATTTTAAAGTCATTAGTACTTGTACGAATGTATCTAGTGCTATAGCAGAGATCAATGCATTGAAACCAGACTTGGTATTCATGGATATCATGCTTCATCCTGGAACCGGTTTCGATGTTTTGGAAAAAATAAATCTCGATTCAATTGGTGTGATATTCACTACTTCTCATGAATCTTATTCTTTGCGCGCGATAAAACTTTCTGCCATTGATTATTTGTTGAAGCCTTATGGATTAGAAGATCTCAGCGGTGCGATTGATCGCTTTCTTAAAACATATGAGGCGAAGCTTTCCTCAAAGAATTTGCGACAATTGATTGAAAATATACAATCCCCGAAATCCGCTTCAGAAAAGGTAGCATTGCCGGTAGCAAATGGATATCGATTCATTCAAATCAATGAAATAATTCGTATTGAAACAGCGGGATCATATACCGTTGTGTACACCACCACCGAAGGCGCTGCAAATCAAATAGTCACTAACAAAAGCATAAAGGAATGCGAAGATTTGTTAGATGATGAGCGCTTCTTTATCCCACACAGAAGTCATTTGATTAATCTCAATTACATCAAGGCCTACGAGAAAGGTGATGGAGGCACAATCACTATGGATGATGGATCCATTATCGAGTTAAGCCGACGAAAAAAAGATGAATTCTTTGATCGAATGAAAAAGCTGTGATCACAAAATCATTCATTTTTAGCACAAACTAATTTTATTCTGACCATTCATGGATTGCGTGGCAAAGGATTGATATTTTCAATCAACATTTGCTTCACACTTTAAAACGCACTTCCTATGAGTTTACACAAAATTGACTACGCTGAGGCCCGGGTCCTACTGTTCAATTACCTCAACAATCCTGAACTCAACCCTGTTGATAGAGGCTTAAGTTTTGGGGCCAGTATGTCTACAAAAGTTTTGTTAGAACCAAAAACTTTTCTTGCTTCTGTTGCGGGGGTTCGTGTATGGTTTTCATACTTACCAACCTCCGCTAGCATTCCAGATTTCTTTTTGGCGTTTGAGAACGTTTCCATTGAGCTCTCTGAAGTTGGAAATATCGCAACGATGTCTGAAACACTTGCTGCTCCTGGCAATATTTCAAAATTCACTTTTACAGATGCAGACAAGTCCCTTTTCAATATAGACAAGTACGTCAGTAGGAAAGAGAATTTCAATATCGCGAATGATCGATTAGTTGAAAAATTTTACAATCCGATCACAGGGAGTCTTGGAGAGATTGATTACTTGACCTCTTTTAATGCAGCCTTTCCGAGAGGTCCTCTTGGTCGTAGCTTCAACCCGATTGGTGCTGGATTTTTTGATAATGCAGAAAGTGATATCGATGATTTTGTATTACAGCTCGATTCAAAAGGCAACAAAATTACCTCGTTTAGATATTTTTTCGGGATAGACACTTCCGAGAAATACATCAATTACCCTTTGAGAGTAGTTCTTTTTGGAGTGGATGATGATGGAACCACATTAACAGGTCCTAAGAATGTAATTCTGGAAAGAAATTATCCCCCTAAATAACTCAAAAAAAACAATGCAATATTCGGATTGATACTAAATCATTCTGAATATTGCATTGATGATAATTGAATCTATTTCTAGCATCATTCATTCCGTCTCTGAAGGGGTTGCAGTGGTATGTACTGGCACAGCCTATATTTTTTCCAAAAAGAAAGTCATTGGACAGCTTGCCCTCTTTCTTCTTGTTGGATTTATCGTAGATATGCTTTATGACTACTTACCTGGACATTCAACTGCCATACGCGTCAACATGATGGTGTACTGCCTATTTGAAGCTTACTTCTTCCTGTTCTACCTAACCTACCCACTTCATTTTTCTAGAAAGTTTAAGATCATTGCTGCATTCGTTGTTGCCTTTTGGTGGGTTTACACTTCCTTTTTAATTTCATACAAACCAGCTATCAATCATGGGTATCACCCCTACTTCGATATGCTCTATGAAGGTGGAGGAGCAGTCCTAGCCGCTCTTTCATTGTTAAAACTCACTCAAAAGGATAAGGAAGAAGTGGATCAGTTCTACTTCTGGTCGCTGATCATCCTCTTTTACTACACCTTCTGCATTTTCTACATTCATACTTTTAACGGACTGAAGGTGGTTCAATCTGTATGGTATATTTCCCGCTATATCGATGCATTGGCGCTGCTATCGTACAGTGCCCTTGCAATAGTTTCGATAGTTCAACACAAAAGACAGGAACAAAGAGAATTTGCCTAACCGCACAAAACCACCCCGATTCTGCACAAAAACACTCAAATCCGACCAATGGTCGGATTTTGCTTTTTAATCGAAACCCCGCTCAAGATATTTGTTGCAACACTTGATAACTAATGTCCTGATAGAGGAATTCTTTGCGGTTTGGAAATATATAAGAGTCCCCGTGATTAAAAATTTTGTGTTGATTGGGTAACGATCCATTTCACACTCAACTAGACTCAATACTTAAAGGACAACTAGGGCGGAGCTTCTGATCACATCAGAGGCTCTTTGCTTTTGGGCCTCAACGATTCACTTTCTTTATTTAATAAAAAACATAAATAGGTCAATAAATGTTGTGATTTGCATTGATTTTCGTTGCAGTTTTGCGCGTAGAATCAAAAAAGACGCAGATTATGCCAAAAATTGATATGAAAGTGCCTAGTCCAGGCGAATCCATTAGCGAAGTTCAAATCGCAACATGGCTTGTAAAAGACGGTGATTATGTGACTAATGGTCAGACGATTGCCGAAGTAGATTCGGACAAGGCCACCCTTGAATTACCAGCAGAAGCTTCCGGTACCATCACACTGAAGGCAGCCGCAGGTGACACTGTCGCTGTAGGTCAAGTGGTATGTATCATCGACACTGACGCAGCGGCTCCAGCAGCGACCGCAGCCGCACCAGCAGCGGCGAAAGCGGAACCTAAAAAAGAAGAGAACCCAGCAGCAGCTCCCCCAGCAGCGGCGGCTCCTAGCCCATTCCCTGCATCTTCAAACGCATCAGGACACCCATCACCTTCAGCAGCGAAGATGATGGCCGAAAATAATATTTCAGCTCAACAAGTATCAGCAACAGGCGTAGGCGGCCGCATCACGAAATCAGATGTTATCGCTGCTATGTCACGCGGATATGATACAGCTTCTATTCAACAATGGGGTGGCTCACGCGAAGAGCGTCGTGAGAAAATGACCATGCTTCGCAAAAAAGTAGCTGAGCGCCTTGTGTCAGTGAAAAACACCACGGCAATGTTGACCACCTTCAACGAGGTAAACATGAAGCCAATCATGGATCTTCGCGCTAAATACAAAGATGTATTCAAGGAAAAACATCAAGTTGGTCTTGGATTCATGTCCTTCTTCACGAAGGCAGTTTGCGAAGCCCTTCATCATTTCCCTGCAGTAAATGCACGTATCGAGGGGACAGAAATTGTTTACAATGATTTCTGCGATGTAGGCGTGGCAGTAAGCACTCCGAAAGGACTGATGGTGCCAATTATGAGAAATGCTGAAACGTTGTCTTTGGCACAAATTGAAAAAACAATCGGTGATCTCGCGAAAAAAGCTCGCGAAGGAAAGATCACTGTTGACGATATGACGGGAGGTACTTTCACCATTACCAATGGTGGGGTATTCGGATCAATGTTATCTACTCCTATCATCAACCCTCCGCAGAGCGCTATTTTGGGAATGCACAACATCGTTGAACGCCCAGTAGCAGAAAACGGACAGGTAGTTATTAGACCGATTATGTATGTAGCATTAAGCTATGACCATAGAATTATTGACGGACGTGAAAGTGTAGGCTTCTTGGTTAAGGTAAAAGACATGTTAGAACACCCAGAAAGACTTTTATTTGGCGGTAAAACTGCCGAAGAAATTCTTCTTGGTTTATAATATTTAAAAGTTCTTTAAATAAAGTACTTGATATCTGCCAGAGGCTTCTAATTTTGCGTCGCTTTAACCAACTAAAGCAAAAAACCGCATGGAAGCAAATCAATCGCACCTTTGGGAATACCTTCCCGTAGTTGTAATGGCCGCAGTGGCACTAGGTTTTGTAATTACCACTTTGGTAGTTACGCACTTATTGGGACCCAACCGTAAAACGAAAGTGAAAAGTGAAGCTTTCGAATGCGGAATTGAATCGCAAGGAAACGCGCGTAGCCCGTTCTCAATTAAGTATTTTCTCGTAGCAATCCTCTTTGTTTTATTCGATGTTGAAGTCATCTTCATGTATCCTTGGGCAGTGAATTTCCGTGAATTGGGACTGTTTGGTCTATTAGAAATGTTCACCTTCATGGGATTGATGGTAGTTGGTCTCGTGTACATCATTCGCAAAGGCGCTTTAAAATGGGACGAATAGAACTTCCACAGTAAAATGATGGTTGTTTATGTAGTTCAATAAAAGAAAAGAAGCATGGAAAGAAATATTGATATTCACCCAAAACATCAGCCAGATGGCTTCGAAGGACAAGGTTTCTTCGCTACATCTTTGGATAAGGCTGTAGGTATGGCTCGTGCTAATTCACTTTGGCCACTTCCCTTCGCAACATCTTGTTGTGGAATCGAATTTATGGCTACCATGGCATCGCATTATGATTTGGCGCGATTTGGATCAGAGCGTATGAGCTTCTCTCCTCGTCAGGCAGATCTATTGATGGTGATGGGAACCATCTCTAAGAAGATGGCCCCAATTCTTCGTCAGGTATACGAGCAAATGGCAGAACCTAAATGGGTTCTTTGCATGGGAGCTTGTGCATCTAGCGGGGGAATCTTCGATACGTACAGTGTTCTTCAAGGAATCGACCGTGTCATTCCAGTAGACGTTTATATCCCAGGTTGTCCTCCAAGACCAGAACAAGTATTGGACGGTATCTTGAAAATTCAAGAACTCGCGCGCAGCGAAAGCACCCGTCGTCGCGAAAGCCCAGAATACAAAGAAATGCTCGCTTCTTACGGCATCGAATAATAATAAGGAAATCCATGAGCGAACTATTAGAACGCATTCAGAATAAACTCAACAATGACCTCAATGGTGTAGTCGTATCCTCACAAATGGATTACGACTTTCCTGTTTTTATTGTAGAGAAAGCCAATATTCATAATGTCCTCGAGACATTGAAAAACGATGGTTTCAAATACTTGACAACCATGTGCGGAATTCACTTTCCTGATAACACAGGTGGTGAGTTTGCAATGATGTATCAATTACACAGCCTTGAAAGAAATGAGCGCATTCGTGTAAAGTGTTTTATGTCTGAAAAAGACTTAGACATGCCAACAGCGACTGACTTATGGGCAAGCGCCAATTGGATGGAACGCGAAGCATTTGATTTCTACGGATTCAAGTTCAAAGGACATCCAAATCTCAAGCGTATTCTCAACATGGATGAAATGAACTATCATCCATTGAGAAAAGAGTATCCTTTGGAAGATGCATCACGCCACGACAAAGAGGATAAATATTTCGGAAGATAAGTTGGAATAAATAGATTAAAACATTGGAAAAAGTAACCACACCCACACCGGAATCTAAGGACTACTCGACCCTCAATCTAGGTCCAACCCACCCTGCTACGCACGGTATTTTCCAGAACATCTTGACGATGGATGGAGAAATCATTGTGAAGGCAGAATCCACTATTGGATATATCCACCGCGCTTTTGAGAAATTAGCAGAGCGCAGACCATATAATCAAATCACTCCGATTACCGACCGCTTAAATTACTGCTCATCTCCTATTAATAATATGGGATGGCACATGACGGTTGAAAAATTAATCGGTGCTGAAATTCCAAAACGCGCGCAATACATGCGTGTTATCATCATGGAACTAGCGCGTATTGCAGATCACGTGATTTGTAATACCGTTATCGCAGTAGACTCTGGAGCACTTTCTGGATTCTTATACATGTTCCAATGGAGAGAGAAAATCTATGAAATTTATGAAGCCATTTGTGGCGCTCGACTTACTACCAACATTGGTCGTGTAGGCGGAATGGAAAGAGATTTTACTCCTGAAATTATTGAAAAAATCAAAGCTTTTGTAAATGATTTTCCAAAAGCATTAGACGAATTTGACAGACTAGTAACTCGTAACAGAATCTTCGTTGACCGCACCGTTGGTGCTGGGGCAATCAGCGGTGAAAGAGCATTGGAGTATAGCTTCAGTGGCCCTAACCTCCGCGCAGCTGGTATCGATTATGATGTTCGTGTAATGAACCCATACTCTTCTTATCAAGACTTTGACTTCAACATCCCTGTTGGAACGAGAGGTGATACCTACGACCGCTACATGGTGCGTATGGCTGAGATGAGAGAAAGTTTGAAGATTGTTAAGCAAGCAATTGATAATCTCCCTGCTGGTGACTTCCATGCGGATGTTCCAGAATTTTATCTTCCTGCAAAAGAAGATGTGTATTCTAAAATGGAAGCATTGATCTATCACTTCAAAATTGTGATGGGTGAAACAGATGTTCCAAAAGGAGAAGTTTATCATGCAGTGGAAGGTGGAAATGGTGAGTTAGGCTACTACCTCATCAGCGACGGTGGACGTACACCATTCCGTTTGCACATGCGCAGACCTTGCTTCATTTTTTACCAAGCATATACAGAAATGATTTCAGGTGGACTTCTTTCAGACGCCATTCTTACTATGAGTAGTATGAATGTGATCGCAGGAGAATTAGACGCTTGATTTTAAAAATATAAACGATGCAAATCGATCAAAAAAGAGAGATCCGTTTCAGTGATGAAACAATGGCTACAGTGCAAAAGATCATGAAGCGTTACCCAGAGGGGCGCCAAAAATCTGCATTGATTCCTGTTTTACACATTGCGCAAGCAGAATTCGATGGTTGGCTAAGCCCAGCAGTTATGGATTATGTAGCGTCAATTATCGGTATCCAATCTATCGAAGTCTACGAAGTAGCTTCGTTCTACTCGATGTTCAACATGAAACCAGTTGGCAAATGTCTCATCGAGGTTTGTCGCACCAGTTCTTGCTGGTTGATGGGTGCAGAAGATGTTGTAAAACACATCGAGAAAAAATTAAAAATCAAGGATGGTGAAACTTCAGCGGATGGTCAATTCACTTTGAAGACCGTTGAATGTCTTGGTTCATGCGGCACTGCACCAATGATGCAGGTTGGCGCTGACTACTACGAGAATCTAACTTTAGAAAAAGTAGATTCACTTCTTGATCAATGGAAAGCAGAAGGTAAACGCAGCAGATATTGCTAATTATGGGAAAGAAATTATTACTCGAACACATTGATGTACCAGGTATTAATACCCTAAGCGTATATCGTTCAAAGGGCGGTTATTCCGCATTGGACAAAGCATTAAAGACAATGACACCTGATGCGGTAGTCGAAGAAGTTAAAGCTTCTGGTCTTCGCGGAAGAGGTGGCGCTGGATTCCCTACAGGAATGAAGTGGAGCTTCCTAGCAAAACCAGAAGGTGTGGCTCGCTATCTTGTTTGCAATGCAGACGAATCAGAGCCAGGAACTTTCAAGGATAGATACTTGATGGAAAAAATTCCTCATCTCCTGATCGAAGGAATGATCACATCAAGTTTTGCACTAGGTGCAAAGTCTTCGTACATCTACATCCGTGGAGAATATTTTTACGTAGCACGTATCCTAGAACAAGCGATTGCCGAAGCTTACGAAGCAGGCCTTTTAGGTAAGAATATCCTCAACTCAGGATTTGACCATGACTGCTATGTACAAGTTGGTGCAGGTGCTTATATCTGTGGAGAAGAAACTGCATTGCTAGAGTCACTCGAAGGCAAGCGCGGTAATCCACGTATTAAGCCTCCATTCCCTGCTGTGGCGGGTCTTTATGGCTGTCCTACAGTAGTGAATAACGTTGAGACCATTGCTGCAGTTGTGCCAATCGTAAATATGGGCGGCGCTGCATATGCGGGTATAGGTGTTGGAAAGAGCACTGGTACAAAATTGATTTCTGCTTCAGGTCACATCAACAAGCCTGGTGTTTATGAAATCGAGCTTGGTGTTTCTGTAGAAGACTTTATTTACAGTGATGAATATTGCGGAGGTATTAAAGGTGATAGAAAACTAAAAGCAGTTGTTGCTGGTGGTTCTTCTGTTCCGATTCTTCCTGCAGACTTAATATTAAAAACTGCTAATGGCGAGCCTCGTTTGATGTCTTACGAAAGCCTTGCTGATGGCGGATTTGCTTCAGGTACTATGTTGGGTTCTGGTGGTTTCATTGTAATGGATGAGAGCACTAGCATCGTAAAAAATCTATATACTTTCACTCGTTTCTATCATCACGAAAGCTGCGGACAGTGCAGCCCATGTCGTGAAGGAACAGGATGGATGGAGAAGATTCTTCACAAAATCCTCCATGGTCATGGTTCAATTAGCGATGTGGATCTTCTTTGGGACATCCAATCTAAGATTGAAGGAAAAACTATTTGTCCACTTGGAGATGCTGCTGCATGGCCTGTTGCCAGCGCTATTCGTCACTTCCGTGGAGAATTTGAAGAGTTCGTTAGAAATGGTCACTCGATTAAAGATGTGCGCCATTACTATCGTTTGAACGGATTACCAGAACCTGCTTACTCATAATAAAATGGCAAAAGTTACTATCGACGATGTAACCATTGAAGTTCCAGACGGAACTACAATTTTACAAGCAGCAAGAATGATTGGTGGAGATTTAGTACCACCAGCCATGTGCTATTACTCTAAATTGAAAACGAGCGGTGGATATTGCCGCACGTGTATCGTGAAGGTAGAACAAGGCTCTGCTAAAGATCCTCGTCCAATGCCTAAGCCTGTGGCTTCTTGCCGCACCACCGTTATGGATGGTATGGTAGTGAGAAATATTACTTCACCTGAAGTATTGGAAGCTCGTTCTGGAGTAGTAGAATTCCTATTGATCAATCACCCACTCGATTGTCCTGTTTGTGACCAAGCAGGAGAATGTCATCTTCAAGATCTTGCTTACGAGCACGGTAAAGAAGAAACTCGTTATGAGTTTGAAAGACGCGAGTTCGAACAAATTGATATTGGAGATAAAGTTCAGCTTCACATGAACCGCTGTATCCTTTGTTACCGTTGTGTGAAAGTTGCTGATCAGCTTACCGATGGCCGCGTTCACGGCGTATTGAACAGAGGAGATGTTGCAGAAATTTCAACCTACATTCAAAACAGTATCGAGAATGATTTCTCTGGAAACGTAATCGATGTTTGTCCAGTAGGTGCCCTAACTGATAAGACTTTCCGCTTTAAAAGCCGTGTCTGGTATACTAAGCCAGTAGACGCGCACCGTGATTGTCCTCATTGCACTGGAAAAGTTCGTCTTTGGTACAAAGGCGATGATGTACTTCGAGTAACTGCACGTAAAGATAAATATGGTGAAGTTGAAGAGTGGATTTGCAACGAATGTCGCTTCGATAAGAAAACTACAAGCGACTGGGTGATTGAAGGTCCTTCTAAGGTAGATCGTCACAGTGTTATTTCTGCAAATCATTATGAAAACCTTCGCGTATTGAAGGCAACAATCGATAGACAGAAAAAGGCGCTTCCACATGGCGAAAAAGTTAATCTTGGCCAAGGTGCTCTAGACCCAAATAACATTCACGGAAAATAATATTGTCACACTAAGAAATGGATCCTATTCTCTTATATAAAATTATTCTCTGTGTAATAGTGTTCGCAGTATCTCTGGGTATTGCAGCTTACATGACATGGGGTGAACGCAAAATTGCAGCAGTACTTCAAGACCGCGTTGGTCCAGACCGTGCAGGTCCATTTGGACTTTTGCAGCCACTTGCAGATGGATTGAAAATGTTCATGAAGGAAGAAATGATTCCTGGGGCTTCAAATAAGTTTCTCTTCATTCTTGCTCCTGGATTTTTTATGTTGACTGCTTGTATGACAAGTGTTGTTATTCCTTGGGGTAGTGGTATTGAAATAAACGGCACCGTTTATCCAATGCAAATTACCGACATCAATATCGGCCTACTCTATTTACTTGGAGTGGTTTCTATAGGTGTTTATGGAATCATGATTGGTGGATGGGCATCAAACAACAAGTACTCTTTAATGGGGGCATTGAGAGCATCATCTCAAATGATCTCTTATGAAGTTGCTATGGGTCTTGCCCTCATCGCTCTTGTGATGTGGACAGGTACACTGAGCCTTGGTGAGATTGCGCGTCAGCAAGATGCTGGTTGGGCAAACATCGTTTACCAGCCATTAGGTTTCTTGATCTTCTTGATTTGTGCTTTCGCTGAAACTAACCGTGCACCATTCGACCTACCAGAAAGTGAATCAGAATTGGTAGGTGGATATCACACGGAGTACAGCTCGATGAAATTAGGATTCTTCCTATTCGCAGAGTACATCAACATGTTCATTTCATCTGCAGTTCTCGCTACACTTTATTGGGGCGGTTACAACTTCCCATTCCAACACGAACTTGGATTGGAAGGCAACACCCTTGCGATTATTCAAACAGTAGTCTTATTTGCAAAAATCCTCATCTTCATCTTTATCTTCATGTGGGTTCGCTGGACACTTCCACGTTTCCGTTATGACCAATTGATGAATTTGGGTTGGAAAGTATTGTTGCCATTGGCAATCGCAAATATTTTCTTCACAGGAATTGGAATGTACTTATTTGGTAAACTAGGATAATATGCCACTTACAAATCGATCAGAAGTAGTTCAGCCGAGTGAACTTTCATGGAGTGAAAGACTCTACTTGCCTGCGATATTAAAGGGAATGTTTATCACATTCACTCACTTATTTAAGCGAACACCGACTGTAAAATATCCTGAACAAAAAAGAGATATTGCTCCAGTATATCGTGGACAACACGTTTTAAAAAGAGACGATGCAGGTGCTGAAAGATGCACAGCGTGCGGACTCTGTGCAGTAGCATGTCCTGCTGAAGCTATTACAATGGAGTCGGCGGAAAGAAAGAAAGGCGAAGAAAATCTTTATCGCGAAGAGAAGTATGCGAAGATCTATGAGATCAATATGCTTCGCTGTATTTTCTGTGGCCTATGCGAAGAAGCTTGTCCAAAAGAAGCGATCTTCTTGACAGACCGCATCGTTCCTACCACCTTCAATCGTGGAGAATTCATCTTTGGAAAAGATAAATTAGTTGAAACCTTAGAAGAAAGAATTGATGTTAGCGATCGTCAACGTCCTGAAGTTTTGAAATTCAAAGAGGACAAAAAACACAAGCATAACAAAACTTTCCTCGATAAAACTACGACAGCCAAAAGAGGTCACTAACCTTTTCCTCACCAAAACACTACAATTATGCTCACCGAATACGCCTTTTGGTTTTTATCATTTCTAGCAGTATTTAGTGCATTGACAATGGTGGTTACTAAAAACCCCGTTTACAGTGTCCTATCACTCATACTCACTTTCTTTTCCATCGCAGGTCACTACTTTTTGATGAACGCTCAATTCCTTGCAGCGGTTCACATAATCGTTTACGCCGGCGCTATCATGGTACTCTTTCTATACGTCATCATGATGTTAAACTTGAACAAGTTTGAAGATGAGAAAAAGTCACTCTTCATGAATTCACTCAGCGTTATAGCTGGATGTATTCTTGGATTTGTACTTCTAGCTGTAGTGAAAAGAACAGATGAACTTACTATTGTTGCCAAAGCATCCAGTGCGGAAGTTGGTCTAGTCGAAAACCTTGGAAATGCTCTTTATAAGGATTACTTACTACCATTCGAAATGGCGAGTGTGCTTTTCCTTGCGGCAATGGTCGGAGCTGTTTATTTATCTAAAAAAGAAATGGTATGATGGAAATATTACCAAACGTAACTATCAACCACTACCTCATGTTGAGTGTAGCGTTGTTTACCATCGGAGCATTTGGAATTCTATTCCGCAGAAATGCAATCATCATGTTCATGTGTGTTGAGCTAATGCTCAATGCTGTGAACCTCACTCTTGTAGCATTTTCAAAGCTTTGGGGCGGAACAGATGCACAAGTTTTCGTATTCTTCATCATGGTAGTTGCTGCCGCAGAAGTCGCAGTTGGCTTGGCAATTCTAATGATGCTTTATAGAAATATGCACACCACTAGCACTGATGTGCTTGATAAACTAAAATGGTAATAGAAATCACATGGAAAAATTAGTCTCACTCATTCCTTTATTTCCACTTGTAGGATTTCTATACATTACCTTCTTTGGAAAAGGACTTTCTAAAAATTTGATCGGTGGAATTGGCTCTGGAGCCATCTTCCTTTCATTTATTGTTTCTATTGCAGTATTCACAACACAACTTCACGGAGGTAATCCTACCACTGTTAAGGTACTAGACTGGATCACTGCAGGAACATTTGATATCGATATTGCATTCATCGTTGATCCACTTAGTACCATCTATCTCCTTTTTATTACAGGA
>Ga0315907_10001646_pt1 | contig 29871 bp, 50 predicted proteins | sample LakEriMetagenome_3_FD_203525 | JGI IMG/M metagenome (GOLD analysis project Ga0315907, IMG submission 203525) | Freshwater fungal communities from buoy surface, Lake Erie, Ohio, United States - Buoy 12 MA123 | ecosystem: Environmental > Aquatic > Freshwater > Lake > Lake biofilm | place: USA...
CGGCGAGCTTGGTGCGCTCCGCCGAAGTCATGGCCAGCCGCGTGGCGCTGTCCGTCGTCGTGTCGAGGGTTTGCGTGCCCGTATGGGTCGCGCGGTCGCGCAGTTGCGCGTCGGTGGCGTTGGCTGTAGCGCCTGCGGCGATGCCGTCCAGCTTCGACTTGTCGGCCGCGGCCATGAAGCCCGGCGTCGACGGCGTGGCATTGGCGTGGCCGTGTGCGGCGGCGGCGTACTGCGGGTGCGGGTCCGCCGCGCCGGTGTGCGCCGCCATGGTGGCGGCGGCCGTTCCGGCCGCCTCAGCGCCCAGCTCGCCCAGCGTGGGCCGTGCATGCGCGTGGTCTGCGCGGGCGCCCTCGTTGGAGCTGCCAATCGCCGCCGACGCCGCCAAGGCGGCTGGCGTGACCGTCGACGTGAGCGAGCCGCCACCGCCAGTGCCAGGCGGACCCTCGGGCCCCGGCGGGCCCTGCGGCCCGATGAACTCACCGCCTACCGACTCGACCACGATGCTCGGCGGCGATTGAAGCTCGATGACGTTCGTCGGGGCCGGCTGGACCTCAACGATGGTGATCGGGGTGCTCACCGCGTGACCTGGGCGTCGACCGTCACGGTGCCTTGCAGCAGGCGCGTCACTTCACCAGACGGCGCCTCCAGCTCGAAGTCATAGACCGACGGACCCGGCGGCAAACCCGCCGTGGCGGTGGCGGAAAGCACCAGATCGATGCGCCCCTGCGCGGCGGTGATGGTGATGCCGTTGTTGGCCACCGTCAGCTCGGCGAGCACATCGGCCGAGGTGACCACCTTGCGGATCTGCATGCGCGCCGTGTAGCCCGTGAGGTCGCGGGGCGTGGCGCCATCGCGGACGATCAGGGCGTGCTTCCACGTGGCGCCCTGCTCGATGATGAGAGGCAACCGGGCGGCAGTCATGGCCTTACTCCTGCGTTCCGGCCGAAGCGGCAGACGGCGCCGGCTTGCCGCTCATGAAGCTCATCAGCTCCAGCGCACCGGAGGCGCGCATGGCGGCGAAGTCGCGGCCGGCCTCGGCGAACACCTTGGCCGGGTCGTAGCCGCGCTGGCGCAGGGATTCGCTCGGGGTGAGCAGGCACGCGCCGATGGCCTCGACCTCGGCCTTGATGTCCTGGTGCGGGTTGACGTAGTCCCAGCGCGGGGTGGTCCACTCGACGTCGTCGGTGGCCGACTCCGGCACGACGCCCACCGTCTTCGCGGCATCCACGAACCACGAGTAGATCGGGCTGCACAGGCGCGGCACCAGCACCAGCCACTGCACCTGCTGCACCGACTGGCGGAAGTCGTTCCAGCGGATGCGCGCCGAGCTGAAGTTCACCTCGCGCATGTCGCCGGTCATCACCTCGTAGGGCACGTCCATGCCGGCGGCGATGAGGTGGAGGTTGAACTTGCAGGTCTCGACGTAGCCGGGCGCCGCGGTGGGCGCCACGGTGGTGATGTTCATGCCGGGCGGCAGCTGCGTGATGCCGCCGCTGGCCAGGGCGCCGAGGTCTCCGCTGGCGTCGACGGCAGCCGCATTGGGCGCCGTGCCCACGTTGTCGACGCCCATCCCCCGAGGGACGTCGGACGGGTTCGCCAGGTCGGAGGCCTCGGCGCCACTGACCAACACCGAAAGCCGGGTTTCGAGGTTCTTGCGCTGCAGCTCGGCGTCCTCGTAGAGCATGAGGTCGCGAGCGCGAGCGATGACGGCGGCGAGGCGGCTGATGCCACGGCCCTGCCCCGGGCGCTCGGGGGCGAAGAGGTGCAGAATCTCGCTGGCCGGCACGAGGCGGCTGCTGCCACGGCCCACGCGCTGCGTGTCGCCGGGGTGCTGGTCGAACAGCCAGTAGCCCTGCACGCGGCCGATGGCGTCGTACTGGATGCCGTTCACGATGACGCCGCCCTGCCCGACCGTGCCTTGGCGGTCGCTGTCGAGCCAGTCGATCTCGAGCAGCTGGATCTGCAGCGGCACGCGCAGGCCATCGCCGGGGCGGCGAGTGCGGCGGCGGATGAGCACCTCGCCGTCCTGCTCCATGGCGCGGTAGGCCGCGGCCTGCAGGCCGTAGAAGTCGTAGATGCCGTCGGCGTCGGCGCGCTTGACCCAGCGTTCCCACTCGCGATCGAGGGTGACGCGGTGCTCGGCGACGGGCGTCTGGCTCTGGCCAGTGATGCCGGTGCCGATGGTGTGGTTCACCAGCCCGTTCAGGCCGCGCCGGATGTACGGCACGTTCTGCACCAGGGCGCGGGCCCGGAAGCGCAGCATCCGCGCATCGGCGCGGTGGTCGCTGTTGGCGCTGGCGCCGGCGCGGCGCGGCTTCCAATCGGTGAGCACGGCGCCTTCGTAGGCGCGCTCGAGCAGAGCGCGGGCGCGCTTGCGGCGCAGGCCGGCATCCGGGTTGAAGAAGCCGACAAGGCGGTCGATGGGGTTCATTCGCCGCGCCCCGTGGTGAACCGGAAGCGGAAGGCCGAGCCGCGGCGCGGCGCACCGGCGCGAGCGAGCTCGCCGGCGACGTGGTCGCGGGCTTTCAGCAGTTCGTCGACGCTGCGGTAGGTGATCTTTCGCCCGGCCAGCTCCAGCGACAGCGCGCCGGAGGCGATGGCTTTGTCGAGCGCGTCGAGGTCGGAGGGGGAGTAGGCCATGGCCGGCTCACCCTAGGGCGGCCGGCGCGGACATTTCAGGGGAAATGTCCGCTGGGCGGCGTGCGCCATGGATGCTTGACGCCAGTGCGGCCGGTTGGGCGCTTCGGCGCCGGGCAATCTCTGTCCGACCAGCGCGAAGGGTCTGGATCCGCTTGCACGGGCATGCCCACGAGCAGTGAGCGAATGCCTAACGCATGGCGCCGCGCGACGCCGCTATCGATGTGATGCTCGATCGGAAACCCAGCGGCCTCGAGCGCATCGAGATGTCGGCGAACCGTGGATTTCGCCATGCGGCATTCATGGGCGAGATCCTCCACGCGAATCCATCCGCCGGCCCGACGCGGCTTAAGCAACGCAAGGACGAGGCGTGCGAAGGGATCCTTGTACAGGGCCGGCAACCCCTTCCTGTTCATGTTTCGCCCTCGATGAAGTAGTCGTCGCCGTTGCGGCACAGGCCGGTGGCCACATGGATGCGTATCGGAATGGGCACGCCTTCCGGCCACTCGAGCAGCGCGATGTAGCGCAGGCAGCGGTGCCGGATGCGGCAGGTTTCGTCGTCTGGCCCAAGGCCGAAGCGGCCTACGCAACGGGCCGTGTCGTCGCTGATGAATCGCCGCGCGGCGACGGTGCTCACAGCCCCTCCGACCGCGGCTTGGTGCGGGGACGGAAGCGCCGGCAGTGGCGCGGCGTGATGCCGAAGCGCTTAGCCACCACGGCCACGGGCTCGCGCTGGAGCTGCTGCGCGATTGCGGCTTTCTGGCTTTCGCTCAAGCGCGGCCGGGCGCTGACATACACCACGGTGCCGGCGAAGGCGTGGCGCACCTGCTCGCGGCTGCTGCCGGCCAGGATGTGGTCGACGATCTCGCTGATCACGTCGGCCTCGCCAGGCGCGGGCTGGTCGGCGAGCTTGGGCGGTTGCTGGCGGGCGGCGAATCGGCGCATGCGGGTCACCAGTTGCGGGGCTTGGGACGGGCGGAGGTACGGGGCGCCGCGCGGGGCGCGGGCGCTGGGGAAAACGGCGAGGCAACGACGGGCGCGGCGGGCGTTGCCTGGGCGGCGTCGACCGGCTCGGGCGGCAGGCCGGCGCGCTGGCGCAGCACGGCCTCGCGGGTGTCCCAGTCGGTGCGGGTGTAGCGGTAGAGGCGCAGGTCGGGGTGATGGGCTGCGGCGTAGGCGTACACCCAGGTGTCGAGGGGCTCGTTGCGGGCGCCGCCGCGCTTCTCGAAGCGGTTCTTCGCCGGGTTGTAGGTCTCGCTGATGAGGCCGGTGAAGTACTCGCGCGGCAGCTCGCTGCTGAAGTGCACCAGGCGGGCATCGGCCGGCTTCTCGGCGTCGGTGCTGAGGCGGCTGTACAGCAGGTGCTTCGACGCGACGGTGCCCACGTGGTGGATGACCACGCCGCGCTTGTCGAGCCGGCCCTTCCAGTTGATGTCGACGGGCTTGCCCTTGCCGAGCACGGGGTGGTTGTTCGGAACGGCGCCGAAGATGCACAGCGGGCGCCGCACGCGGTTCTGGGCCTTCGCGTCGCGCACGAAGGTCTTCACGGCTTCAGTGCGGTGGCCGCCGGCGTCGATGGCGACGGCCTCGACCACCATGGGCGTGCCGAGGGCCGACTCGATCGGGCGGTTCAGCAGGTCAGTGAGCCGCGCCCATACCTCGGGCTCGGCGGGGTCGCCGGGCAGCTCGATGTAGTCGAGCACCCAGCTGGCCATGCCGCGGCCCCAGCCGACGATCTGCACGGCGAGGCGATTGTCCTGCGTGTCGACGCCGGCGGTGATGGCGAGCACGCCGGGCGGCGCGGTGCGAAGCAGGTAGAGCTCGGCGCGGTCGGCGATGACGTTGTGCTTCACCGCCCGCATGGCCGGGTCCTCCCAGGCTTCGGCGAGGCGGTCGTTCACGAAGGTCTTGAGCTTGGCCGGGTCGCCCTGGGCGTCGAGCCACATGCGCACCAGGTCGAGCCAGCGCGGGCCGAGGCCGATCGGGTAGTAGAGGCCGTTGACGGTGTAGCCGCGCACGGCCGATTCCGGGTTGCCCGGGATCCAGCGGCCGAGCTCGAGCATGCGCGGCTTGTGGTGTTCTTGGATGACCGCCCCGCACTCGCGGCAGGTGTACCAGCACTCGCGGCCGTCTGGCGTGTAATGCAGCCCGCCCCACTCCAGCGGCTGCTCGTGGCCGCAGTCCGGGCACGGCACGTGGTAGCGCCGCTGGTCCGACTTCATCCAGAGCTGCTCGATGCGGCTCAGGCCGCGGATCTGCGGCGTGCTGATGTAGAGGCGGCGGTAGTTGGCCGGGAAGGCGCTGGTGCGCCCTTCGAGCATGGCCACCGGGTCGTCGCCGCCGGTAAGACTGGTGGCGAACTCATCGAGCTCGTCGACGATGAGGTTGCGCACCGTCGTGGACTTCAGGCGCTGCGGGCTGCCGGCGTGCTCGAGGTAGACCTGGCCGCCGGCGAAGTCCTTGAACTCGCGGCGGTTCGCGCCGTCGCGCGTCGCCGTGGTGGTGAGGGCGCGGCGCACGGCCGGCGTCTCCTCGATCATCGGGTTGAGCTTCTGGGCGATCCACTTGTTCATGGACACCTCGCCCGGCAGGCACACCATTGTCGGCCCGGGGTTCTGGTCCATGACGTAGCCGAGAAAGTTCAGCGCGATCTCGGTCTTGCCGAGCTGGATCGGGAACATGCAGACGACGTCGCGCACCGCGCTGCGGGCGCTCAGGCAGTCCATGGGCTCGCGCAGCACCGGGTTGCGAGCGGTGCGCCAGCGGCCGGCCTCGGCGCTGCCCTTCGACGACAGCACGCGCTCGGTGTCGGCCCACTGGCTCACGCTCAGGGTCTTGCGCGGGGCGATGGCCCGAGCCGCTGCTCGGGCGATCAGAGGTGCGGCAGCGACGGTCATGAATCCTCCCGCGCATGTCGCTCGCTGATGACGGTGTACCGCACCCACGGGTAAGGCTCCTTACGGTCGTCCCTGATTCGACCAGAGCGCTCAAGCTCGCAAATCAGATTGCGCAGCCAGGCATGCTCGCTGAGGTCGAAGCACGAGATAAGCGGATTCACCTGAAGCGAGCACAGGACGTTTTCCGCCGTTCGCTGGCTGGGCTTCAACTCAGAGACCGGCGTAGAGAATGAGCAGAGAATCACGCCCCCTCCCCTGCGATGGCGCCGAGGCGGCGGCTGGTGTCTTCGAGCAGGAGCTCGACCGCTTCCGAGACGAGGCCCCGGCAGCGCGCCTCGCTTTGCTCCGCGGCGAGCTGCGGCCCGAGGGTGTCGGGCAGGCGCTCCAGCGCGTTGCGCAGCACCGTCATGGCGTTCGCCACCTGGGCGACCACGTCGTCGACGGCGAGCAGCTTGCCGTCGGCGATCGCGTTCTCTCGCTCGGCGGCCAACGCCTTCGCCTTCTCCGTGCGCTCGCGCCAGTAGCTGAAGCCGACGCTGGTGCTCTCCGGCTCCGGCCCCGCCTCGTCGACGGGCAGCTCCGCGGCCGGCAGGGCGCCACCGCGGGCCTCGGCGTGGCGGGCGGCGACGGCGGCCTTGGAGGGGTCGCGCGTGGCCTCGATGCGTGCCAGGGATTCGACCACCCGCACCTTGCCGTCGGCGTCGAGCACGAGGCGGCCCGCTTTCTTCAGCGCGGTGACGTAGCTGCGCTGGACGCCGGCGATCGTGGCGAACTCGGCCTGCGTGGCCAGGGCGGGCAGTGAACTCACGACACCGCCTCCTGTTTTTCCACGAACAGGGGTGAATGAAGAATGTGCGCGGGCGCGAGCACGGTGCGGCATGGCGTGCCGGCTGCGGGCCGCGATGTGCGCCACGTGCGGGGCGTGCGGGCTTGCGCGGGCGTATGCACACACACGCACGCGGGTGCGGGCACACGGGCGCGCTCGCGCACCTGCGCGCCGCCGCGCATTGCCGCCGAGCCCGGCGCACGGCGCGGGTTTGACCCCGCACAACACCCCGCACATGACCCCGCACGCCACCCCGCACGCGCCCCACCCCGCACGTCGAAAAGGGCGATCATTCGATGCTCCCGGCGGCGTGGCCGCCCTGCCCGCGGTAGTCGCTCAGGCCCTGGCGAAAGCGCACGATGTGCTCGCCCCACCAGTTGGCGGCCGTGATCGAACCGTCGTATTCGGCGTTGCCGAAGCGCAGGACGCCATGCGGGCCGTGGGTGGTCTGGCCCATCAGGTAGCGCACCCGGCCGGCCTCCACGCCCTCGCGGCGCTCCAGCATCGGCACGAACTTCGACATCGGCGCCGGCCGGTGGCCGCTGCGCACGCACCAGAGCTTGTAGGCCTCGTAGGCGTCCGCGCTGAGGCACGGCGAGGCCTTCAGGCCGATCAGCTCGCCGGCCACCAGCTCGCGGTGCCAGCGCACGACGCTGTCGAGCGCGAGGCCGATCAGCGCGTCGCGGGCTTCGGTCTTCGGCGGCGGCGTGCCCGGGTTGAAGTCGGCCAGGTCGACGTGCATCAGGTAGTCATGCAGCGCCGCGGTGCCGCCGTTCTCGATCTCGGCCATGACCTCGGCGTAGAACTCGGGGCCCAGCTTCTTCGGGGTCCAGATCACCGCGTGGCGGCGGTCGTCTTCCTCGAGCACCACGGGCATCAGCTCGTTGGAGAGGAAGACCAGGTTCACGTGGTTCCGCTCGGTGTAGCTGGCCACGTTCTTCGGGTTGATCCGGATCTCGGTGCCGGTGATCAGGCCCTTGAGTTTGTTCTTGACGTGGTGCACGTCAGAGCGCGCGATCACCTCGTCGGCGATCAGGAAGAGCTTCTTCGAGGCCCAGTCGTTGAACTTGTCCTCGATGGCGTCCTGGTCGAGCACCCGGCCGTAGCTGCCGTAGATGCGCATCACGGTCTCGAAGAACAGGTTCTTGCCCGTGCCCTGGCCGCCGTGGATCACCAGCGTGGTCTTCATCTTCGTGCCGGGCCGCTGGATCGGCATGGCCACCCAGCGCAGCACCCACTGGTACAGGGCCTCGGCGTTCTGTTCGCCCGAGCACATGTAGCGCAGCAGCTCGAGCAGCTTGTCGCAGCTGCCGGGCGCCGGCTTGGTCGGCCAGCCTGCCCACAGGTTGCAGGTGATCATCGGGTCGCGCTCGGTCGGATCGAAGCCGACGTTGTCGATGCGCACCATCCGGCGATCGGGGTGCTCCATCCACGCGCGGTGGATGTACTTGTTCGCGCAGGCGTCGCGCATATCGCCGAGCGACAGCAGCACGCGCAGGTCGTGATCGAACGCCGTGCTGCCGTGCGCGTAGATCAGCGAGTAGCGGCGCAGCAGGTCGTCGACGGCCTGCAGCGGCTTCAGCGGCGCGGAAGCGCCCCCCTCCCCCTGCGTGGTGGACGGCGCGGAAGGCGCACGGCCCCGCGCGTCCCAGCCCAGCTCGGCGAGGCGAGCTTCAAGCTGCCGACGGACGACGTGCAGGCCTTCGAGCAGGTGCAGGTCGTTGAAGTCGGCCAGCTTCTGCTGCTTGTCGAAGAACGCCGAGCGCCGGGCGACGTCATCTGCGAACGCAGGTACGCACCACGCGCCGTTGACGGCGAGCGCGGCGACACTCGCTGCGAGCATCCCTTCGTTCCTTGCTCCGTGCGCTTGCCCGCAAGACGAACACGTCTCGGGGTCAGCGATGAGATCGACCGTAAGCTTCTTGCACGCTTGGCAGCGGCGGAAGCGGTCGTCCTCTCCGCAGATCAACAGCTTCGCCCGCTTGTAGCGCTTGGCCAGCGCCTGGGCGACGGGCATCAGGTTGCCGGCGTCCCAAGCCACCACCGTGCACAGGCCGGTGGCCTCGTGCAGCGAAGCGGCCGTGGCGTAGCCCTCGGCGATCAGGATGACGGCCGAAGCCGCCGGCGAGCCCAGCACGAAGAAGTGCCCCTTCTTCGCCAGCCCGGCCGGCCAGAATTCCTTGGCGGTACGGCGCGACGCTTCCGCCGCCTTGCCTGCGCGGATGATCTGCAGGCCGTGCACCCGGCCGTCGACGTCGAGCAGCGGGATGATCACCTCGCCGGCGCCGCCGAAGCGCACGCCATGCGCGCCGACACCCTTGCGCGCCAGGTACTCGCTCGTGCCCTCGGGCGCGGCCTTCGCCCAGCCCGCCGCCGCGCGACGCGCCGCGGCTTCCGCCGCCCGTGCACGCTCGCGCTCGGCGGCCTTGCGGTCCTCGGCGATGCGGGCCTTCAACGCAGCGCGCTGGTCGGCGCTCATCTGCGACTTGCGCACCTCGACCTTCTGCGTGTTGCTGTCGCTGCCACGCCACACGCCGTAGCTGCCGACGATCAGCAGCTCGCCGCTGTCGGTGCGCAGCTCGTGCAGCGAATACCAGCCCCGCTTCTCGCGGTCGCCCTCCACCTTGCACCGGCGCATGCGCCCGATCTCGAGGTGGTCGACCTCCAGCCCCGCCTCGTGGAGCTGCTTCAGGACGTCTTCATAGTTGGAGCCCAGCGCCACGTTCAGTAACTCCCGAGGCCGCTGTGTGCACGGTGATCGGGGTCCGAATTACCCGCGTGCGGGGGTGCTAGGAAGGACCCATCAACCGGCCACCGCTGTTCAGTAGGGCTTTGCATGCGTGTCGCGCTCACTTCCTTCATGGGGGAGACGGGGCGGTCACGCCGCGTCGGAATAGGTCGACGAGTCACCAGGCAGGGAGTCGCCGATCACGCTGGCGCCCGCCACGCGGGAAGACCTGGCCTCGTCTGCCGGTGTTGTTTCGTCGTGGGGACACCGCCGGCTGGTCCCCGCTCCACCCTCAACAAACATCTGGCACTGCGGCCCATCGGCCGGCAGCGGGTTCAGCGGCACGCCGCGCTGGACGCGGCGGCAGTAGTCGGCAGCGAGGCGATCGGCCTCGGCCTTCTTGCGATCGGTCGACGGGCCATACAGCGCGGCATAGCCAGCCAGCAGGTGGCGCGTGGGCACCTTGCGCTTCTTCATCGACGCGACCCTCGGGCGGTGAAGCGCTGGCGCTGCTCGGCCTCGCGCTGGTGCACCAGGCACAGGCGTGCACCCAAGGCCATGCGGTACTCACCGATCGGCTCGCCGCACTCCTCGCAATGGGAGGCGCCACGCTTGGGCGCCGTGGCCTGGGCAACGGCAGCGTCGGTGGCGGCTTGCACCGCGTCTTGCACGCGGTCCATGTGGTCTGGCATGGCTCAGCGCTTCCTTGGGATATTGGCCGGCGTAACGCCAGCCGCGCTCATCAGTGCGGGGAGCAGCTTCACCAGCTCGCTGAGCTGGGCCATCGCCTCGGCCTGCTGCACGCCGGGGTCTTCGAGGAAGCGCTCGACGAGGTAGTAGATGGGCCGGAGGTCGCGGGTCTTCTCGAGGTAGCGCTCGAACTCCTCGATGCCGAGGTCGCGCGGGCGATCATTGCCGCCGGCCAGCTTCTCGCTTAGCTTCGACGGTGCCATGTCGACCTTGCCGGCCACGGCCGAGAGGCCGCGCTCATAGACGCCGTGGGCCACCACGTCGCGCAGGCTCTGGTAGCGGGCAGCGAGGCCCGGCTCAAACACCAGGGAAAGCTGGCGGGCCGGGGTCATCGGGAAACACCGTGACGAGGAGTTCCCATTGATTCCCGATGGCAGGCCAGACGATGGCCGGCATGGACGCCCACATCACCCTCCGCGCGCTGCACGGCCTCGACGGCCGGCTGATCGCGGTGCTGTTCAGCCTTCGCGCGCATCGCTCAGGCTTCCGCCATCGCACCAGCGAGGACGCTGGTCTGGCCCAGCACCAAGGCGCCATCCGGCACCGGGCTGCTACCGTCCCAATCGTCGACCACCGTGGTGCAGCCCAACAGCTGGGCCAGCTCGGCCGCGTTGCGCGACTTCCCTGCGCCCTGGGGCGCGAGCACGTAAACCGCCAAAGGATTGATAGACATGAACGACCTCGAAGACTTGGGGGAGGAGCAACAGGAGCCGATCACCACGCTCTCGGACGAGGGCGAGGTTTCGTTGCAGGTGCTTGCGGTGACCGCGCTGACGCACCTGGCCCTTCAACTCGCCGAGCAAGCCGGCGAAGCCACGCCGCGACCCTTGACCGAAGCCCAGCTCGATCGGGCTTGGCAGGTGATGCGGACAGAGCGGAACACGCTGGTTCGACTGATTGGCCGGGATCTGGGGTGGGAAACGAGCTGAGGCCGGCGCCCGTCTCCTCGCGCTGCTGCTCAGGTGCGGCCGTAATCGGGAGGCTCATCGGCTCACCCCGCCTTCGCCAGGGGAGCCGGCTCGGCCGCCGGAAAAGTGGCAGCCCCGTGATAGCCTCGGGCTCGCCAGAGCGTCGCGACCATCACGGAGCCACCCCATGCTTGACCCTGAACTCGAAGTTCCCTGCCCGGGCTGCGGCCGCAAGTTCAAGCAGCGCCTCAGTGGGCTCAACCACCACAACCGCATCGCCTGCCCGCACTGCGGCAAGGCCATCGAGATCAGCGGAGACGGCGCAGACAAAGCCCAGGCCGAGCTCAAAAAGCTCGAGGACATGTTCAAGAAACTCGGCCGCTGACTCGACGCACGCCACGCTGCGCAAGTCCGCAATGGCGGATGCAAGTGCAGGCGACGAGTGCAACGCGAGCTGCATCGGGAGCGTTGGCACGTTCATCACCTCAGCCCGCCTTGGCCAGCGCGGCGCCGGCTTGCTCGGGGGTACCGAACACATCAGGGCGCAGCTCGTGACGGCTCAGGCCGGTGTGCTCCTCGACCGTCCGGCAATGCCAAGCCGGGATACGGCCGGAGCGCTTCCAGCGGGTCAGGTTCTGCGGGCGGATGCCGCAGGCGTGGGCCAGCGCCTTCGAGGCGCCGTGGCTCATCAGCGACAGGGCTTGGGCAATGCGGCTAGCAGTGGGGTCGATGCGCCGGGCCATGGCTCAGCCCGCCTTCGCGAGGACGGGGACGACGTACGCCGTGACAACGCCATCGGCGTCGCGCTGAAACTCCACGTCAGGCCGGAGCTGCTCAGCACGAACAGCTCCTTCAGTCGCGGCCTCGATGGCGCCGCAGCGCTCGGGAGGCACAGCTCCACGGGCCAGCCAGTTCGAAACGGCGCTCTGGCGCACACCAAGCCGCCCTGCCAGCTCGGTAACCGAGCCGGCGGCCTTGATGGCTGCCAGAAGAGGGCTGAGGGAAGGGGTGATCGGGTCCATGGCCGCGATCAAATCACGGAACGTGATCCCAATGCAACACCCAACGTGTTAGACGCGCCTCACGCTTTGTGAAGAATGTGCATATGAGCTTTGCGTCGAACCTCAAAGCGCTGCGCCAAGCCAAGGGACTGACTCAGGAACAGCTAGCACACGCCTGCGGGTGGCGCGGCCAGAGCCGCGTCGCGAACTATGAGAGCACCGGCAAAAGCGGCAGAGAGCCCAGCGAAGCGGACATTCGCGCCCTCGCTGCCGCGCTCGAAGTCACGGTCGCTGAACTGTTCGGTGAGTACCCAAGTGCAGAAGACGAATACATCTCGCGCCGACACGAGAGAAGTGTCAGAGAACGCGATGAACTCAGGGCTTATGCGGGCCTACCGCCACTCAGCCATGACTTAGTCGAAGTCCCGGTCTTCGACCTCGAGGTCGCCGCCGGCGGCGGAGCAATGAACTTCGACATGCCCGCCAAGGGCTCGCTGATGTTTCAGGCCTCCAGCCTTCGGAAAAAGGGCATCAGCGCCAAGACAAGCGCAGTTGGCTACGTGCGCGGCGATTCAATGCTGCCAAGACTCCGCGACGGCGACGCCCTGCTCTTTGATCGTGCAGACACCACCGTTCGCCCTGGGAAGGTCTACGTCATCCGGAAGGGCGACGAGGCCTTCGTGAAGCGCCTATTCCCCGAAGGCCTTCGGTATCGCGTCGTCAGCGACAACAAATCCGACCCGCAATGGACCGAATGGTACGTCGACGTCCACGACCCTGATCTTGAGATTGTCGGCCGGGTGCGCTGGGTCGCGAGCTGGGAAGACTAAGAACGTCCCTCGCTTGGAGCTGACGCATTGCCTTCAGGCTTAGCAGCTTGCGGTCCGTTGCGCCAACGATCGTTGTCAAAGCCCTTGACGGTGAAATCGAGAGTTACAGGCGGATTCTGGAACAGCTTGATCTGAACCCGAGCGCGCTGCGCGCCTCGCATCTGCTCTATGAAACCCCGAGGATTTTGGAAGAACAGCATGGTGCTGTCGTTGCTCTCGGGCTCATTCATCTGCCAAGAGCGAACGGGGCCATCATCGAATCGCACATCGACAGTGCAGTCGTTGTACCTGCAGAGCATCTGCCCCTTGTATATCGAGATCATGGCGTCGACTCCGTACCGCGGGTGCTGCCGGATGATCAGCGCACCGTACTGTCTGCCCTCATAAGGGAAACCTAATTCGAATGAGTTCTCCGAACCCACTACAGCGGTTCGATTGACTCGATCGCTCATTGCATCCGTGTCTTCTTCGTAGATCCACTGCGGCGGCTTCGCCTCGCGAATCCGTGCAGCCTCAACAGCGTTCGCCTCCCGCGCAGCAGCGATCTCTTCAGGCGTCGGCGGGACAATGGCCGCAACCGGGGCTGCTACCTCGCTTTCTGCTGCAGGCGGCGAGGCTGGGCTGCTGTTTCCCGAGCGCGAGCAGGTTCCCAATAGCATCAGGAACGCCACGCCACCGAGCGAGAGAGCAATCAGCAGTCCGCAACCGCTGCTTTTCGCCTTCAGCGGATGCCCGCAAGCGGGACAAGCTGCAGCGGCTTTGGAGACCGGCACTCCACAAGCCGGGCACTGAGTCAGCGACATAGGAACCTCCTTGTAGGTCGCGAAAAGACTACCCCCAGCCCGTGATTCATCAAAATCACGCTACGTGTTGACAACCGGAATCACGTTAGGTGATGCTCTCCCTGCGGCCTACCCCTGGCCGCAGGGCCACCCGGCGCCGCACCCCTCGGCGCCGGGGGCCCTCCACCTCGGAGGCCCGCCATGCACACCGCCGCTGTCCTGCCCTTCCCCGTCCACCGCGCCCGCGACGCCGCGGCCGTGCGCCAGGCCATCCGGCTGCGCGGCGAGGCCGAGGGCCACGCCCACGAGGCCACACGCGCCGCCGCTGCGGCTGCCATCGACGCCCTGCTGATCGGCCGCGCGAGCGCCGGCTGGGCCATCCACGTCGGCTGCTGCGCGCTTCGCGGCCGCCCACTGCCGCGCCTGCGGGCGGTGAGCGCATGAGCAGCATCGTCCCCCTCAGCGCCGGCGAGCTGCTCGCCTTCGCGTTCGTCTGCGCGTGCTTCGGCGTGTCGATCGGCATCGGCTTCGCCGGGTGGATTGCCAGCAGGGATCCGAGCACCGAACGCCGCGGGAAGGGCCACGAGCCCACCGAAGAGAACCCGAACGTCCACCACCTGCCGCCGGCGAATGCGCCGCGGCTCACCCCGCACGAGCGCCGCCGCTTCCGGAGCTGATATGTCCAACGATTTCGCCACCCCTGAATCCCTCGAGCAGCTCGCCGACGACCACACCTCGGCCGGCCTGCTGATCTCCGCGGCAACGTTCCGCGCGATGGCCAAGAGCTGGCGCGCCACCGAGCGCGCCCTCGCCGACGCCCAGGCCGAGAACAGCCGCCTGGCACTGTCGCTGCAGACGGCCAGCGCCACGGCCGCCCGCGTCGAGGTGCTCGCCGCCAGCGTCCTGAACACGCTCTGCGCCGCCGGCGCCCGCCCGCCGCGCCCGGTCGAGTCCCAGCCCGGGGTGCCGGCATGACCGCCCTGGTGCTGATCCTGTGCGGCGTGGCGGCCGGCTGGTACGCCCGCAAGGCCTACGCCACCTGGCGCGCCGAGCGGGCCGTGGGGCTCGTCCTGCGCGGCCTCGACCCGAGCATCATCCGGAGGGCGCCGTGAGCATCGATGTCCGCGTCGACACCAGTGAGCTTCAGGGGCTGGTGAAGCAACTGCGATCTCTCAATGAGCGGGGCATCAGCTTTGCCACCGGCCGCGCCACGAACAACGTGGCGTTCAAGATCCGCGACGCCTGGAAGACGAAGGCCGCGCAGGTTTTCGACCGGCCCACGCCGTTCACCCGCAACGCCGTGCTGGTGCGCCGAGCCACCAAAGCGAACCCCATCGCGCGAGTCTTCCTGCGCGACGAAGCCGGGAACGGCATCGCGCCTCAGGTCTACCTGCAGCAGCAGGTTCTTGGTGGCGAGCGGCGCCTCAAGCGCAGCGAGGTGGCGCTGCGTTCGATGGGCTACCTGCCGCCGGGCTTCGCCGTCGTGCCTGGTAACGGCACCCGGCTCGACAGCAGCGGAAACGTTTCGGGCCCAACCATGAAGGCCATTCTTGACCAGCTAGGAAAGCGCAACACCGGCGACCGCGGAGTATTCGCCCTTCGCGCACCGCGCGGGAAGCTGCTGCCGGGCATTTATCGGCGACGCAACGAATCCTCTCGGATTGCGAAGGGGGCGGCTAAGGGCACGTGGGACAGGCAGCGATTCGTCGTGCCGCTCCTGATCTTCGTGAAGGTTCCACGCTACGCCAAGCGCTTCGAGATCTTCGACTTTGCTCGCGACGTTATGCGGCGCGAAGCCGTTCCCGAATTCCGCGCCGCACTCACCGCCGAGATCGACCGCGCCCTCGCCAAAGCCGCCCGCGCCGCGGGCAATGGAGCCGCCTGATGTTTAGCCTGGTCAAGAAATCCCCGCACTCTGAGGCTGCCGAGCCTCCGCGCGCCAAGGTCTCGCAGCGCTCCATGGGCGACGACCTCCAGTTCATCGCGCAACACGGCAAGGCGTGGCTGTCGAACATGGGCAGCGGCTGGGCCTGCTCCTGCGACATGGAGTCGAAGCTGTATGGCGTGAAGATGGAGGTTTGCAGCAATCGCGGCCTCTCGACTCCCGATGAGGCCGCCGCCCAGTGCGCCGACCGCTTGCGTGACGCGCTGCGCGCGATGGGGGCGAACTCGTGAGCCACATCAACTCCGCGAAGCCGCGCACCGCCGGCACCATCATCGCCGCGCTACGCGCTGAGGCGCTCTCGATGCGCAAGCCGGAAGGCGACGTCGCCGCCGAGCTGGCCGACGAGCTCGCGGCCACCCTGCACGCCAACAGCAGCGTCGCGCTGCCCGAAGGCGATGCACCGGCCCTGCTCGGCCTGGTGCAGGCGCTCACGCCGCTCGAGCAGAAACAGTGGTTCGCGGCCAGCGTCGCCGTGAGCCCCGAAACCCACTACCAGGTGCAGGCCGTGCGCAACGCGCTGGCCATCGCGCGCCGCCAGCTTGGGCTGACCGCATGAGCAGCGTCCGGATCCAATTCGGCAACCGCCATGGCCTGCGCACAAGCGCGGAAGTTTTCGTCGACGGCCAGAAGCTCGACCGCGTCATGAGCCTTAAGGTGATCGCTCATCCGAACGACGTGGTGCGGGTCGTTTTGGAACTTGCGCCCGATGTTCTCCACATCGAATCGGAGCAGGGCGCCGAGTTTCAGGCTGAGGTTGTTCGGGTCGAGAGCAAAGAGCCCGCGCGCCCGGTTATGCCCCCGTCGCGCGACGTTCGAGAGCCTCAGAACGCTCCTGTTGATTGGCTCAAGGGCTTGATGCGCTTCGGAGGAAAGAAGAAATGAGCAGCGGCATCACCATCGGCCGCATCGGCCAGACCGGCGCCGGCCCCACCCGCTTCGCCGAGCGCGCCATCGCCGCCACTGCGGCCATCGGCACGAACGCCAAGACCCTGCTGGCCCTGAACCGCACCAGCGGCCGCGTCAGCCTCCACGACCACGACGAGAACCTTCCGGCCGAGGTGTACTTCGCCCGCGGCGTCTCGCGCACGAGCGACCCGGACTGCCTGGCCGAAGACCTCATGACCGAGGCGGCGAGCGCCGGCCTGCTGTCGATCAGCGCCCTGCGCGAAATGGAGCGGCGCATGAAGGCGGCCCGCGCGGGAGCGGACGTATGAGGGCCAGCACCGACCCCGCCGGCCTCACCGACGACGAGCTGGCAATCGCCGAGCGCTACCACCAGGCGATGGGCGACAGCTACCAGCGCCTTGCCGCCAAGGACCACAGCCCCGAGCGCGCGAAGGCCTACCGCGACCTCGCAGCGCGGCACCAGAGCATGGCCGACGCGTGCCGCAAGGAAGCCAAGCATCGGAAGCGTGGGGCCGCCGCATGACCTCGGCCGCCCGCACCGCGCTGGCGCTCGATTTTTTCCGCCGGCTCGCCGAGATCGTCACCCGCCGGGGCGCGAGCCTGCGCGTCGGCTTCAAGGGCCGCTTCGCCTACCTGCAGGCGCAGTGGCCGGGCGCCGAGGAAGCGCTGAGCCTGCTGCGCGCCGAGAACTTCGAGGTGGTGCGCTACCTCACCGAGGCCGAAGAGGCGCAGCACCCCGAAGAACCCAGCACCGAACGCGGCCGCCGCCTCAGCGCCGAACGCGCTGAGCTGGCCTTCACCGCGCTGGAAATGCGCGCCGAGATCGATGCCCTGGTCGAGGCTATGGCCTGCCGCCCGAGGCTGGCGAACGACGGCAAGCGCGCCTGGCTTTGCGTGCAGGCCCAGGGCGAGTGGATCCCGGTGCTCCGCTGCCGCAAGGGCGCCGTGCCAGAACGCTTCGACCTCGAGGCAGCGCTCAGTGCCGCACGTCCCGACACCAAAGCCATTTGCCGCCGCGAGCGGCGAACCACCCCCGCTGCACCCACCACGGAGCAAGCCGCATGAACTCATCCACCGCGAGCGCCATCGTTGGCGCATTGCAATCAGTCACCGAGGCGCTGACCACCGGCGCCGCGCTCAGCCTTCAGCAGCCCGAAACGGCCCAGATTGACGTCACTCGCCTGAGCAGCGGCAATGATGGCGCCGTCGGCGGCCCGCGTTTCGTCGACCAGGGCGACGGCACCATCATCGACACAGTGAACCGCCTCCAGTGGTCGAAGGCCACGCTGACGCCGAAGTGCATCAGCCAGCACGACGCGTTGAGGCTCTGCGAAGGGCTGTGCTTGGCCGCGTACGGTGACTGGCGACTGCCCACGCGAGCCGAGCTGATCACGCTGGTTGACGACAGCCGCCATCAGCCGGCGATTAACGTCGACGCGTTCCCCGACACCAAGAGCGAATGGTACTGGACCAGCACCGTCTGCGCGTGGTCCTCGTCCCGCGCCTGGTGCGTCAATTTCTATCTCGGCGATTGCAGCTACGTCGGCCGCGGCAGCAGCTACGGCCTCGTCCGCGCGGTGCGTTCGGTGCCGGCCGGTCAGTGACCTTTTCCTTTTGCCCACGGAGATTCCCATGAACAGCGACACCCCCCGATTCGTCGACAACGGCGATGGCACCGTCACCCTGCCCGCGCTGGGACTGATGTTCTCGAAGGCCACCATCACTGAGGTCGATGTCACCCAGCACCAGGCGGAAGACCTTTGCCGCGAGCTGCGGCTGGCTGGCCACGCCGATTGGCGCCTCCCCACCGACCACGAGCTGCTCGCGCTCGTTGATCGCTCGCGCTACAACCCGGCCATCGACACGACGTTCTTCCCCGACACGAAGAGCGACTGGTACTGGACCAGCACGGTCTGTGCGTGGTCCTCGTCCCGCGCCTGGGGCGTCTATTTCGATTTCGGCCATTGCAGCTACGACGGCCGCGACGGCAGCCTCGGCCTCGTCCGCGCGGTGCGTTCGGTGCCGGCCGGTCAGTAACTCTGCCCTCTGATTGCCCCGCATGTCCGCCAACCTTCCGCCTATCGTGAATCTTGCCGAGCGCCTGATGCTTGAGGTGGAGCGTGCTGTACGCGCGTTCCCGCGCTACCACAAGTACAGCCTTGGCCAAGAGCTGCGCCAGCAGTGCCGCGACTTGGTGCGCCTGTGCTATCGGGCGTGGCGGGCGAGGGACCAGCAGCACGTGCTGCTCCCCGCGCTGGTGGATGGTGTCGACGACATCAAGCTCAGCCTGCAGCTTGGCAGCCAGCTCCGCGCGTTCCGCAGCTTCGACCAGTTCGAGGCCCTGCTGCGCGTCGCGCTTGATCTTGGCCGCCAAGCTGGCGGATGGCGCAGGCAAGTCCTTTCGCACCCCAAGGGCCAGAATCCCGAGCCCGCGCCGGCCCGGGAGCGTGCCCACACACTGAGTACCCGCTCCGCCTCAACCCAAGGGGCCAACGCATGACGAAGCCGCGCCGCCATACAGGCCGTTCGGACGGGTCGCAAGCGAGCGGGGATGCGTGGTCCTCGTCCCACGCCTGGTACGTCAATTTCAATAACGGCAATTGCAACAACGACAACCGCGACAACAACAACGGCCTCGTCCGCGCGGTGCGTTCGGTGCCGGCCGGTGAGTGTGAGGGTGCCGCGGCCCAGGGCGTGAACCTTCGCGCCCTGCATGCCGCATGGAAGGAAGCGCGGCGCGGCAAGTCGCCCAGCCGTGACCAGCTCGCGTTCGATGCGCGATGGGCCGAGGGGCTGGCGGCACTCGAAAGCGAGCTGCGCAGCGGCACGTGGAGGCCGCGCCCGAGCACCTGCTTTGTCGCGACCCGCCCGAAGGCCCGCGAGATTCATGCCCCGCACTTCGCCGATCGCGTGGTTCATCACTGGCTGGTGCCCCAGCTCGAAGCCATCTGGGAGCCTCGCTTCATCCACGACAGCTACGCGAATCGCCGTGGCAAGGGCAGCCATGCGGCCGTGCAGCGCGTTGAAGGCTTCGTCCGCCAGGTAGCGAGCGGCCAGGGCGGGGGCTGGTTCCTGCAGCTCGACATCCACAACTTCTTCGTCAGCATTCACCGGGCCACCCTGTATGGCTTGCTGCGGCCGGTGACGCGCACGGCCGGCCTGCACCTCGATGCCCAGCGTGCCGCCCATGCGCTGCTCCGCGGGCCGGCACTGGCCGCCGGAGTGCACCAGGTGGGCACCGATGCGGAGCACGCCGTGGTGCCGCCCCACAAGCGGCTGGCCAATGCGTCGCCCGGCTGCGGCCTGCCGGTTGGCAACCTCAGCAGCCAGTTCTTCGCCAACGTCTACCTCGATCCGCTGGACCAGTTCATCAAGCGAACTCTGCGCGCGAAGCGCTACGTGCGCTACGTCGACGACTTCGTGCTGGTGCACCACGACCGCAGCCAGCTCGAGGCGTGGTGGCGCGACATCGAGGCGTTCCTCGGGCGCGTGCTTAAGCTCTCGCTGAAGCCCGGCGCGATGATCCGCCCGCTCGGCGACGGCATCGATTTTCTGGGCTACGTGATCCGCCCCACGCACACCATCACGCGGCGGCGCGTTGTGGCCCACCTGCGCGAGTCGCTCGCCGCTTGGGAGGCTCAGCACGTCCGCGAGGGCGCCATCGAGTGCACGCCGCGGGAGCTCGAAGCCGTCAAGGCGAAGCTGGCCAGCTTTCGTGGCCACCTGCAGCACGCGCGGGCGCATCGCCTGCAGCAAGCCGTTGCGCGCCGATTCCCTTGGGCATTGGCACTGGACGTCCGCCGCAGGTTTCGGCCGGCACAGCTGGACCACCCCATTTCAATCCGCTGGAGGACGGCATGAAGCGCCCGATGGCCCCGCGCCGCTACTGGACCGCCGCCGAGCTGCGCAAGCTGCGGCGCAAGTTCCCCACCACGAAGACGGCCGACCTCGCCCGCGAGCTGGGCCGGCACCCGTCCTGCGTCTCGCACAAGGCCTACAGCCTCGGCCTGCGCAAGGCGCCGGAGTACATGGCCGACGCGCTGCGCTCCGGCCGCACCGACGGCAAGCGCGGCCTCACCACCCGCTTCAAGGCCGGCCAGACGCCGTGGAACAAGGGCCGCAAGGGCTGGCAAGCCGGCGGTCGGGCCAAGACCACCCAGTTCAGGCCAGGGCGGCCGGCGCACGAGTCGCGCAACTACGTGCCGATCGGCACCTACCGCATCAACCACGACGGCTACCTCGAGCAGAAGACCACCGACGACCGCAGCCTCGCGCCGGCGCGCCGCTGGGTGGGCGTGCATCGCCTTGTGTGGGAAGCCGCGCACGGCCCGGTGCCTCCAGGCCATGCCGTGGTGTTCCGCCCCGGCCGTCGCAGCTCGGAACTCGCGCGAATCACCGTCGACGGCCTCGAGCTGATCACCCGCGCCGAGCTGATGCGCCGGAACACCCACCACAACCTCCCGCCCGAAGTGAGCCAGCTCATCCAGCTCCGCGGAGCGCTGAACCGGAAGATCCGCAACAGGACGAAAGCCCATGACGCAGAACCGAATGCAGAACGTGCGTGACCACCTGGTCGCGATGATGGAAGAGCTGAAGGACCCGAAGGTCACGCCCGAGGCGCTCGACCGCGCCCGCGCGATCTCCGGCCTCGCGCAGACGTTCACCAACAACGTGAAGGTCGAGCTCGACTTCCGCCGCGAAGCCGGCCTGATGAGCGAACTGCCCGAGGTGCTCAAGGCGCCGGCGCTTCCGCCGCCGGGCCGCGGGCAACTGATCGAGGGAAAAGCAGAGTGAGCGCCTACACGCGACTCGCGGATGCAATCGCCGAGTTCGATGCCTTGCACCCGGCGCTCGCCCCAGATCACGATCCGCATACCGACAAGGTCATCGACGCCGCCCGCGCCTTCGTGGCCGAGGCGATGCTCGCCGCGCCGCAGGCCGAGCCGCGCGTCGAACGCTACGGTGACGGCGTGCTGGTGCATTGGCCGGACGGCACGACTAGTCAGTACCTTGAGGCTGGCGACTGTGTGACTGGTGCCCCGCAGCCGCAGGCCGCTCGCTGCCAGAAGTGCAAAGGAACCGGCGACGTTTGCACCGGAACGATTGACGGAGTGCCCGAGCTTTTCGACTGCGAACAGTGTGGCGGAACCGGCAAGCAGGCCCCGCAGCCCAGCCCGCAGGCCAGCGCGGAGGATGTCGAGCTTGTCGGCTTGGCGGTAAAGGAACACGCCGCGAGGTATCCGGGCAGTGTCACCGAAGCCGCATTCGAGCGCATCCGCGCATCGCTGGGGGTGGGCAAGTGAACAAGCGATACGAGGCATATCAGGGCGGCGTGTACCGCCTGAACAAGAACGGCCTGCGCTCCGTGTGGCCGATTGCGCGCGCCGAGGCAGACACCGAAGCCGAGCGAATCGCGGAGGCAGAGCGCATCGCCGCCGCGCTGAACGCGCAGGCCGAACCCCTGAGCCAAGAGTCGTTGCTTCGCCGAATCGCCGAGCTACAGGGCGCGCAGGCCGGGGTGGTGGAGGCGTTGGAGTGGATCGCCCGCGTCAATGCCACTGAGGCGGAATATCAGAAGGTCGCACGCGCCGCCCTCGCGGCGGTGAAGGGGGTGGAGTCGTGATTCTCGCCATTCTGTTCTGCGCGCTGATCCTGATTTCCTACGCAAGCGCCAAGGCGCTTGAGAAATGGGTTGCGCGCGCCTTCGAAATCGACAGGCGCCACCGACTGCTGACCAAGGCGCGTGAGTGCGTGCTGTCCGACCGATGCAATGCGGGCCGATGGGCCGATGCAGCAAGCGGAATGGTCAATGCCGTGAACCGATCCGAGCCGCCGGAGGTGAAGCCGTGAAGCCACTGACGAAATGCCAGCCCTACCTGTGGCGTGAGCTTGACGGCACGCCGTCGATTGTCGTCATCGACACCGAGAGCGGCAGCTACTACAGGGCCAGCGAAGCCGACGCCCGCATTCGCCACTGGCAAGACGAGGCATTGTGCGCCGAGGAGGCTGCGCTGTCGCACGCCAAGCGCATCGCGGAGCTTGAGGCCGAGCGCGATAGCTTGAAGGTTGACCGATCCTTGGCGCTTGAAGCTGTCGCAACGGCAGAGGCCGAGCGCGGCGCGGCCCTTCAAGCCGTCGATGACCTGCGAGCCGCGCGCGCGGAGGTGGCCGAGCTTGAGAAGGCGGTCTATACATGGCGTCGTGACTGCGAAGCGGCGCGGGCGGTTGCGGACGAGCAGCTAAAGCTCGCGCACAAAATGGGCATCGCGCTGGACGTTGTTAGCCGAGGCCCCGACACCTCCGGCATGACTGTGACGATCAACGCGATGCCGGCCATCGACGCGGCCCGAGGTGCCCAATGAGCAAGGCGTTCGCGAACCTGCTCCGCCCATCCGCAGAACAACGCAACTCCGCCCGCCGCGGCGGCGCCAAGGTGGCCGGCCTGTACCTGATCGAGGGCCAGTACCTCACCGCCGATCAACTCGCCGCACGCATGCGCACCGAGAAGGCCAAAGCCGTCGCGCGCTACAGCCGCGCGAAGCGCAAGCCGGGCCCGATGACCTGGGCGAAGCTGGGCGTCACCGGCTGACATGGTCCGCGCCCTGGTCACCTTCGACGACCTGAAGGCCACCACCGGCTATGCCCGGCTGGCCGACGTCGAGCGCTGCCTGAAGAAAGCCGGCATCCGGTACTTCTACGGCCGGGGGGGCGTCTGGACCACCGTTGACCTGATCAACGCCGCCGGCGGCGGGCTGCCGGCCAACGATGGACAGCCCTACAGTCCAGACGACATCGTGTAGCCATGCCCCGCGCCCGCCAGCACAACCCGAGCATCCCCGCGCACATCGACCAAGCCGCCCTGCCCAAGGGCGTCTACTGGGAGCGCGGCCGCTGGTACGTGCTGGATCCGCACCCCGAGGGCGGCAGGCCCCGCAAGCGCACCGTGGCGGGCGCTGCGGCGCGCCTGAGCGACCTGCACACCATCATCGAGCAGCGGCGAGGCGTCGACACCGGCACGCTGCGGGGCGTCTGCGCGCTGTTTCGCGAGTCGCCCGACTTCCGCCAGCTCGCGCCGAGCACCCGGAAGAGCTACGACTACTGCCGCGACGTGCTGTGCGACTTCAAGACGAAGATCGGCGCGCCGCTCGGCGATCTCGACCTTCGCCGGCTCACGCCACCCGCCCTGCAGCGCGTGGTCGACGCCATCGGCGCCGAGCACCCGCGCACCGCATCGCAGTCGCTGGGCTACATGAAGCGCGTGCTGCGCTGGGCCGTGAACCGCGGCCATGCCCAGGCAAACCCCGCCGCCAGCCTCGAGGCGCCGAAGCTGCGGCCGAAGCGCCGCCTGCCGGACCACGACGCCTACGTGGCGCTGCTGAACTTCGCCCGCGAGCGCGGCGCGCTGCAGGCGCACACAAAGGGCTCGGTCGCGCCGTACCTGTGGGTGGCCATGGAGATCGCCTACCGCTGCCACCTGCGCGGCATCGAGGTGCTCGACCTCACCGACGCCGACGCCACGGCGGAACACCTGGTCACGAACCGTCGCAAGGGCAGCCGGTCGACGCGGTGGGAGTGGACACCCGCGCTGCGCGCCGCCTGGGACGCCGCCATCGCCTACCGCACGGCCGTCTGGGATGCCTCGCGCCGGCCGGTACCGATGCGCGCCGAGCTGCGCCCGTTGATCGTTTCCCAGGGCGGCGAAGCGCTCCGGAAGTCCAGCTTCGACACCGCGTGGCAGCGCTTTGTGCACCTCGCCATGGCCGAGGGCGTGATCACGCCAGAGCAGCGCTTCTCGCCGCACGACCTCAAGCGCAAAGGCATCACCGAGCGCCCTGGCACTCGCGCCGACAAGCAACTCGCCAGCGGCCATCGGGCGGCCCAGATGCTCGACGTCTACGACCTCAGCGTGCCGACGGCGAAGCCGATCGAGTAGCGCGTAGTTTTCCCAATCGTTTCCCCAATCGCACGCAGTCGACGCGGCTAAGGTACTGATTGAAGTGGTGGGCCGTGATGGATTCGAACCATCGACCAACTAGTTAAAAGGCACCTACAAAATGCCCCTTAATCAGTGCGTTACCGTCGAAAGACTTCCCACCAGTCAGCCGCCGAACTCTCGTTTTCTGCGGGGGTTTTTCGTCGTTTCCCCACACCTTTCGAAGTGCCCGGCACAGCTTCGACCTTGCTCAAGGGCCGGGGCGGTTGGGGGGGGGAGCGGCAACCCTTCGGAATTGTCGAACAGTTCGTTCAGCCCTTGCCCGCCAGCGCCTCAAGCGCGTACTGCACGGTGTACGGAGCCGCCCGCCAGCCATCCGACCCCTCGGCGGCGAGGTAGTAGCGCATTACCCGCTCGCTCACGCCGATACGCTGGGCGGCAGCGCGCTGACTCAGGCCGCTGCGTTCCACCAGCGCCCGGAGATACTCCGGGGCTGGGTTGTGCTGGGACGCGTCGGGCTGGTTCATTCTTCGCCAAACACCTGAAAGAGAAGCTCTTCGCGCTCAGCCGCGTCCTCAAATCCATTGATGAGGCTGCGGGCGTGCTCTGGGTCGGTCGCCGCGATGGCCGCCAGCACGATGCCGCCACCGAGCCCACCGGCAGAGCCGACAAGCGCCGCGCCTTCGCATCGCTCAGCGTCGTCGAACTCGACACGAACGGACTTTCCACGATTGAACTTTGCGTCGCCACGCACTTCAACGTGCGTGCGGTTCCAGCGAGCAACCCACGCCGGGCCAGCGACTTTTTGAACTGCGGCGGTAACTGCTTCCTGAGTGGTGTTCATGGTCTATCTCCTGTTTCGCCTCGCCGGGGTGGCTGGCATGGGAGTAGAATAAGGCACAATGTGCCTATGCGCAAGTGTTCGCTTATGACTTTTCGTCATCATTTTTCCGGCACCGCCCCGCCCTCGATGCGGCGGATGGCGGCCTTGTCGGCGTTGCACGCCTCCAGCTCGGCCTTCCGCGCGGCGGCCACCACCGGGCAATGGCTCAGCGGCCCCTCGGCGATGGGGTGGGCGTCGGTGAGGGCCGCCGGCACCTCCACGTACACCGTGCGGTCGACGTAGACGATCCGGGGCTCGACCACGGTGCGGCCGCAGCCCACCAGGGCGAGGGTCAATAGTCCGAGAGCGATGCAGCGCATGCGGCCTCCATCTGAGTCAGGGCAATAGCGCAGGACGGCGGCCGGCGGCCCCAGTTCGTGCGGAAGTCGGCGAGGTCCCGCTCGGCCTTGTCCTTCTCGCGCTCCGCGGCGGCGATAGCGTCTGCGGCCTGCTCGGCCTGCCGTTTGCGGGCGGCTTCGGCCTTTTCGCGCTCGGCCTCGGCGGCGTCTGCCGCCTCCTGCCAAGCCTCGTTGGCGCCGCGGGCGATCGTGAGCTGGGCCGCGGCGTCGGCGCTTTCTGCCTGCAGCTTCCACAGCCGGGCCGTCTGCACGCCCGCGGTGAGGGCCAGCACCAGGGCGATGCCGGCGACCACCGTGCCGCGCACCCCAAGGAAAGCGACGATGGCGCTCATCGGCGGGCCTCCAGGGCATCAAGGCGGCGATTGATCGACTCCAGCCTGGCGTCGATCTCGCGCTGCGTGGGCAGCTGGGCCAGCTGCGTGCGCACGTCCTTCACCTCGGCCTTCAGTTCGTCCATCGCGACGCGCTGCTCGATCTGCGCGTCATACATGGTCTGCAGGGTGCCCCCCACCCAAATCAGCCCCGCCGTGATGAGCGCCAATGCGATGGTCTGAAAGTGACGTTCCATGGCCCCTGCCTTTCTCCGGTTGGTTTCGTCGTTCATGCCCCTGCCCTCGCCGCCTGCGCCTCAGCGCGCCGCCGGGCACATAGCCCGGGCCCGTTCTTGGTGTCGTTCGCCCAGACGCTGCAGCTCGCCTGAAGCTGGCGGGCCGTGCACTCGGCGTCGCCGGCGGGCAGGCACACGTCGCGGATCTCGCGCCGATGCACGCGGCGGCTGCCGGCCATGGCCTCGCCGCGGTTGTAAGTCTCGGAAGTCAGCGCGCACTGCACGCCCGGCGGAGCGGCGTCGAAGTGGCGGCCGTAGGCGCGCCGAGCAGCTGCTCGGTACCGGGGAATGCTGCTGGCCTCCAGCACGTCGACGGCCATGGCCCAGGGCACCACGATGTCGCGATAGCGCGGCAACGCAGCCCGGGCCGGCTCGCCGATCACCCCGGCCGTCGTCGAGAGGCGCGGCGCGGCGGCGTGCGCCGACCACTCGCGCAGGATCGTCGGCGCCGACTGGTGGCCGCCGTCGTACCCCACGCCCCAAGTGATGCCGCTCGCCCCACCCGGCCAGATCGGCGACTGGTACCGCCGCACGTAGGCCTGCTGGCTGGTGATCTCCCACCGCACCAGCAAGTCGCGCGTGCACTGCGTGGCCGGCGTGGTAGCGCCCGCGAAGCTGCTGAAGGCGAAGTACAGCACCCCGAACATCACCAGCCATTCGAGGCGATCCTTCACGATCACCCACAGCGCGTTCTTGTTGCCGTTCGCGGCGCGCTCGTGCAGGTCTTTCTCGGCCTCGGCGTCGAGGTCGTACCAGTACTCCGCTTTGAATCGCCACGCGAGGTAGCCCAGCAGCGCGACCGGCAGCAGGCCCACCAGGTAGTCGGTGAGGATGGGCCCCACCTCGAGCGCCGGCTGGCCGCGATACCAGGTGAAAGCCCACGCCGCGGCGAGCAGCACCAGCAGCGCGGGGACGATGGCCGACACCTCGATGTGGCGGCGGAGGAAGGTGAGAAGGCGCATGGTCACAAGTCCGTAAGCGGCGAAGTCGGAGAGCTATTCAAGGACGCGTAAAGACACGCGTTTCGCCAGCGGAAGACCACGTTTGACCGGCGACGCTCCAAAGCGTTGTCCAAGCCGCGTTGTCGCTGCTGTATTGAATCTCGAAATCTCGAGGGTATTGACCTAACAGGCCATCCGACCTTCCCGTGTACGCAACTTCCGCGACGGACACCGGCGATCCGAAATCATAGGAAAGCCAAGCGGGAACGCCTGTTCCACTGGCGCCGCTCCAGATCGTCGAAGGGTTGCCATCGAACGCGAAAGACGGGACGAGCGAGCCGAAAACGGAGCTAGCCGCGGCTGTTCCCCCGGTTGCGATACTCGGCCCTCCAGGCACACTTCTGAACTGGAGTTCAGCGCACGAATGGGCGCTTCCGCCGCCGTCAAGCTGCGTCACGAAGAATCGCCAATAGCGTGCAGAAACACCGCCGCCGCCCGAAGCGCCGAGGCTCATCATCCCTTGCGTGAGCGCGAGCATTACGCGGCCACCCCGCGCATGGTGTATTCCCAGCGCGCGCCCTGGTCGAACGTGGTGATGGTCAGCAGCGTCCACGCGTTGCTCGCGGTCTGGATCGCGGTGTCGCTGCCTGCCGTGGCGCGGAAGCTGGTGGGCAGCGCGAACGTGCGGCCGCCTGTCGCGTCCTGACGGATCCGGATGGCCAGCGACACCGCGCGTCCAGTCGCAGGCAGGTTGGTGAACGTGAGGGCCGTGACGTTGCCCGTCAGGTTCAGGGTGAAGAAATCGCCGAGCGAACAGTCGACGTTTACCGATCCCGAAGTGCTCAGCGCCGTGACGGCATCACGCGCAGCCGCGCCACCGCCGCCAGTCACCACCACCCAAGCCGAACCGTCGAAGCGGCGCACCTCGGTGCCCACCTGCTTCAACCAGCCGAAGAACGGGGCGAAGCGATACCAAGTGCCGGAGCGCCACAGAACCACGTCGTTCTGCGCGAAGGTCGACCACGCGCCGGTCGGCGTCGCGCCGAGGATGTGAACCTGGCCATCGGCGGGCGAGGCGGGCGGCGTGCTGAGGATGCTCGTCGCCCCGCGAGCCAGCACCTCGGTGCGCAGAAAGCTGTCGTTGACGGGCGTGCTGGGCTGGGTCGTGCCCTGAATCCAGACGGGCAGCGGGAACATGGCGCTCAAGGGACGATCCTCGTGGCAGGGTCACCCAAGCCCGCGAGCCGGTTGCGGCCGCGGACGGTGACGGTGATGGGGTTGGCCAAGCCGGCCACGTCTATGGCGGCCGCAGGCGTGATCACGTTGGCCGTGCGGGTGGTGCCCCCGCTGGTGGCATCCACCTGCCAGCCGTCGAAGTGGCTCGATGCCACCGGGGTCTCTTCGCTGCCGAAGCGGTGGCGCGGCGTCCAAGTCACGGCGAGGCTGTCGCCGGTGCGCACCGCGCTCTCGATGATGGGCGGCCACTCCCGCTGGCTGCGGGCCGTCCAGGCGCGAGCCTGCGCCACGGCCGTGATGGGGTCGTTGCCGATGCTGTAGGCGCGGTGGCTGAGCGTTGCGCCGATGCGCTCACTGCCGGTTTGCACCATCAAGGCGCCATCCAGCAGCACGAACACTGTGCCGACCGCATGGGCGCTGGCGCCGGAGTTGAGCCGGCCACGCTGCAGGCCCGTGAGCCGCCACGTGCCGGGCGTGGTTTCGACGGCCTCTCGGAACTGAACCACCTCGGCCGTGCCGTCGGCGCGCACCAGTGCGGCGGCATTGCTGCGGCTCAGCCACTGCTCGCGGCTGATGGCCTCCAGCTCGTCATCGGCCCGGGCGAGCTGCACCCCGATGGCGTTCGATTCGTCGGGGTAGAACTCGCTTGCCAAGGGAAGCGCCGCCGTGAGGGTGCCCATGACGGCGCCGGTGCCATCCGTGGCGATCAGGCCGAACGTGCCGCCAATGTCCGCGCGCTCAATCGCCGCGCCGCGCCATGCCGGCACCTCGCCACTGGTCGCCATGTGGTAGCTCAGGACGTCGCCGGCCTGCGTCAGCGCCGGGATGTCGAGGAACGCGAAGCGCGTGGCGCCCACGATGGTGGAAGGCGGCGTGGTGACCGGCGCCGTCGGGATGGGCTGCACCTCGGCGGTGTAGGCGCTCTGCCGATCGCGCTGGCAGGTGAGGCGCTGCCAGCCGTCCATCACTTCGACCTTCTTGATGCGGCAGCGCTGCGAGCGGCCGCGGTACTGCACCACCGGCACATCGGCAGCCACCAACCCAATCAGACGGTCGCTCACGCCGAACACCAGATCGCCACGCAGCTCGTCTTCCATGACCTTGTGATGCACGCGCACCACCCGCGCCGCCGTCTCGGCATCCAACACGACCGGCGTCTGCAGCACCGTCGGCGACTCCACGCGCGGGCTGATCTGGCGCTCACTCTGCTGCTTGTCGGTGCCCTGCCCGCCCGCCACATCGAAGTAGCTCAGGTGCAGCAGGCGCGGCACGCTGATGCTGTCGCGCGTCGTGTCGACCTCAGGCTCGTCCTCACCGTCGACAAAGTCGTCCTCGGTGATGATCGTCGTGAAGTTGCCGCCGCGCGGCACAAAGCGCACGAGGCTATCCACGTCTTGAGCGTCGAAGAAGTAGACCTTGGCCAGCTCCTTGATCGCCTCGGACGCGCTGTAGTCGGGCGAGGTGGCGAAGCCAGGAACGAACACCGGCGGCAGCATTGAAACGTCGCACTTCGCGCCATCCAGCGAAGCATCCGCGCACACCGAACCGACAATGGTGGAAAGCAGAGCCGGCGCGCCCAACTCGGGATCGGCGATGTTCAGCTCTGCCAACGTCTGCGCGTAGAAATAGAGATCGATCTGAAAGGTTCCGGCGGCGGCGACGGTGCTACCCAACAGCCCCTCGACTCGGAAGCCGTCCCCCG